>JACXTT010000987.1_pt1 | contig 48766 bp, 38 predicted proteins | sample 9270951 | NCBI WGS metagenome assembly JACXTT01 (sample SAMN15532306, study PRJNA645909) | rock metagenome | isolation source: weathered quartz diorite | place: Puerto Rico | collected 2017-06-21 | reverse complement strand
CGCCCGGCGCGGTCGGTCCGGATGGGCCGCCTGCATCGGTCGACCCCGACGCGGGCGGGGCCGCGCAGGCCCCGATCAGGTCGGTGGCGCTGCCCGGCATGTCGTAGCGGAACAGGAAGGTGCGCGCCACCTGCCCGGAGACGGTGGTGAGGATCGACGACAACCGGTACAGGAATCTCTCGCCTGATGGCGTCGGTGACTCGTCGCCGCGGCGCTCCCAGCACAGCAGCACGGCGTTGGTCGGCGTCAGGCCGGTCGCCGGATGGGCGGCGTAGTCGATCCGGATCGGATACAGGCGCGCGCCCTGCGCGAGGGAGCGGATCTCCAGGACGTTGCCCGACGCGTCCTCGACCCGATCGAGCCCCCACTTGAAGTTCGACACCTGCGACACGTTTCCGGCCGCGCCGTCGCCGTTGAATCCGAAGCGATAGGCGCGCCCGTCACGGCCGCGCGCCACCCAGTAGGTCGAGCCGGCCCCGTAGGGCCCCGGCGACAGCCGCGCGACCAGGAAACCGCTGTCGAGGAGGGTGCGGAACTGCGTCGAGGACGCGTCGATGGCGACCAGCTCGTACGAGGTCCCGCCGAGCGTCATCACGAACAGGTCGGTGTTGTCGAAGTGCGGCGGGCCGTAGCGCGTGCTGCGCTCGATCGAGCCGAGATCGAGGGTGAATCCGTTCCCGGCGTTCCCCGGCCCGGCGGTGCTGAGGTAGCGGAGAGCGACCTCGGGCTGCAGGCCGTGCCGGCCGGGCGGCACGTCGATCGGGAAGACGATCCCGGCGATTCCGGACGCCGGATCGACGCGCGGCTGCCCCGGCGTCGCGGCGGGCCCGTCGCGTCCGACATCCCCCGGTCCGTCGGCCAGGACGGGACGGGGCGCGAGGACCGCGAGCGCCGCGATCAGGAGCGCGGCGGGTGGGCGGGGACGACCCGGACGCCGTGAAACGCCCGCCCCCAGGCGCCGCCGTCTGTCCGGATCGTCCCCCCAGATGACGCATCTTCGACCGTCGTTCATGACCCCCTTGCCTTCCCCCGTGGTGGACCGTCCTGTCCGGGAGGAAGGGCAAGCGGGGTGCCAGCTCCGACGACCGGGGGCGGGAAGGCCCGCCCGTCTTCGCAACGACTCGATTCAATGGACTTCGGCGCGCGGTGCGCGGCGCGCGCGCGAGCGCAGGGCCGCGGCCGCCGCCGGCCGGCCGTCCGCGGGCGGACGCGCGATACGTTTGACAGTCCCGGAGCGCGCGTGCTACAGAGAGCCGCGAGGAGCGCACATCCTGTACGTGAGAGCGGCTCGGAGATGATCGACAAGGTCGCCAGGAGCCTGCGCAAGCGCACCCGCCGGCTCCTCGGGGCTCCGGTGAATCCGGAAGAGATGCTGCGCCGCAAGACGATCGCCGGCGCCTACCTGCGCGGAGACGGGATCGAGATCGGGGCGCTGCACAACCCGCTGAAGGTTCCGAAGACGGCGCGCGTCCGGTACCTGGACCGCGTGGGCGTCGCCGAGCTGCGCCAGGAGTACCCCGAGCTCGCCCGCAAGGAGCTCGTCCCGGTCGACATCCTGGACGACGGCACCACGCTCGCGACCGTGGCGGACGGCACCCAGGATTTCGTGATCGCCAACCACTTCATCGAGCACTGCGAGGACCCGATCCGGGCCCTGCGCAACATGCTCCGGGTGCTGCGGGACGGCGGCGTCCTGTACCTGGCGATCCCCGACAAGCGCTACACCTTCGATCGGGATCGTCCGGTGACGCCGATCGAGCACCTGATGCGCGACTATCAGGAAGGTCCGGCCTGGTCGCGCCGGCAGCACTTCGAGGAGTGGACGCGGCTGGTCGACAGGATCGAGGACCGGGAGCGCGCGTCGCGCGCCGCCGAGGATCTGATGGCGAAGGGGGCCCCGATCCACTTCCACGTCTGGACGCAGGCCGAGCTCATCGAGCTGATCGGGGCGCTGCGGCGGATGTGGCCGTTCGACGTCGAGCTGATGTTCAAGCGGGACAACGAGGTCCTGTTCATCCTCAGGAAGATCGCCGCGCGGCAGGAGGTCTGAATGTGCGGCATCGCCGGGCTGGTGTGGCGCGACCCCGATCGTCCCGCGGACGGGGCGCTCCTGGAGAGGATGTGCGCCCGCATCCATCACCGGGGCCCCGACGACTCCGGCGCGCTCGTCGACGGCCCCGCGGCGCTCGGCGTGAAGCGCCTGTCGATCATCGACGTGGCCGGCGGGCACCAGCCGATATGGAACGAGGATCGCACCCGGGCCATCGTGTTCAACGGCGAGATCTACAACTACCGCGAGCTGCGTCCGGGGCTGGTGCGGCGGGGGCATCGGTTCACGACCGAGTCCGACACCGAGGTGATCCTGCACCTGTACGAGGAGGAGGGCGCGGCCTGCGTCGAGCGGCTGCGCGGCATGTTCGCGTTCGCCCTCTACGATCGGACGACGCGTTCGGTCTTCCTGGCGCGCGATCAGATCGGGATCAAGCCGCTGTACTACGTCGTCGAGCCCGACCGGCTGCTGTTCGCCTCGGAGGTCAAGGCGCTCCTCGCGGCCGGGATCGAGGACGGCCTCGATCCGCAGGCCCTCGACCTGTTCCTCTGCTATCGCTACATCCCCGGGGAACGCACGATCTTCCGGACGGTTCGCAAGCTGCTCCCGGGCCACGTGGCGATCTACCGCGGCGGCTCCCTGGAGCTGCGGCGGTACTGGCGGCTGGGGATCGACGCCGGCGCAGACCTCGCCGAGCCGGCCCCGGAGACCCGCCGGCGGCTGGAGGACTCGGTCCGCCTGCAGCTGAGATCCGACGTCCCGGTCGGCGCCTTTCTCAGCGGCGGCATCGACTCCAGCCTCCTCGTGGCGCTGATGATGCGGCACCGGCCGGACGGGGCGCCGGTCCGGACCTTCAGCATCGGCTTCCGGGACCCGAAGTTCCAGGAGTTCACGTACTCGCGTCAGGTCGCGAAGGCCCTCGGCACGGAGCACACGGAGGTGCTCCTGGGCGAGGACGACTACGCGGCGGCGCTCGACGACTACGTCTGGTTCATCGACCAGCCGATGGCGGATCCGGCCTCGCTTCCGGTGATGCTCCTGTCGCGCCGGGCCAAGGAGTCAGTGACGGTGGTGCTGTCGGGCGAGGGCGGGGACGAGGTCTTCCTCGGCTACTCGCAGTACGCCAAGGCCCTCCAGGCTCAGGAGGAGCGCGGCCCTGACGCCGCCATCGAGGCGTTCATCGCCGGCAGCCGCTACTTCGGCGACGCGAACCGGGCGCTCCTCCGCAAGGAGGTGCGGCGGGATCTCGAGCGGCACGATCCCCTCGCCATCGTCCGCGACGCCCTCGGCGCCCGGGAAGGCACCTTCCTGAAGCGCATGCTGCGCACCGACCTCGAGACCTGGATGCCCGACAATCTCCTGATGAAGGCGGACACCATGAGCATGGCGGCCTCGATCGAGACGCGCGTCCCGTACCTGGACGTCGATCTGATGCGGTTCGTCTTCAGCCTGCCCGATGGCGCGCACCTGCCGCGGACCGCGCGCCGGCTGTTCCATCGCCCCCGGCTTCTGACCAAGCCACTTCTGCGCGCGGCGGCGCGGGGGCTCGTCCCGGCACGGATCCTGGGCCGCGAGAAGGTCGGGTTTCCGGTCCCGTTCGCGGATTTCCTGAGAGGCCCTCTGCGCGGCCGGGCCGAGGAGACCTTCGGGAGCCCCGCCTTCGCCGGCCGCGGGCTCCTCGACCCCGCCGCCGTGCGGGATCGCCTCGACCGCCTGATCGCGGGCGACCGCGCCCAGGCCTTTCCGGTCTGGATGGCGTTCTGCTTCGAGCGCTTCTGCCGTGTCTTCCTGGACGCGTCGCGCGAGGCGCCCCGCCCCGTCGCGGCCCGGCATCCGGCGCCGATGGCCTGATGCGGCTCAAGATCCTCAATTACGCCTGGCATGTCGGCCACCAGTACGAGTTGCACCGCCTGCCGCACGATTTCTTCCTGCTGACCGGCGAGGGGTTCCGGCGCTGGAACTTCAAGTCGCGACCCCTCCGGCCCAACGTCTCGTTCCGGCAGGCGGCGACCATCGGCGACGGTCGGGCGTTCGACCTGGCGATCCTGCACTTCGACGAGGAGGTGCTCGAGCCTTCTCCCTCCATGCCGTACCCGTTCCGCCCCCTGCTCGAGCGATTGCGGGCGCCGATCATCGCCATCTGCCACGGCCCCGCGCCCTTCCGGCCGGTCGAAGACGACGGGGAGCCGCGCCCCGTGGTCATCGACGAGGAGAAACGGCGCGCCATCGTCGCTCTCGTGGGGGAGCGGGCCCTGGTCGTCACCAACTCCCGCCAGGCGGGCCGCGACTGGCGGTTCCCGCGCTCGCGCACCATCTGGCACGGCCTGGATCCGGAGGAGTACCCTTCGACGACGTACGAGCGCAAGGCGCTGACCATCGTCAACTCCCTGCGGCGCAAGCCGGTGTATCAAGGCTACCGGCTCTATCGGCAGGTGACGGCGGATCTGCCGTGCGACTACCTGGGAAAGGATCCGGCGAGGGAGTTTCGCGCCGTCACGCCCGCGGGGGCCGGGAGTCCGTGGCGCCTGCCGTGGAACGCCGCCGGATTCCTTTTCGGCAGGAACGACGAAGCGCGCGTCGCCGGCCGCTGGCGGCGCCGGATCGCCGAGGGCTACGCCCTCGACCGCTTCCGCGCCTACCGCGACCTGATCGCGCGTTATTCCATCTATCTGAATCCCACCCGCTGCAGCCCGATGCCGCGCAGCCGCCTGGAAGCCCTGTTCTGCGGGCTCGCCCTCGTGACCACGCGCCACCACGACGTGGATTCGTGGCTGGAGGACGGCGTGACCGGGTTCTGCACCGACGACGCCCCGACGCTCCGCGAGCGCCTTCGGGCGCTGTGCGACGACCCGGGTCTTTGCCGTAAACTGGGGCGCGCCGGGCAGGAGATGGCCCGGGAGCGCTTCCACATCCGTCACTACCTCGCGGGCTGGACGGAGGCGATCGACGAGGTGCTGGGGTCGCGTCGATGACGACCGACACGCGCGGGCCGTTCGAGCCGCACGCGATCGAGTGGACGCCGATACGCGTGGGGCGCCTGTGGGATTACTACGCCTCCAATCCCGCCTACAAGGATCATTATTTCAGCAAGCACTCGGGAGCGTCGATCCTCGCCGCGGTCGGGGAGACCGTGGAGCTGCGCGGGCGGCGGGTCCTGGACTTCGGCTGCGGACCCGGTTTCATGCTGGAGCGCCTGCTGGAGAAGGACATCCGCGCCTCCGGCGTGGAGTTCTCCGAGCGATCGGTGCGCGAGGCGGGGGAGCGTCTCCGGGCTTATCCGTCCTTCGAGGGGGTGATCAGGGCGGAGCGCGTGCCGACGCCGCTGCCGGAGTCCTCCTACGACGTCGTCCTGTGCATCGAGGTGGTCGAGCATCTGTTCGAGGCGGACCTGCGGCCGGCGATCCGGGAGATCCACCGCCTTCTCGTCCCCCGCGGCATCGCGGTGGTCACCACGCCGAACGAGGAGCGCATGGAGGCGGAGAGCCAGATGTGCCCCGAGTGCGGCTGCGTGTTCCACCGCTGGCAGCACATGCGGCGCTTCGACGCCGCCACGCTGACCCGCACCATGCATGAGTGCGGCTTCGAGACGCTGGTCTGCCGCGCGACCCGGTTTCGCCAGGGCACGAGACGGCGACCCCTGCGCCGGCTCAAGCGGTCCCTGCGCCGCATCCTGGGCCCGGCGCGGGCGCCCGAGTCCACCCCCCACCTGATCTATGTCGGTCGCAGGGTTTGAATGGTCTCCCCGGAGCTGTCGATCCTGGTGGTCTCGTGGAACACGCGCGACCTGCTGCGCGACGGCCTGAGGTCGGCGCTCCAGTCCGTCGACGCGATGCGCGCCGAGGTGATCGTCGTCGACAACGCCTCGTCCGACGGCAGCGCCGACATGGTGCGCGCGGAGTTCGGGGACGATGCGCGCGTGCGTCTCGTCGCCAACGCGATCAACGAGGGGTTCGCGCGCGGCAACAACCAGGCGTACGCGCTCTCGCGCGGCGACCTCCTGCTGGTGCTCAATCCGGACATCGTCCTGAACCGGGTCGCCCTGCGCGGCCTGATCGACCATCTGCGCGGCGATCCACGGGTCGGCATCGTCTCCTGCCGCCTGGTGGGGACCGACGGCGTCCCGCAGGGCCTGCACCGGACCTTCCCGACCCTGCCGATCGTGCTCAGCCTCTGGACGCGCGCGGGACGCTTCGTCGATCGCGTGCTCCTGCTCGGCCTGAACCGGCGGCGCTACCATCTGCGGACGCGGCGCCGGCGCGGCGTGGCGGTGGTCGATCAGGCGGCCGCCGCCTGCCTGGCGATCGCGCGCTCCACGGTGGAGCGCATCGGGGGGCTGTTCGACGAGCGCTTTCCGCTGTTCTTCAACGACGTCGATCTGTCGCGGCGCGTCTGGGACGCCGGGCTCGAGGTGCGCGTGCTGTACGACCTGTCGGTCGTGCACCACGGCGGGGCCAGCGTCCGGCAGCTGCCCGAGGAGCGGCGGAAGCACGAGATGTACGAGTCCCTGGCGCGCTACTACGACCTGCACGAGCCGCCCTGGAAGGCCCGGCTGGTGCGGCGCCTGGTCGCCGCGGCGGCTCGTCGATGAAAGCCTCGATCGTCGGCAAGCTCGGCCGCAGCGTCTCGAAGCGGTTCAACCGTCTGTTCGGGCGTTTCCTGAGGATCGACCGGGACAACATCGGGGCGGCCTATCTCTCCGGCGAAGGACTCGAGATTGGCGCGCTGCACAACCCCCTGAAGGTGCCCCGGGGCTGCACGGTGCGCTACGTGGACAACATTCCGGCCGACGAGGCCCGGCGGCGTTTTTCGGACGTGAGCACGAAGCGGCTGGTCGGCGTCGACATCCTGGACGACGGCGAGCGCCTGGATCGGGTGCCGGACGGCTCGCAGGATTTCGTCATCGCGAATCATTTCATCGAGCACTGCCAGAATCCGATCGGCGCCGTGCGCAACATGATCCGCGTTCTCCGGGCGGGGGGCGTCCTGTATCTCGCCATTCCCGACAAGCGCTACACCTTCGATCGGGATCGTCCGAGCACCGCGTTCGAGCATCTCCTGCGCGACGACCGCGAGGGACCGTCCTGGTCCCGGCGCCAGCACCTGGAGGAGTGGGTGCGCGTGGTCGAGGGGATCTCCGACGACGCCTCGGTGAACGGGAAGATCGACGAGCTGCTCGGGATCGACTGCCACATCCATTACCACGTCTGGAACCAGGCCGAGCAGTTCCAGCTCGTCTGCGAGCTGAGGGCGATGCTCGGGTTCGAGATCGAGCTGACCTTCAAGAGGAAGAACGAGACGATCTTCGTGCTGCGGAAGTCGCCGCCGCGCTCCGTTCAGAACGCCTGACCCGCGGTGAACGACCCGACACGTCACCCGGAGATTCCAGTTGACGGACCGTCGGACCGGGGGTATATGCTGAGTGCATAAACCCTTCGGACCTGCGAGACATTCATGACGGCATTCCCTGGATGTGTCTCGGGCTCAGGTTCTCGCAGATTCCCTGCCGCGAACGCCAAGGGCCGCATCCGGCGAGCGATCGCAGGCTCGGTGATTTTCGCCGCCGCCCTCCTGCTTGCCTCCCTCGCCGCGGCGCACCTGGGGAGTGGCGTGCCCGGCACGAGCCCCCGGCTGGTGCCGCAGGCGCTCCCTTGTCCCGACGTCGATGCGGACGGATACGCCGATTGCACGGTCTCCGGCTGCAACGCCCATGGTCTCGTGTGCGGTGACTGCGACGATCGGAATCCCGCGGTCCACCCGAACGGCACCGAAGCCTGCAACGGGGTGGACGACGATTGTGACGGACGGATCGACCAGGGGTTCCCGGCGTCCCTCGTGGCGCTGCCCTTGAACGCGCCCGACTCGTACGGCCAGGACTTCGGGACCAAGGTCGCGAAGATTGGTGACACCGACGGTGACGGCTTTCCGGAGATCGCCGTCGGGCCGGCGACTCTGCCGCCGTCGGACGTTCCCGGCAGCGGCTTCACGTCGGGGTTCATCCTCTATTCGGGACGGGATCGCACCGTGCGCTGCGGCATGGGCCCCGGTGACTCGGTGGCGGGAATCGGCGACGTGACGGGCGATTCGATCCCGGATGTGGTCGTGGGAGACTCGCGTCGGGGCCCCCAGTTCTCGATGCCCGGAGCCGTGATCGTCTATTCGGGCGCCACCTGCGCCCAGGTGCGCGTGTGCACCGATCCGGCGAGCCTCAACGGGAGACTCGGCTGGTCCGTGACCGCGATAGGCGACCTCACTGGGGACGGAGTGCCCGAGATCGTCGCCGGCGAGCCCGAGTCGCCCAACGGAGGCGCCGTCGTGGTCTTTTCGGGCGCCGACTGCAGCATCCTGCGTCGCTCGCACGACCCATCCCAGTTCTATCTCGGACGCGCGGTCGCGGCACTCGGCGACGTGACCGGCGACGGCGTACCCGACTTCGGCGCATCCTTCTATCCATCCCAAGCCCTCGGTTCCACGGGCGTGGACATCTTCTCCGGAGCCAGCGGTGACCTCGTCCGGGGTCTCACCGATCCCGCGGGTATCGGGCTCGGATCGTCCTTCCTGGGCCTCGCCGACGTCACGGGCGACGGGACGCCGGAGATCGCTGTCGGAGCCGGCGGCGATGTCCCTCTGAACGGAGCTGGCAGCGTGGTGATCTTCTCCGGACGGGACGGCTCGATCGTCCGCCGCTGCGTCGATCCTGGCGCAGCGGCCTACGAAGGCCTCGGCGGCGCGCTCGCCGTCGTGCGCGACCTCACGGGCGACGGGCTGCCGGACCTCGCGGTCGGCGTTCCGGGCGCTGTCGGGCCGAACGGCCTCGATACAGGCGCGGTGTTCTTCATCTCGAGCGCGGACTGCTCCATCGTACGGAGGCTGTACCTGCCGGATGGAAAGGCGGGCGACAGACTCGGCTCGTCCGTGGCCGCCCTGGGCGACCTGGATGGAGACGGAACGGACGAGGTCGTCGCCGGAGTCCCCGCCAGAGACGCTCTCGGGTATGGCCTGGCGCTCGTCCTTGGCGTCGCGACCGATTGCGACGGCGACGGCCTCACCCGGCTGGCGGGAGATTGCGACGACACCCGCCCCTCGATCCACCCCGGGGCGCCGGAGGTGTGCGACGGCCTGGACAACGACTGCGACGGGGCCGTGGACGAAGACGGCGACGGGGACGGCGTCGGCGTCTGTCAGGACTGCGATGACGCCGACGCGCGGCGGTTCCCCGGCGCCCCCGAAGTCTGCGACGGTCTCGACAACGACTGCGACGGCCTCGTGGACGAGGGATCCGACCTGGACGGTGACGGCTACGCCACGCCGTGCGATTGCGACGACACCCGCCCCTCGGTCCACCCCGGCGCGCCCGAAGCGTGCAACCATGCCGACGACAACTGCGACGGGCGATCGGACGAGGGCTCGTCGATCCTCGTCGCATCGACCAAGATCACCGATCCCCAGCAGGCCTCCGACGATTTCTTCGGGTCCACCATCGCCCTGATCGGGGACGTGAATCACGACGGTGTTGCCGATTTCGCCGCAGGCAGCGGGTGGAAAGACCTCCCCGGGAAGGCCGACGCCGGCGGCCTCCTGCTCCTGTCGGGACGTGACCGGTCGGTGATCTGCAGCCTCGTCGATCCCGCGGCCGCCGCGGGCGATCACTTCGCCGCCGCGATCGCGGGGGTCGGGGATCTCGACGGGGACGGCGTGCCCGATCTGGCCGTCGGCTCGCCCAACGCCGACACGCCTCTCGGGGCGGACGCGGGCCGGGTGACCCTCTTCTCGGGCGCCGACTGCAGCTTCCTGCGCGGCTGCACGGATCCTCAAGGCGGCCCCGGAAACCATCTCGGAGCCTCTCTCGCCTCGATGCCGGATCAGACAGGAGACGGCCGATCGGAGATTGTGGCCCTCTCGAGCTCGAGCGCCCTGATTCTCTCCGGTGCGGATTGTGCCGTCGTGCGACGCCTGAGCAATCCGCTCGGCTCGATTGGCCTGGGGGTGGTCGCCGTCACGGGGGATGTGACGCGAGACGGTGTTCCCGACGTCCTCGTGGGCGCGCCCCGGTCGAGCTACGGAGGTGTGTATTTCGCGGGCCGGATTCTCATCTTTTCGGGGTCCGACGGGCGCCTCGTCCGTCAGATCGACAATCCGAAGCTCGGCCCCCCTGGTGGACAGACTCCGCCCTTCGCGAGCGTCATCGTGGCGTCGGCCGACCTCTCCGGCGACGGCGTGCCGGACATTCTGGCGAGCCTGGATAATCGAATCGGGGTGTTCTCGGGAGCCGACGGCGCTCTGCTGCGAACCTGCGACGTGTCGGGCAATTTCGGAATCGCGGCGGTGCGCGATCTGAACGGCGACCGTGTGCCGGACATCGTTGCGGGCGAGCCGTATTTCTCGCCGGGCGTCTTTCCCAATGCGATCCCTCAGGCCGGCAGCGTCGCCGTGGTCTCGGGCAGCGATTGCGCCGTGATCACACGCCTCACCGACCCGGCGGCGGGCTCCAACGACAATCTCGGCTATTCCGGCCTCGCGGTCCTCGGAGATCTCGACGGCGACGGCATGCCGGAAGTGGCCGTGGGGTCCCCCTTCGATGACGAGCCGGCGCTGGACAGCGGCTCGGTTCTCGTCTTCTCGTCCCAGAGCGATTGCGACGGAGACGGCGTCGTCCCGGCCGCGGGCGATTGTGACGACGGCGACCCGTCCCGCTTCCCGGGCGCCGTGGAGGTCTGCGACGGGAAGGACAACGATTGCGACGGGAGCACGGACGAGGATGGGGACGGCGACGGCTTCCCGGTCTGCGCCGACTGCGACGACCGCAACCCGTCCGTCCACCCGGGAGCCCAGGAGGTCTGCAACGGCCGCGACGACGATTGCGACGGAATGGTGGACGAAGGGTTCGATGCCGACGGCGACGGCGTGCCCGATTGCGTCGACAACTGTCCGCTCGTAGCGAACCCGGGCCAGAACGACACGGACCACGACGGCATAGGCGACGCCTGCGACCAGGAGACTTGCGACGGCCTCGACAACGATGGCGACGGACTGATCGACGAAGGGTTCGCGGACATACCGGAGATCTGCAACAACCGCGACGACAACTGCGACGGTCGCACTGACGAGGGGTTCGCAAGGACGTGGGGACGCCGGAAAGTGGGCGATGTCGATCCTCAGGACAACGCGTATTTCGGGTCGGCGGTGGCCGGCGTCGGGGACGTGACGCACGACCAGGTGCCGGACCTGGCGGTCGGTGTGCCCTTCGACGACACCGCCCGCGGGTACAACGCCGGCAGCGGCGTGCTCATCTCCGGATCCGACGGCTCCGTCATCTGCAAGCTGGCCGACCCGAACGGCGAGCGTGACGACAATTTCGGGACCGCGATCGCCGGTCTCGGCGACGTGACCGGGGACGGGGTTCCCGACCTGGCCGTCGGTGCGGCGGGCGACGTGACCAGCGTCCACTACGAGGGATCGGTCGTCATCGTCTCGGGCGCCGACTGCACCGTCGTGCGCAAATGCGCCGAGCCGCCCGGACCCCCCGGCTACTCCGGCCACCGCCTCGGTCAGTCGCTGGCGGCGATCGGAGACGTCACGGGGGACGGTGTCCCTGATTTCGCGGCCGGCGCGCCGGGGTCGAACACTTCGCAGGGGAGCGGAGCCGGAAGCGTCGTGCTCTTCTCGGGGGCAGACTGCGCCTTCGTGCGCCGCATGATCGATCCCCTGGGCGTCGCGGGCAGCGCCCTGGGCAGCTCCGTGGCCGCCGTCCCCGATCTGACCGGTGACGGCGTCCCGGAGATCCTGGCAGGAGCCGAAGGCGGAGACGGCGCCGCCCTGATCTTCTCGGGCGCGGACGGCAGCATCGTGCGGCGGCTGGGCGATCCGACGGTGACCGGCCAGGAACACCTCGGCTCGGCGGTGGCGGCGCTCCCGGACGTCAACGGGGACTCCGTCCCCGATCTCCTGGTCGGCGCCTACCTGGACGACAGCGCCCGCGGGGCGGACGTCGGCAGCGTTCTCGTCGTCTCGGGCTCGGACGGCTCGCTGCTGCGCAAGTGCGTCGATCCCGGAGCCTTCCCCGGGGCCCATCTGGGAACGGCGCTGGCGTCGTTCGGCGACGTGGATGGAGATGGCGTGGCGGACTTCGCCGCGCTCGCCTCGGACCAGCGGACGCAGGACGGTTTCGACGTCGGCCGCGTGACGATCTTCTCAGGCGCCACCTGCGCCCTGATCCACGCCGAGGACCTGCGCGCCGGGAGGCCTCGCTATGGCTTCTTGCCTGCCCTCAACCGGGCTCTCGCGGTGGTCGGAGACATCACGGGCGATCGCCTGCCGGACCTCGTCGCTGGGGCGCCCACCGACGACCTCGGCGCCGTCGATTCCGGGAGCATCGTCCTGCTCGCGCGGGAATCCGACTGCGATGGAGACGGCGTCGGCTCTTTCGGGGGCGACTGCGACGACGGCGACGCGTCGATCCATCCCGGGGCGGCGGAGATCTGCAACGGCCGCGACGACGACTGCGACGGCGCCGTGGACGAGGACAACGATGGAGACGGGTACCCTGTCTGCATGGACTGCGACGACCGGGACGCCTCGATTCATCCGGGAGCGATCGAGGTCTGCAACGGGCGCGACGACGACTGCGACGGACGCGTCGACCAGGGGGTCGATGCGGACGGAGACGGCTACGCGGCGCCATGCGATTGCCGGGACGACGACCCGGCGGTGCATCCGGGCGCGCCGGAGATCTGCAATCACCTGGACGACGATTGCGATGGGCTGACCGACGAAGGATTCGCGACCGCCTGGGGGGTCCGCAAGGTCCTCGATCCGGCCGGCCCGGTGGCGGGCGCGCAGTTCGGGCTGTACCTCGCCGCCATCGGCGACGTGGACCGGGACGGCATCGTCGATCTCGCCGTCCGGCCCCCCGTGGCCGTCCTTTCGGGGCGCAGCCGGGCACCGCTCTGCAGAGGCGTCAATATCGGCGGTCCTCTCGCCGCCATCGGCGACGTCAACGGGGACGGCGTGCCCGACATTCTGGCCGGGGAGGGCTTCGGGTCGACCGGCAGCGTCATCGTTCTTTCGGGGGCCGACTGCTCGCTGATCTGCCGCGGCAATGACAGCTTCCTGGTCTACAACCAGGGCGCGTACGAGGGATACAGAGGAAGCATCGGCTCCTCCGTGGCGGGCATCGGCGATGTCACCGGTGACGGCGTGCCCGACATCGTGACGGGGGCGCCCCTGACCGATCGGGACAAGTACCCGTTCCCGGAGCGGTCGATCGGAAGGGTTCTCGTCTTTTCCGGGGCCAACTGCTCGCTCGTGGCCCGTCTGGACGATCCGCTCAATCCGATCGGCGGCCAGACCGGACAGGAGCTCGGCCGCGCCGTCGCCATGCTGGGCGACTCGACCGGGGACGGGCATCCCGAGATCCTCGCGGGTTCGCCCTATGAGGACGTCGGCGGTCGCGCCGATGCGGGCGCGGTCCTGATCTTCTCGGTCGTCGATCGATCCCTGATCCGCAAGGTGAGCGACCCGGGGGGCGCGGCCGGCGATCACTTCGGGACGTCTCTGGCGTCCATTCCCGATCTCACCGGGGACGGAGTCCCGGAGTTCGCCGTCGGCGCCCCGGGAGTCGACACGTCGCGAGGGGTGGACGCCGGAAGCGTGGCCATCCTGTCGGGCGCGGACGGAGCGTTGCTGCGCAGGTGCGCCGACCCCGGAGGCGCGGCCGGGGCGGCGCTGGGCCAGACGATTGCGGTCGCGCCGGACATGAACGGCGACGGAGTCCCGGAGATCGTCGCCGGCGCGCCGAACGAGACGACGGCCGCCGGCGCCGCGGCCGGAACCCTGGTCATCTTCTCCGCCGCCGATTGCAGCGTCGTCAGGAAGATCGTCGACCCCGAGGGCGCCGCGAACGACAATCTCGGCACCGGGGCCATTGCGGCACCGGGCGATCTGGACGGCGACGGCATCCCGGATCTGGTCGCGGGGGATCCCCGGGACGACGAGGGACGATTCAACGATCTCGGCAGCCTCCTCCTGATCTCACGACAGTCCGACTGCGATGGCGACGGCTCGTCCCCCTTCGGCGGCGATTGCAACGACGCCGATCCCTCGGTGCAGGGGCGGCCGGAGGTCTGCGACCAGGTGGACAACGACTGTGACGGCCGCGTCGACGAGGGGATCGATGCGGACGGGGACCTGATCCCCGATTGCGTCGACCGCTGCCCGGCGGATCCGGACAATGACGTCGATCACGATGGCCGGTGCGGCGACGTCGACAATTGCCCGACCACGTTCAACCCCCTTCAGGTGGATGACGATGGTGATGGCAGCGGCAATCCGTGCGACAACTGCCCCGGATTCAAGAACGCGTCCCAGCAGGACAGCGATCACGATGGGGCGGGCGACGCCTGCGACTGCCAGCCGCTGAATTATTACGCCCGAATTGCCGGAGAGGTGCCTTGGCTCTCCGTCAATCCGGCGGCCGGGGGGTCGGCGACCGTCTCGTGGTCCGGAGGTCCGTGGGCGAACGATTATTTCGTGAGTCGGGGCAGACTCTCGTCGCTCACCTCGGTGGACTTCGCGACCTGTCTCGCCTCCGCCGTCACCGGCAGCTATCTCTTCGACGCGGAGACGCCGCCGCGAGGCGACGGGTTCTTCTACCTCGTTCAGGGTCGGAACAGCGCGTGCGCCTACCTCGGCCCCCTCGGCTACTCGTCGTCCGAGGCCCTGGAGGTGAACAGAGATGCGGGGGCCTGTCAGGGACTCCAGCCGGCCAGCGTGACCGCCATCGACGAGCAGAGCGTCTATGGGTCCCGGTCAGGGACCTATCTGAAGACGACGACCCAGGACGATCAAACGGAGCGCCTGACCGAGCGCAAGACAGGAGGGGAGACCCGGCTCGATCATCGCTGGATCTTCCAGGTTCCGTCCGGATGGCGCGTCGAGCTCCACATCGACGCATTCCTTCCCACGACCGACGACGTCGGCTATTTCTGGTACTCGTCCGACGGCATCAACTGGATCGCGCTGCCGATCGGTCCCGGCAGCTTCCCCTCCACCGATAGCGACGTCGACGTCAGCGCCGTGCTCCCCACGGCTCCTGTCGGCACCGTCTTCATCCGGGTGACCGACGTCTCGGCCCTCGGGCCCGATCCCGGCGACAAGACTCTCGGGTCGATCGAGGTCGATCACATCTACATCAGCAGCTTCCCCTAGCCGACGGCCGTTCAGAACGCCTGACCCGCGGTGAACGACAGCACGCCCCGCGGGTTCTCCTCGCGGCCGAGGGGATTGAGCGGGTAGGCGTAGTCCAGCCGGATGACCGTGCCGCCGGCGCCGCGCGTCACGTCGAAGCGCAGTCCGATCCCGGCGTCGCCCACGATGTCCCCGAGATCCTCGCTCTCGCCGGCGCGCCAGACGAACCCGGCGTCGGCGAAGCCGGCGAAAGCGACCGAGACCAGGTGCAGCCAGTCGAACACGATGTAGGCGCGGTCCTCGACGTTGAGCAGCAATCTCTTGTTCCCGTCGAAGCGCCGGCTGTCGTAGCCGCGCAGCCCCGACTCGGCGCCGAGGAGGAACTGCGCGTCGCCGTCCAGATTGTGTCCCCATCGCTGCTCGAGGTGCGCCACCAGGGTCTGACGCGGCAGGCCGACGTAGTAGTGGCGCATGGTCGCCTGCGTGACGACGTTCTGCCCGACGCCGGCCAGAGAGCGGCCGGAGGTCGTGATCTCCCCCTGCGAGTAGGTGTTCGGCGAGAAATGGAACCACCGGTCGAGGCGGCCGGTGATGAAGGCATGATTGTGATCGTCTCCCAGAGCGGTGGGCGAGATCCCGAGCGAGACCGCCCAGTCGTTTCCCAGGTTGATGTCCTGGTACCGGTCGAACCGGTCGAGATAGCTCACCCTCGCGTAGCGCACCGCGGCGCTCTGGTATTCGGCCTCGAGGACGCGGAAGCGCCGGTCGTCCGGCAGCGCGACGTACTCGGCGCCGCCGACCGGCGGCAGGGGCGACAGCGGCGCCTCGCCCGGCTCCACGGCGAACAGGTCGTCCTGGAGGCGGAAACGGACGACCAGCCGGCGCACCGTGTCGTATCCGGTGCGCAGCGCCCTGCCGTAGTGGACCTCGAAATCGGTGTGGCGCTGCCGGAAGCCGGGAGCGTCCTCGCCGTCGAGCTGAAGCGTGTCGACCTGCGAGAAATGCGACCCGCCGCCACCGCCCGCCTGCCGGGTCCGAAGGGAGTAGAACGGGCGTTCGGCGTCCAACGCGTACAGAAGCCCGTCCGATCGGCTGGAGTAGGAGGCGTTCGACGTCCACCACGAGCCCCAGAGGCGAGGGTCGGAGTACTGGACGCCCCCGGAGTTGCGATCCAGCTCTTTCTTGAAGTCGAGGCTGGCGCTCTTGCCGCGCCCGAGCAGGTTGTCTTCCACGAACGAGAAGCGACCCGTCGTGCGATCCCCTTCCTTCTTGAAGGACACGGCGGGGCGGGTGGTCCAGACGTCGCGCGTGTGGACCACGACGTCCACCCGTCCGTCGGCGCGCGGCACCGTCTCGATCCGGGTGTTCTCGTGCAGGAAGTGCAGCCGTCTCAGGTTGCGCTCCGACTCGTACAGCACGTCCGGGTCGGCGGGGTCGCCCTCCTTGAACAGGAGCTCGCGCCGGATGACCGTCTCGCGCGTCTCGACGTGCAGCCGGTCGGCCAGGACGTACGGGGCGTGGCGCTCGTCCGGGTTGTCCAGGTCGAAGACGTCCTGGCGCACGATGCGGATGGTCGCGATGGCCGGAAAGGAGGGGCGCGAGGGGTCGGCGGCGGGCCCGGCCGCGAGCGGGAGCGCTCCCGCGGAGCCCAGGAGGACGGCGACCAGGACGACGAATGGACCGTTGCTCCATGCGCCGACATGTCGTACATTCCGGGCGTTCATTCTCGTACGAGCCTCGCGGTGGAGTCTGATGACCGGGCCACACCATCGGCCCGCGGAGTCGCCCGGATGCCATGGCCGGGCAACAATTTAGACGCTCGGTGACGTGCTTTCAATCGGGCGGAGGGAGACTCTGATGCGATTCGCTTGGCCGGCGATCTGTCTGCTTCTGCTCGCCCTGGCCCCCTGCGGCCCGGCGCAGGCCCAGTACGTCAACTTCGAGTCGTCGCAGGTGCATCCGATCGCCCTGACGCCGGGCGGCGGCAAGCTCCTGGTCGTGAATACGCCGGACGCCCTCCTGGAGGTGTTCACCGTCCTTCCCGGCGGCGGCCTGGCGCCGCTCGCCTCGATCCCCGTCGGGCTCGAGCCGGTGAGCGTCACGCCGCGCAGCGACACCGAGGCCTGGGTCGTCAACCACCTGTCCGACACGATCAGCATCGTCGACCTCGGGCTGGGGACGACGGTCCGGACGCTGGCGGTCGGCGACGAGCCGACCGACGTCGTGTTCGCGGGAGGGCACGCTTTCGTCGCCGTGTCGCAGGAGGACGCGGTCAAGGCGTTCGACCTCGGGAACCTCGCGAACCCTCCCATCCCGCTCAATCTCTTCGGCAGCGACACGCGCGCCCTCGCGGTGTCGCGGGACGGATCGAAGGTCTACGCGGTCGTGCTGAACTCCGGCGACCAGACGACGGTGGTCAACGCCAACGTCATCCTGGGGACCTCGAACATCAATCCGACCCGGCTTCAGCAGCTCGGCCTGAACCCGATCGATTGCGGCGCGCCCCACCCGGCCTACCCGCCGCTGCCGCCCGGCATCACCCGCGATCAGACGCTGCCCGATCCGCCCAACGGCGGCGTCCCGCCGGTCGGTCTCATCGTCAAGTGGGACGCGGCGACGCAGAAATGGCGCGACGACGCCGGCCAGGACTGGAGCATGTGCCTGCCGTTCCGCCTGCCCGACCACGACCTGTTCGTGATCGATGCCGTGACTCCCAAAGTGATCGGGACGATCGATCACCTCGGGACCACGCTGTTCGAGATCTCGGTCAATCCGGGGAACGGCCGGATCTACGTGCCGAACACCGAGGCGCGCAACAACGTGCGCTTCGAGATGCCGCAGGGCGTCGGCGGGCACGTGGTCGACAACCGGATGACGATCGTCGACCCGGGCGCCGGCAACGCGGTGCGCGTCGTCGACCTGAACGGGCATATCGACCGGCAGAGCGACCCGGCGACCAACCTGCCGGAGCGGATGGCGAGCCTCTCGCAGCCCGGGATGATGGTCTGGAACCAGGCCGGGACGTTCGGTTACCTGACCGCCATCGGCTCGCGCAAGCTGTTCCGCGTCAGCCAGGCCTGTCTGGACGGCCCGGGGCCGGACTACGGCGCCTGCATCTTCGGCTCCACGCGCCGGACGCCTGACGCGGTCGTCGTCGGCGAGGGTCCGACCGGCGTCGCCCTGCGCGAGGATCTGAACCGGCTCTACGTCCTGGACCGCTTCTCCAACTCCATCACGCTGGTGGACGCCTCGGCGCTCGCCACGATCGGCACGATCGCGCTGCACGATCCCTCCAGCGCCACGATCAAGAACGGCCGGCACTTCCTGTACGACGGAATCGACACCTCCGGCCACGGCGACAACGCCTGCTCGTCGTGTCACGTCTCCGGCAACATGGACGAGCTGGCGTGGGACCTCGGCAACCCGCAGGGGAAGTTCGTCGCGTACGGCACGCAGGGCGACAACGTCCGCTTCATCGTGCCGCAGGGCAACCAGCCGACGACCGTGCCGGCGCAGCCGCCGTTCTCGGCGCACCGCGGGTTCGATCCGCAGAAGGGCCCGATGACCACCCAGACGCTGCGCGGCATGCTCGAGCCGCTGCACTGGCGGGGCGACCGGGGGACGCTGAACGCCTTCAACAAGGCGTTCGTCGGACTCCTGGGGGCGCACGACATCGGTCCGATCAACGGCGAGCCGGCCGGCCTGCCGGCCGATCAGATGGAGCTGTTCCGTCAGTTCGCGCTCGGCATCACCTTCCCCCCGAACCCGTACCGCAACGTCGACGACACCATCCCGAACGCGCCCGTCACGATCCCCGGCAACCCGTTCACCGGCAATCCGACGGCCGGGCAGACGCTCTTCCTGACCGGGAGCACGGACGCCGGCCAGTCCTGCTCGGCCTGCCACGCGCTGCCGTTCGGGACCGCCAACGGCCAGCTCGGCGGCATCAACCCGGGCGACCCCGACGTCGCCAAGGCGGGGCTGTTCAACGGCAACGCCGACGGCAGCCCGCACAGCGATCTCAAGGTGCCGCACACGCGCAACCTGTACGAGAAGTTCGGACCGACCTTCGGACCGCCGGGGACCGCGACCCCGCCCGACTCGAAGACGGGCTTCGGCTTCATCCACGACGGCTCGATCCCGGACCTCGGGACCTTCCTCTCCGCGCAGGTCTTCACGCTGACGCCGCAGGACGTCCGCGATCTCAGCCTCTTCCTGATGCACTTCCCGACCGGCATCAAGCCGTCCGTCGGCAAGAACGTCACCGTCCCGGCCGGTGCTCCACCCACCGGCACGGCGCCGCAGGAGCAGCTGCTCGCGTCCCTGATCGCGCTGGGGAACCTGGCCGACTCCAGCCGGCACTGCGAGCTGGTGGCGTCCGCCCTCCAGGGCGGCCGGCTGCGGACCTATTACCTCAACGGCGGCATCGGCACCGGGGAGTCGTGGACCACGGATGTCTCCGGCGAGGCGCCGGTGGCGACGGCCGCCCTGCGGCAGAACGCGTCGGGTCCGATCACGTTCCTGTGCGCCACGCTCGGCTCGGGCGTCCGCCTGGGGGCCGACCGCGACCTCGACGGTCATCTCAACGGCGAGGACTGCTCGCCCGGCGACCCGGCCGCGCCGTACCTCGCCCCGCTCGAGGTGGGCGGCGTGCTCGTCGACGGCACGGCACCGACCCACCTGACCTGGAGCGACGAGCCCGCGGGCACCGGTCCCGGTCTGGCGTACGAGGTGGCCGGCGGCAGCCTGACGGCGCTGCGCGCGTCGGGCCCCGGCGCGTCCACCGCCTGCCTCGCCGGCGGTCTTCCCGCGGCGGCGTTCGACGACACGCGCGCCGACCCGCCAACGGGCGACGGCTACTTCTACCTGGCGCGCGGCAGGAACTCCTGCGCCGCCGGTCCGTTCGGTCCGGCCCCGCAGCCGATCGACGCGCTCGCCTGCTCGCCCTGAAGGCTTGGACATCCAAGGCGTTCGAGGATAGAATCCGGGCGCTCAATCGGGGAGGGCCTGCGCGTGCGAACGAAACGGATCGTCTTCGGCTTTCTGGCGATCGCCACGTCGCTTCTGGCGTCCTGCAACAGCAACGGGAACAACAAGACGACCATCATCAACCAGGGCCTGGACTGCGGTCTGGTGCGCGCCGATCTGGTGGGGGTCTGGAGCGTCACGCTCGACCTGGCGACGCCGACCCTGCAGAGCTGCACCGGTCTCGCGAATCCGAGCGGCTCGATCACGACGGCCGATTTCCCGGCCACCTACGGGACGAGTCTCGCCCCGGTCGACGTTTTCGGAAGCGACGGCAGCACGAGCTTCAAGATCCTCAGCGATCGCAACGACGGCAACAACGACGCCACGGTGACCGACGAGCTGGACGGCTCCGTGCAGGCCGACTCCTGCCTGGCGATCACCCGGGTCTGGGACCGGACCGACGGCCTCTACATCCAGTGCATCGGGACCCTGACGGTTTCCAGCGGAGTGCTGTCGGGCAGCTGCGACTCGGTGGAGATCGATTCGGACGCGAACGGCCAGCTGGACACCTCGTGCAGCCTCTCGTCCCGCATCAACTTCACCGCGTCCATCAGCTGAGGCGTGAATCCGCGGGTGTCGTGACGTCATCCGAGAGATGGAGAGGACCGGCGTGGAACCGGGCGACATGAAGACGCGCATCGAGCGGGCGATGCCGGGCGCCAGCGCCCGGGTCGAGGGGGCCGACCGGCACTTCAGCGCCCTGGTCGTGTCGCCCGCGTTCGAGGGGCGGTCGAGGGTGGAGCAGCACCAGATGATCTACGCCCTGTTCCGGGACGAGATGGCCAGCGAGGAGGTGCACGCCCTGGCCCTGAGAACGTACACACCCGCCGAGTGGGAGAAGGAGAGAGCGCATGTCTCAGGACATCCTTGAGATGATCAAGAAGGAAATCGACGCCAACACCATCTGTCTGTTCACGAAAGGGACGGCCGACATGCCGATGTGCGGCTTCTCCGCGCGCACCATCGCGGTGTTCAAGGAGATCGGCAGGCCGTTCAAGACGGTCGACATCCTGCCGGACCCGCGCATCCGCCAGATCCTGTCGTCGTTCAGCCACTGGCCGACCATCCCCCAGGTCTTCGTCGCCGGCAAGTTCGTCGGCGGTTGCGACATCGTGACCGAGATGTACCAGAAGGGCGAGCTGCAGCCGCTCGTCGAGGCCGCCTTCAAGAGCCAGCCGGCCCCCGCACGCTGAACCTCCCCTCCGGGGTGGCGCGAGTCCCCTCCAGGGCCTAGATTCACCCGCCGAGGCTTCCTGCCGGCGGCGGCGGTCTGCCGTCGCGCGGCGGTCCGGCCCGGCGACGAGGGGACAGGTCGATTTCGACACCGTCGGAGTACTCCAAGCGGGCGAAGCAGGCGGCGCGGGCCGGAAACCACGACCAGGCGGGCGACTTCTACCGGCTGGCCGGCGACTGGAAACGCGCCAACGAGATGTACCTGAAGGGCGGCCACTACGGCCTGGCCGCGCGCCTCGCCGAGGAGATGGGCGACCTGCCGAACGCCTCGCTCTATTACCTGAAGGCCGGCGACCTGACGGCGGCGGGCGAGGTCGAGCTGAAGCTGGACAACCGCGAGAAGGCCGCCTGGATGTTCAACAAGTGCGGCCAGTACGCCCGCGCGGCCGAGCTGCTCGAGTCCCTCGACCAGTACGCCGAGGCCGCCATCAACTACCGCCGGGGCGGCTTCAAGGACAAGGCGGCGATCCTGTACGTCAGGGCCGGCAAGGAGGCGCTCGCCGCCTCGCTGTTCGAGGAGCTGATCGAGGAGCTGAGCCGGCAGGAGCCGGGCGGATTCCGCTCGGAATCGGAGCGGGCCATGCTCCTCAAATACCACCGCTACTGCGGCGAGCTGCAGATGAAGCTCAACCGGCCCGATCAGGCCGCCCCGCACTTCGAGCTGGCGCTGATGTACGACCAGGCGGCCGAGGCCTGGCGGCGCGCCGGGCACGCCGAAAAGGCGGCGGACATCCTCCTGAGGCTGCAGCGGCCCGAGGAGGCTTTCAAGGTCCTGCAGGAATCGGGGCGGGCGCTGTCGACTCTGGCGCCGGCGGTGCAGGCGGAGATCCTGGGGCGGCAGGGGAAGCACGCCGAGGCGGCGGAGATCCTGGAGGCCGCCGGCAGCCTGTTCAAGGCGGCCGAGGCCTGGAAGGAGGCGGGCGAGCCGATCAAGGCCGCGGTCCTGTTCGAGAAGGAAGGCGAGCTGGACCAGGCGGCCGACCTGTACGTGCGCGGCGGCCGGCACGAGGACGCGGCGCGCCTGTTCGAGGCGTCGCGCGACTACAAGAACGCCGCCGAGCTGTACCGCAAGGCGGGCCGGACCGACGAGGCGGCGCGGGTCTACCTGAAGGCGGGCGACCCGGTGTCGGCCGCCCGGCTGCACTACGACGCGAAGAATTTCGACGCCTGCATCAAGGCGCTGCAGAAGGTGGGTCCGGACGACCGGGACTTCCGCAAGGCGTCGTTCCTCCTGGGCCGGATCTTCGCCGAGCAGGGTCTGCACACGCTCGCGGCCGACAAGTTCCAGGCCGCCATCGGCGACGAGGAGGTCGACGACGACACGGTCGTCCTCTATTACTCGCTGGCGCTGGCGCACGAGGCGAACCTGCGCCCGCGCGAGGCGGTCGGCGTCTACCAGAAGATCCTGTCGTTCGACTATTCCTACAAGGACGCGCTGAACCGGATGAAGGCGCTCGAGGAGATGCCGCTGGTGCGGCTGAGCGCGCGCGGCGGGGCGCGCAAGGAGGCCGCCGAGAGCGGCTGGTCCGAGCCGAACCGCTACCGCGTCGAGCAGTCGCTCGGCAAGGGCAAGCTCGGCGAGGTGTTCCGCGGCGTCGACACGGCGCTCGGCCGCAAGGTCGCCCTGCGCCGGCTCGTCGAGGGACCGAACGAGGCCGGCAAGGCCGACCGGTTCCTGAAGGAGGCGGCCACCGCGGCCCAGCTCAGCCATCCGAGCATCGTGTCGATCTACGACACCGGCCTGGACGAGCACGGCCGCTTCATCGTGTCGGCCCTCGCCGAGGGGCGGACGCTGCGCTCCCTCCTCGACGCCAAGGTGCGTTTCGAGATCAACCGGGTCGTCGAGATCGGCCGCCAGATCCTGCACGCCCTCGACCACGCCCACAGCCGCGGGGTCCTGCACCGCAACCTGCGCCCCGAGAACATCTTCGTCACCGACGACGACAGCGTCAGCGTGTCCGATTTCGGTCTCGGGGTCCGGCTGACCGACCTGACGACGCAGGAGCTGTCGACCGGCCGCCTCATGATGTACACGCCGCCCGAGGCCCTCCTGAAGGATCGGGTCGACCCGCGCTCCGATCTCTACTCGCTCGGCATCATCCTGTACGAGATGGCGGTCGGGCACCCGCCCTTCGAGGGGAGCGACGTCGGCCATCAGCAGGCGCACGCCCCGGTGCCGCTGCCGGGTCCGGGCGAGCGCCCGCTGCCCGACTTCCTCAAGACCGTCGTCCTCAGGCTCCTGGAGAAGGACAAGGAGCGCCGCTATCCCGACGCGGCCTCGGTCCTGACCGCCCTCGAGCTGAAGGAGATCGTCCCCGGCATCACCGTCGCGGGGCGCTACGAGGTCCTGGCGGAGGTGGGCCGGGGCGGGATGGGCACGATCTTCCGCGCCCGCGACACCGACCTCGACGAGACGGTCGCCCTGAAGTTCCTCAAGGGGGAGATCGGCGCCGACGTCGCGGCCCGCTTCGTGCAGGAGATCAAGACGGCGCGCAAGGTGAACCACCCCAACGTCGTGCGCGTGTTCACGCTGGAGAAGTGGCAGGACCACCGCTTCATCGTCATGGAGTACATCGACGGCGTGCCGCTGCCGCGCTGGCTGGCGCGCAGCCCCGCGCCGTCGCGCCCCGATCGCCTGAAGCTCGCCGTGCAGGTGGCGACGGCCCTCGACGCCGCCCACCGCATCGGCATCGTGCACCGCGACATCAAGCCCGACAACGTGCTGGTCACCGCCGGCGGCGAGGCCAAGATCCTCGATTTCGGGATCGCCCGTCCCGAGAACCCCGGGCACACGCTGACCGCCACCGGCGCCGTCGTCGGCTCGCCGATGTACATGTCGCCCGAGCAGATCCAGGCGATGGGCGTCGATCGACGGACCGACATCTACTCCCTCGGTGCCGTGTTGTATTATCTGTTCACCGGCATCGAGCCGTTCGCCGGCAAGGACATCCAGGAGATCATGATGAAGCACCTGTCCGCGCGCCCGCAGCCGCCGCACGCCCTCGACAAGAGCCTGCCCCGGCCGCTCTCCGACGCCATCATGCGCGCCCTCGCCTCCGATCGCGAGAAACGCTTCCAGACCGCCGCCGACCTCGCCAGCGCCCTGTCGATGGCCGTCGAGTCGGCGGCCTAGCCTCCGCGGAGGCTTCCGTGCAGCACAAGATGACCACGACCGCGTTCACCATCGACGGCTACCGGGTCAAGACCACCTTCGGTGTCGTGCGCGGGATCACGGTCCGCTCCCGCTCGGTGATCGGCACGCTGGGAGCCTCGATCCAGACGCTCTTCGGCGGCAACATCACCCTCCTGACCGATCTCTGCGAGCGCACCCGCGGCGACGCCTTCGATCTGATGCTGCGTCACGCCGAGCAGCTCGGCGCCAACGCCGTCGTCGGCGTGCGCTACGACGCCACGGAGGTCATGCCCGGCGTGACCGAGGTGCTGTGCTACGGCACCGCGGTGATCGTGGAGCCGCAGCCGGTCTCGTAGCGTGTGTGCGCGCAACGGGTCTCTTTGTGCTACGCTCGATACGCGGGAACCCACTTCCGCACGATGATGAATTGACATGAGCACAGGCGGTACGAGCCAGACGAACGAGGCGGCCGAGAGCATCCGAAGCCATGCGCGGCCCGGTTTCGGAGAGCTGGCGTCGGACGCCCTGCGCTACTGGGAGCCGCGCCGGCTCGTCTACAACCTGGTCCTGCTCGCGGTCGTGATCGTCGAGATCGCTCTCGCGTCGCCGGAATCCAGGTCGGGCCTCGCGCTGGACACGTTGTTCGAGTTCTTCCTGCTGGCGGTCGTCGCGAACGTCGCCTACTGCGCGGCGTACGCGGTCGACCTTTTCGTCCAGTTCTCGGGCCAGCGCGACGCGTGGGCGCGCTGGCGCTGGACGGTTCTGGTCACGGGAACCGCCTTCGCCGCGGTCATCGCCCACTTCATGACGATCGGCATCCTGGCCGGGCCCAGGGGCGTCTGAAGGAACCCGCATCCGACACCCTCGTCTTCCGGGGAGTTCTCCGCGGCGCACGAGCGCCCGGCGCAGGGGCCTCGTGACGCTCGTCGTGTCGATCGGCCTCCTGACCGCCATCCCCGGGGAGACGAAGAAGTCGGATCTCGCTCCCTCCGGCCGTGCCGAATTCGACGCGCTGATCACCCGGCTGGGTCATCAGACAGCCACGCGGGAATCGCAGGCCTACCTGAAAGCGACCGTGGCCGAGACGCAGAAGAACTTGATGCAGACCGTGCTCGGCTGCGTCACCCTGTCTGCCAATCCGTCCTGGCCGCGCACCCGCTTCGTGCTGCAATTGGACGCGACCGGCGCGGTGAAGGCGGCGCGCGCCGAAACGGACACGACGCTCGCCGTGTGCCTGGAAAAGAGATGGGTCGGGATGCGCTACAAGGAGCCCCCGTTCGCACCGTTCTACCGACTGGTCATCCTCGAGCCACCGGCGCGCAAAGGATGATCCGCGCCGCCGCCCGTCGCGGCGCCCTGGCGCTGGCGCGGTGACGCGCGTGCACCCGTGAGGCGCAGAAAGCCGGCCGCCGCGCCGCCCCCCGAAGTCCAGGCGTACTATGCCAGATTCTCCGAGGAATCCCGTCTCGGGTTCGGCTCGTCCCGGCTCGAGTTCGAGCGGACCAAGGAGATCCTCGAGCGCGTCCTGCCGCGACCGCCGGCCCGCATCGTCGACGTCGGTGGAGCGGCCGGAGCGTACTCCGCCTGGCTCGCGGAACGGGGCTACGAGGTCCATCTGGTCGACGCCTCGTCGCGTCTGGTCGAAGAGGCGCGCCGGCGGAGCGCGCGGTCGGCGGCCCCGATCGCATCGCTGTCGATCGCCGACGCCCGCCGGCTGCCGCAGAAGCAAGGCTTCGCCGCGGCGGTCCTGGTGATGGGGCCGCTCTACCATCTGCCCTCCAGGAGCGATCGGCTGTCGGCGCTGCGCGAGGCGGCGCGCGTCCTGGCCCGCAAGGGCGTGGTCGTGGTCGCGGCGATCTCGCGCTACGCCTCCGCCCTCGACGGCCTGAAGCGCCGGCTCGTCCGGGACGCCCGTTTCGTCTCGATCCGGGACCGGGACCTGGCGGACGGCCAGCACCGGAACGACACGGGCAATCTCGATTACTTCACGACGGCGTACTTCCACCGGCCCGCCGATCTCCGCTCGGAGCTGGTGGCGGCCGGGTTCCGGAGCGTCGGCGTCTTCGGAGTCGAGGGCCCCGGCTGGCTGCTGCAGGACCTCGACGCCCGCTGGGAGGACGCGGCACTGCGTCGTGATCTGCTCGACGTCGGCCGCGCCCTCGAAGCGGCGCCGTCCCTCCTCGGCGTGAGCGCCCATCTGCTGGCCGTCGGCCGCAAGGGATGACAGCCATGGAAAGGCGTATGCTGACCCGCGAGCCGATCGAGTCGATCGCGCAAGGAGGTGGACCATGTTCCTACGCAGGACCGGCGTGAACGTCGGCGGCCGTGGATCCGGATGCGTCGTGGTGATCGCATGTCTGCTCGCGACGGGGGCGACCGCGGCCGGGCCGGAGGCGGCCCGGTCCGAGGCCGCCGGGCGCAGCGCCGACGATCACTTGAAGACCTTCGACACGCTCGATTTCGACGTGTTCACGCACCAGAAATGGGATCAGCTCCACCTGAGCCATGCCCAGGACATCGTCGTGCACTGGCCCGACGGCCACGAGACGAAGGGCATCCAGAAGCACATCGAGGATCTGAAGGCGATGTTCGTCTACGCGCCGGACACGCGCATCCAGGTGCACCCGGTCAAGTTCGGCTCGGGGGACTGGACCTCGGTGATCGGTGTCATGGAAGGGACCTTCACCAGGCCGATGCCGGCGGCGGACGGCAAGACGATCGCGCCCACCGGCAAGCCGTTCCGGCTGTCGATGTGCACCGTCGGGCACTGGAAGAACGGCGTCATGGACGAGGAGTACCTGTTCTGGGACAATCAGAGCTACATGAAGCAGATCGGTCTGGCGCCGTAGTCGGCCGGACGGCCGTCGCGCGGGGAGCGCCGGGAGGAGGAGTGACCAGGGCGATTCGATTCGAACGCTACGGCGGGCCCGAGGTGCTGCGCTGGGAGGAGGTCGCCGTCGGCGAGCCGGGTCCCGGCGAAGCGCGGGTCCGGCACAGAGCGTGCGGGCTGAACCTGATCGACGTCTATCAGCGCACCGGTCTCTACAAGGTGACCCTGCCGTCGGGCGCGGGGAACGAGGCGTCGGGGGTGGTCGAGGCGATCGGGGCCGGCGTCACGCACGTCAGGGCGGGTGACCGCGTCGCCTATGCCGGCGGTCCGCCCGGCGCCTGCTGCGAGGCGCGCAACCTGCCGGCCGATCGCCTGTGCCCTCTGCCCGAGGGCCTGTCGTTCGAGCAGGGCGCGGCGATGATGCTCAAGGGTCTCACGGTCCAGTTCCTGATCCGCAGGACGTACAGGGTGCAGCCGGGCGACACCGTCCTGTTCCACGCGGCCGCCGGAGGGGTCGGACTGCTGGCCTGCCAGTGGCTCAAGGCGCTCGGCGCCCGGGTGATCGGCACCGCCGGCAGCGACGAGAAGTGCGCCCTGGCGAAGCGACACGGCGCCGACGTCTGCATCAACTACAGGACCGAGAGGTTCGTCGATCGGGTGAAGGAGATCACCGGGGGCCAGGGGGTGCCGGTGGTCTACGATTCGGTCGGCAAGGACACGTTCCTCGACTCGCTCGACTGCCTGCGGCCGTTCGGCATGATGGTGAGCTTCGGGAACGCATCCGGCCTCGTGCCGCCGTTCGAGCCGCTCCTCCTGACGCAGAAGGGCTCGCTCTATCTCACGCGCCCGTCCCTGATGCACCACGCGGCGCGGCGCCCCGATCTCGAGGCCATGGCGCAGGATCTGTTCGACATCGTGCTGGCGGGCAAGGTGAGAATCGAGATCGGCCAGCGTTATGCGCTCGGGGAGACGGCCCAGGCGCACCGCGATCTCGAAGCCCGGCGGACCATCGGCTCCACGATTCTCCTGCCCTGACGGCCGCGATCCCCGGGCTCCTGCGAGCCTCCGTCTACTCGCCCGGGTCGAAGTGCCAGTCGAAGTGCATCCAGATCACCCGCGAATAGCGGAACAGCAGCGGGGCGCACAGGCAGACGGGCGGCAGCCCGGCCGCCAGCACGTCGAGATCGGGCGCGCCGCGCAAGAGCGGCCGCAGGATCGCGATGCACAGGAGATAGAGCGGGATCGCCAGCGCGTAGCTGACGTACATCGCGCCGACGAAATAGCCCGGCTCCCTCTCGAAGACGTGACCGCACGCCGGGCAGGTCTCGCGCATGGCCAGAAGACCGCTGTAGACGCGGCCCTCGAGACACCTCGGGCATCTCTGGCGCAGCACCGCCAGAAGCCGCCGGCGGACCCCGTCCGGGGTCATGGTCTCGAGCCGCCGGCGGGGGCGTGCGCGACCCGCGCCCGGTAGTCGGGAAAGTTCTGCGCCGTCATCTCGGAATGCTTCTCGGTGTGGCACTCCATGCAGACGGAGGCGGCCGGAGCGCCGACGATCGTGTCGCGGCGCGGGTCCCGAACGTGCCTCGCGCCGGGGCCGTGGCACGCCTCGCACTGCACGTGGCGCAGCGCGACGTCGGCGATGGCGTGGTAACCGCCCGGCTGGCGGTAGCCGGTGACGTGACAGGCGTAGCAGCCCGGCACGCCCTGGCGTCGCTTGGAGAGGAGCGTGGCGTAGGCGCTGGCGTGCGGCGTGCCTTTCCACTGCTCGGTCTCGCCCGGGTGGCAGGAGGCGCAGGAGGCCGCCCCCACGTAGCCCGCGCCAATCATCGCGTAAAGACGCGTTCCGATCGGGGCCGGCTCGGACAGACCGGAGGCGGCGGCGAGGCGGGCGTAATGAGCGTCGAGCCGGGCGCGCACGAGCGGGTCGTCCGGAATCGACTCGTCCAGGACCATGTCCTCCAGATCGCAGCCGGTGATCGCGCCGTCGTCGCGCAGGCCCAGGCCGATGCGGGTCAGGGCGTACGTGTCCGTCCGCAGGACGACCAGGAGCGTCCGGCCGAGGAACCCGGCGGCCGAGAAGCCCTTACCTCCGAGCGGCCTCTCGAACCGGAGCCGCGGGTCCTGGGTGAATCGAAAGTAGTCGTCCGTGACGATCAGCGGCAGGTCGGGGAGCGCGTCGTGCATCCGGAGGACCGCCGTCGGACCGAGCGAGCCGGCGACGATCGTCAGACCGCGGCCGCCGGCGCGACGGTTCCCGGACGTCTTCCCTTCGAGGACGTCGCGGATCGGCGGCAGCGGGTCCTCGATCGTCATGGGGGCGATGGCGTCCTCGAACTCGAGAGGCCGGCCGAGATGGTAGCTATCCGGGTCCTCGACCCCGATCACCCGCACCGTCGTCCGGGCGAGCGCGCGATCGAGGGACCGCGCCAGGGCCAGCCCCGGCGCCGAGACGTTCGCCGACAGGAAGACGAAGCCGGACGGCAGGCGCGCGGCGCGCCCGGCGAGAAAGCGGGGCCCCCGGGTCAGCTCGGCGTGCGACACGACCGAGGCCGACTCGCCGGCGAACGCCATGAGCGACAGGGCGAGGTCGCTCTCGGCGATCGTCTGCTGGTCGAGGGAGAACGCCTGCTGGTCGAACGGGAGGGCGTCTCCCAGCTCGAAGGCCAGCGCCGGCGTCGGACCGCGCAGGCGCCGGCGAAGGAGGGTGGCGCGGCGCGCCATGCCGCCCGCCTGCCGGCTGCGGCAGCCGCATTGCTCCAGGAGCCCCAGATTGCGTCCGCCCGCGTACAGGTCGAGACGACGCGCGTCCGCCCGGGCCCCGATCGGGGCCGGCGCGGGCAGAGAGAGCGGCGGGCCGGCGCCGCCGGTTCCCGGAAAGGGAAACGGGTAGGGGGAAGGGGAGAGGAACCGGTCGAGCCTCCGCCTCACGGCCTCCGGCCAGCCCTCCACGATCCGATCCCAGTCGGGGGCCGCGCCGCGCGCGCGCAGGTCGAGCAGGCTCTCTTCGATCATCGCGCCGCCGCCGGCGCGCAGATCGTTCGACAGCAGGTCGAGAATCTGCGCCCCGCGCCACTCGCGCATCAGAGCGTCGGTCGCGTCGCCGAGATCGCCCGGACGCCTCAGATCGAGCGACAGACCGGCGGAGGTGTAGTAGAACTCCTCGTACCAGCTCTGGCGCGACCTCCAGCCCGCACGATCCGAGAAGGCGACGGTCAGGAAGGTCGGCAGGGTCTCGAGAATCCAGCGACGTCCATCGGACAGGCGGCGGTTCTCACTCCGGTCCGCCAGGCAGGCGCGACCGATCGCCCGGCCGATGCTGAGCCAGCGCGTCGGGACTCCGCCGCCCAGCGACATCGCCATGGAGTCGGGACCGGGGGTGATCGCGACCGACGCGCCGTCGCTTTCCTGCGGAACCAGGATCAGATCGAAGCGGCGGGCGGGCGAGCCGAGACGCGTGGCCAGGAACTCCTCGAGATCGAGGGCGCGCCGGATGGCGGCCGCGCGATCCCCGGCTGGCAGGCCCGCCAGCGCGGCGACGCGGAACCGCTCGTCCCGGCTTTCCGCCGACTCGAACTCGCCCTCGGCGAGAACCGCCTGGACCAGGCGGGACGCGGCGTCGGGCCCCGCGAGCTCGAATTCCGGGTCGGTGGCCCCGGCGCCAGGCGCTTTCGAACGGTCGGCCGCGGGCCAGGGCGTGAACAGGCGCCGACCAGGCGGCAGCCGGAACAGGAGACGCACGCGGCCGGGCGGGGCGGGCTCCATCGGCAGGAGAACGATCTGCCGGGCGGCCACGAGACCGAAAACCCGATCGAAGTGGCCGAAGCGGTAGCCGGTCGGCCCGGACATCGGCGCCTCCTCGACGGCGCCGGGACGCACGGTGTAGGCGACGCGCAATCGCCCGGGGCCCGTCGACGCGGCGACCGTGAAGCGCTCGAACCCCTTCTCGTCGCGGTCCCTGGCCACGGCCACCGGGGCGTCGTCTCGGCGCGCGTCGATCGACTCGACGTGCAGGACCGGTGACTGGACGAAAGAGGAGAGCACGAGCGGAACGCCGGGCCGGCTCTCCGTCTCCAGCGCGACCGCGATCGACCCGAGATCACCGCGACGCAGATCGACGCGGAGCGACAGGTCGCCGGCCGCGGCGCGCGCGCATCCCCAGTAGAGGATCGGCGCGCCGGCGGCCGCGCACACAATGGCAGCGGCGCGGGCGCGCGCGCCCGGGAAGAAGAGCCGATGGCCCCGGCGGCGGGTCCTTAGTGGCAGGCGAAGCAGTTCGACTTCGTGCTCTGCACGCAGAACCGGTTGGTGAGGCGCGTGCAACCCGCCGCCCCGGCCGCGACGGCGACGGCTCGCAGGAATCTGATCATCCTGTCACCTCAGCATTTGCACTGGTGGATGGTGGACGTCGAGCACCCTTCGAAGTTGCGCCGGCAGAGCTGCGGCGCCCGGGCGATGCCATCCTGGCCCCCGGCGGTGATCTGCAGGTCGGCGCCCGGCGCGGGGCGGGCGGTCGTGGTCGAGGTGGCGAGCGACGCACCCGCGACCAGCGCCGCGAAGACGAACAACCGCACGGCTGTCTTCATGTCGGGACCCTCCCATTGGAGCTTCGTCTGGATTCCGTTCCTCTTTATACCACAGCGCCTTGATCCCGACGCGCGCCTCATGTAGTCTCTCGCCCACCATGACAGACGGGTCGTCCCTGCCCGACCCTCGGGCGATTCTCGAGGAGGCGCGGGCCCTGCGCTCCTTCATCGTCGATCTCACGCTGCGGGTCTGCCGCGAGCGGACGGTCGACTACTTCCCGGAGGATTTCCCGGGGGGCGGTCCGGACGGGATGACCTCGCCAGGACAGGAGGGCAAGGTCGTCGCCATCCTGGCGGAGGAGCTGAAGACGCTCGGGGTCCGCTATTCGGTCCACGCCAAGGTGGCCGGGCGCGACAATCTCCTGGCGACCGTCGGCAAAGGCCAGCCCGGATACCGCAAGATGCTGGTGCTGCTGCATACCGACGTGGTGCCGAGCGGCGCCCCGTCGGACTGGACCTTCAAGCCGTTCGAGCCGTTCGAGAAGGGCGGCAAGCTGTACGGCCGCGGCGTCCTCGACGACAAGGGGCCGCTGGTCTCGGCGTTCGCGGCGCTGCGCATCCTGAAATCGCACGAGTCGGTCCTCAACGGCTCGTTCACATTCGGGGCGGTCGGCGACGAGGAGGTCGGAGTCGGCGTCGGTCTGCCGTACCTGATCGAGCAGGGGCTGATCCGCTGCACCGACGCGGTCATACCGGACATCGCGGGCAACATGAAGGAGATCAACGTCGCCGAGAAGGGGCGTCTTCTCCTCAAGGTGAAGGCGCACGGGCGGCAGGCGCACGCCATGGAGCCGGCCAAAGGGGTGAACGCCATCAACGCCATCGCCCGCTTTCTCACCGCGCTGCAGAACAAGCGGCTGCGTCACCGGGGCCACCCGATCCTGGGCGGGCCGACGCTCAACGTCGGGCTGATCCGGGGCGGCGTCGCGCCGAACGCGGTGCCGGCCGACTGCGAGACCACCCTGGACATCCGCTACGTTCCCGGGCAGACGGCCGACGGCATCCGGGACGAGGTGCAGGCGATCGCCGACGAGGTCGTCTGGGGGCCCGGCGAGGTGAGCGCGCCGAATTTCGCGGTGGAGATCGTCCAGGACGCGAAGCCGTGCGAGGTCTCTCCGGACGCGCCGATCGTGAAGCGCATCCTGCGGCACGCGCCGGACGCCAAGGTGGTCGGCAGCGGCGGCGGCACCTTCGCGAAGGACCTGGTGCTGATGGGCGTGGACGCGGTCGGCTGGTCGCCGGGCGACGAGGCGACCTACCACCAGCCGAACGAGGAGATCGAGGTGGAGCAGCTCGTGACCTTCGCCGGCCGCCTGGCGAGCCTGGCGCTGGAGATCGCCAACGAGAAGCAGGCATGAGGCGGCCGGCGGCTCGATGCTGACCACCGGGGACTTCAAGAAGGGTCTGGCGATCCAGGTGGAGGGGCAGCCGTACATCATCGTGGACTACACGGTGCAGACGCCGTCGGCGCGCGGCTCGGCCACGCTGGTCCGCATCAAGGGGCGTCACGTGCTCACCGGGCAGGTGCTCGACATGACGTTCAAGTCGGGCGACAAGTTCGAGGAGCCCGATCTCGAGCGCCGCAAGATCAATTTTCTCTACGCCGACGGCGACGATTTCCACTTCATGGACGAGCAGTCGTACGAGCAGTTCCATCTGGACCGCGCGGCGCTGGGCGACACGGTGCGCTGGCTGAAGGAGGGGGTCACCCTGCGCTCGGTGGTGTTCCAGGGCCGGGTGGCCGGAGTGGAGCTGCCGCAGTTCGTCGAGCTGGCGGTGACCGAGACGGGGCCCGGCGGCCGCTCCGACATGGCGAGCGGCAAGGTGACCAAGCCCGCGACCCTGGAGAACGGCACGCAGATCCGCGTCCCGGTCTATCTCGAGGCCGGCGAGACCGTGATGGTCGACACCACGACCGGCGAGTTCGTCAGGCGGGTCGGAAAGTAGCCGTCCGCCCCCGGGCGGCGCGCCCGCGTCAGGAGGGAGCGCATGAAACTGTCGCGCAGGACGGTGGCCCGGACCGTCGCCGGCGCGCCGCTGCTGCTGGCGGCCGCCTCGATCGCCCGGGTGGAGTCGCTTCTCGGCATCGGAACCGCCCGCGCCGCCGATCAGCCGGCGCCGCAGCCGTCGCCCACGCCCGAGCCCGAAGAGACCGGCCTGGCGCGCTTCCTGGCGAAGCAGGACGACGACCTGTCGTCGGCGGAGCGCCGGCGCGTGCGCAAGGACGTGACGCAGTCGGAGCAGTCTCTCAAGGAGATCCGCGACTTCAAGCTGGGGAACGAGGTGCCGCCGAGCGGCACGTTCCGCGCCCTGCGGACGAGGCGCCCCCATGCCCGCTGACGACACCCTCTACAAGCCGGTCGCCGACCTGTCGAAGCTGGTCCGATCGCGCAAGCTGTCGCCCGTCGAGCTGACGCGCGCGTACCTGGCGCGCATCGAGGCGCTCAACCCCAGGCTGAACGCGTTCGCCACCGTGACCGCCGACCTGGCCCTCGAGCAGGCACGGCAGGCCGAGAAGGAGATCGCGGCCGGCAAGGACCGCGGCCCCCTGCACGGCATCCCTTACGGAGCGAAAGACCTCGTGGCGACGAAGGGGATCCGGACGACCTGGGGAGCGAAGCCTTACGAGACCCAGATGTTCCAGGAGGACGCCACCGTCGTGCGCCGGCTGCGCGACGCGGGCGCGATCCTGCTCGGCAAGCTGGCGATGATCGAGCTGGCCGGCGGTCTCGGCTACTCGAAGGGGGATGCGTCGCTCACCGGCGCGGCGCACAACCCGTGGAGCCTCGATCGCTGGACCTGCGGCTCGTCGTCCGGCTCGGGAGCCGCCGTCGCCGCGGCGCTGGTGCCGTTCGCCATCGGCTCGGAGACCTGGGGATCGATCCTGTGCCCGTCCTCCTTCTGCGGCGTCTCGGGCCTGCGCCCCACGTTCGGGCGCGTGTCGCGGCACGGCGCGATGGCGCTGTCGTGGTCGCTCGACAAGCTCGGCCCGATGGCGCGCTCGGCCAGGGACTGCGAGCTGGTCCTGGAGCGCATCCAGGGGCGCGACCCGGACGATCCGTATTCGTCGGACGAGCGGCCCGCGCCGCCGTCCGACCCCGCGACGGTCAGAAACATGAAGGTCGGCTACCTCAAGATGGACTTCGACAAGCAGGGGGACAAGTCGGTCGGAGTCGCCTTCCAGGCCGCCCTCGAGGAGCTGCGGCGCGCCGGCGTGCGCGTCGAGGAGACCCGGCTGCCGGAGCTGCCGTTCGAGAGCGTCACCGGCGTCATCCTGTCGGCCGAGGTGGCGACCGCCTTCGAGGAGCTGGAGAAGAGCGGCGCGGTGCGCACCATGGTCAGCCCCGGGGCGCGCCTGTCGTTCGTCGTGGCGCGGGCGATCCGCGGCGCCGACTACGTCAAGGCGCAGCGCATCCGTACCGTCTGCCAGGAGGCGATGGCCGACTTCTTCTCCCGGCACGACGTCCTGCTGTATCCGGGGGAGGGATACACCGCCTTTCCGCTCGACAAGGATTTCGACGATATCGCCTGGCCCGATCCGGTCGGCGCGGCCGGCAACCTGTGCGGTCTGCCGGCGATCGCCGTGCCGTGCGGGTTCGGGCAGGACGGCCTGCCGGTCAGCCTGACGGCGATGACGTCCGCGTTCGAAGAGGACAAGGGGATCTCGCTGGCCCGGTTCTTCCAGGAGATGACCTCCTGGCACCGGAAGCGTCCGCCGATCGACGGGGCGGCCTCCGCGGCCGCCCGGCCCGCCGCCGGGACCGCGCCGGCCGCTTCCTGAGGCGGCGGCGTGGATCCCAGGGGCAAGGTGGCCCTGATCAGCGGCGGCGCCCGCGTCGGCCAGACGATCGCCGCCGCCCTGGCCGGCCGCGGCTGCGACCTCGCGCTCACCTACAACCGCTCGCGTGACAGCGCCGAGGAGGCCGCCCGCCGCGCCCGCTCGCTCGGCGTGCGCGCCGTCGAGATCAAGGCGGATCTGTCGAAGCCGAAGGGCGCGCAGGAGGCGATCGACGCCATCCACGAGAAGCTCGGCGGGCCGCACATCCTCGTCTGCATGGCGTCGGTGTATGCGCGGGTGCCGTTCGACAGCCTGGACGAACGCGCCTGGCGGACCAACCTCGATGTCGATCTGTCGAGCGCCTTCCACCTGGCGGTGCGTGCGGCTCCGCTGATGAAGATGGCCGGCGGCGGCCGCATCGTTCTGTTCTCCGACTGGCTGCCGCGAAGTGGCCGGCCGCGCTACCGGGGCTTTCTGCCGTACTACGTCTCCAAGGCCGGCATCGTGGGGCTGACCGAGAGCCTGGCGCTCGAGCTGGCCCCCGCCATCCTGGTGAACGCCGTCGCGCCGGGGCCGATCCTCAAGCCGCCCGGCTTCAGCGCCAAGGCGGACGCGGCGGTGCGCAAGGCCACCCCGCTCGGACGCTGGGGCGGCCCCGACGAGGTCGCGCGCGCGGTCCTGTTCCTGATCGAGACCGAGTTCGTCACCGGGGAATGCCTGCGCGTCGACGGCGGCAGGCACCTGCACTGACCGTCATGAAGCGAGCGCGCGCGCGTCCAATCGCCCGCGCGGCGTCGCGACCCGTGCGGGACGCCGCGATGGTCTTCGTCGGGCTGTGGCTCCTGTACGGCGCCACCATCGATCGCTTCGATCTCCACGACTACGCCCTGCAGCAGTTCGTCGTCGCCGCGCTGGCCGACAAGGGGACCTATACGGTCGGCGACCCGGCCACCGACAACAACCGGCGCATCGGCGACACCTTCATCTACGAGGGCCGCAGGCTGCCGGCGAAGCAGCCGGGCCAGTTCACCATCGGATACCTGGCCTACCGCCTCGCGTCGGTGTTCGGCGTCACCTACGCCCGCGACCGGATTCTGGCGTCGGCGGTCGTCACCTGGCTCACCGCGTCGCTGCTCTCGGCGCTGTCGGCCGCCTTCCTGTACTGGTTGATCGCGCGGGTCTGGGGCCGGCCGAGACGCGACGCCGCCTTCGCCGCCCTCGGGGGCGGCGTGGCCACCACGCTTTTCCCGTACTCGGGCGTCGCGCACCACGACGTCATCGCCACGTCGTACCTGGTGATCGCGTTCTGCCTGATCGAGAAGGCCCTCGCGCCCGGCGCGGCTCGCGCACCCGCGATCCCGGCCGCGGCGGGGGCGCTCCTCGGACTGACGCTGTTCACCTCGATGCTTCCGGCGGGCCTCGTCCTGGCGCTCCTGGGGCGCGCGCTCCTGGCCCGCAGGAAGGGTCTCCTGCCGGTCCTCCTGGGCGGCTTCGCCGCCGGACTCCTGCCGCTCTTGGCCTACAACCTGCACTATTTCGGCAACCCGCTCCTGCAGGCGAACGTCGCGGGCGGGTTCAGCGACACCTTTTTCCGCCCCGATCCCGGGAACTTCTTCGGCCATCTCGACATCTATTTCGGAGCCGGGGAGCTGTCGGTCGTGAAGTACATGCCTCTTCTCGTGGCCGGAGGCGCGGGGCTGTGGGTCAGGGAGACGGGACGGGCGGCGGCGCGGACGGCGCTCTGGGGGATCGCCCTTCACATCGCGTACATCCTGAACATCGAGACCGTCGGCGACTGCCAGTACGGGCCGCGGTATCTGATCCCGATCGTGCCGCTGGCGATGCTCGGGCTTCCGGGTCTTCTCGCCCGGGGACGCGCGCGCGGCCGCGTCGCGGTGGCGGCGGTGGCGGGGGCGCTGGCGGTCTACGGAGCCGCGGTCAACCTGGTGGGCGCCCTGAAGGGGACGATGTACTGCAGCATCTCGAAGTTCGCGTTCCTGGACGATCTGGCGGGGCTGGCGCTCCTGAGACCGGGCGACTTCCCGCTGGCTCCTGTGTGCCTCGGTCTCGCCCTGGTCGCGGCAACGGTCTTCTGCCTCGAGCCGCGCTGGCGATCCCGCCGTGGCTGAGGTACTATTCGCGACCCATCAAGGAGGACGTCGGACGATGAGCCAGACACACGCTTCACCCCGCAGGACCCGCTTCGGCCGCGCGCCGGGGCTCGTGCTCTCCGTGGCGGCGGGCCTGGCGCTCGCCGCGACCTCGGCGATGGCGGCGCCGGAGAACTACGCGATCGACCCGGCCCACAGCGCCGTCGGCTTCAGCGTCCGGCATCTGTTCAGCCGGGTTCCCGGGCGCTTCACGAAGTTCGAGGGGAAGATGGTCGTCGACCGCGACGATTTCACCAGGAGCAGCGTGCAGGTCACGATCGACGCGTCGAGCATCGACACCAACGAGCCGGCGCGCGACAAGCACCTGCGATCGGACGCGTTCTTCGACGTCGCCAAGCAGCCGAAGATCACCTTCGTGTCGACGCGCGTGAAGCAGGCCGCCGCGAACAAGCTGCAGGTCGAGGGGAATCTGACGATCCGGGGAACCACCAAGCCGGTCGTCCTGGACACCGACGTCCTCGGCTTCGGTCCGGGCTACGGCGGCGGGTTCCGCGGCGGGTTCGAGGCGCACGCCAGGATCAACCGCCAGGACTTCGGCGTGGCCTGGAACGACGTGATCGAGGGGGGCGGCGCGGTCCTCGGGGACGAGGTCGAGATCGTTCTCAACGTCGAGGCGGTCAAGGAGCAGCCGAAAACCGCCGCCACGCCCGCCGCGAAGAAGGGCCGCTAGACCGTCCCGGCTCTCACGGCTCGACGCTCCCGGACGTCGCCACGGCTCGATCGGGCGGCGCCAGGTGAGTCTCGATGGCGGCGCGCGCCGCGGCGACGTGCGCCTGAAGGCTGGCGCGCGGATAGCCGGCGGGGGCGAAGATCACCATCGCCAGGAAGCGGGCCGCGGGCGTCATCGACGTGCGGAACGAGTCCGAGGTCGGGTTGCCGAACGCCCCCTCCTCGTCCGCCAGGACCGGGCGGCCCTCCAGATGGACCTCGTCCTTGCGGATGCCCGCGTACGCCTCCCCCGGTCGCCCCCGCCGCAGGGCGACCGCGCCGCGCACCCGCTCCGCGTCGTACAGGCCGATCGGCAGAAGGAACCGCAGGGAGCAGAGAGTGCACACGTCGACGGCGTTCAGGATGCGCGGCAGCCCTTTCCCCTGCAGCACGCGCCGCAGGAGGGCCTCGGACGACGGCCGCGTGCGCGTCGGGTCGATGCCGAAGCCCCGGTAAAGCTCCCGCGCCGGAGCCAGACCGGCGATGGCGCCCGGTGACTGGCCGGCGTGGGCCGACGCCAGCGCGGCGGCCGTCGACTCCATCTCCGCCACGAGACCGGGGCTCGCCGGTCCGATGAGAATCGGCGCCGCGTGGATCACGCCGGCGATCAGGAGCCGGCGCGCGTCGTCTTCGATCCGCAGCCGATCCCCGGGCCGCCACATCTCTCAGGACCCTCCCTGCGCCGCGGTCGATGTCGCGGCCGCACGCGCCGTCGTCGAACCGGGGCGTCCGGGTTCACGTGCCCAGTGTAGCGCCTCCGCCGCGGTCAGTCCCCGAACCTGACGCCGTGACCCGGGGCGCTCCGCCGCCCGCCGACCTGGAACGGCGCCGGCAGGGGGCCGACGTACAGCAGGTCGTAATCGACCGACGCGTGCAGGGAGGGCCACCCTTCGAAGTACGCGGCGATGCCGGCGGCATCGACCAGGAACGCCGGTGCGATGCGCGCCAGGTCGACCGGGACGACGGCGCCCGGTATCTTCTCGAAGACGACCCCCGAGAGATGGCGGCTGACCTGGAGCGCGAGCCGCCGCGACGCGGCGTCGTAGTGGAACTGGCACAGGAGCGGCCGGTCGAACGGCAGATTCAGCTCCGCCGACTGGAACGCGAAATTGAAGAAGGCGTTGCCGCCGACCGCCCCGCCGAAGACCGAGGGGGACAGGAACGGCCCGCCGAACGGGCCGACGTTGGCGAAGTAGTCGAACTCGACCAGGTCGAAGCTGTCGGACGGGAACGAAGTCCGGTCGATCCCGGTGGTGGCCGAGTTCCACAGACCGAAGGCGATCTGCGAGAAGCCGTTCGGGTCGGCGAAGAAGCCCTCCGAGCGGATCGTCAGGATCGCCCCGAAGTCGAAATCGGCGTCGATCGACAGCACCTGCCCGATCGGCATGGCCAGACGCGCCGCCGGGAGCGTGGTGTCGTAGGTCACCCGCAGCGTGCCCTCGCGGTCCGCCGGGAAGTGCTCCGGCTCGCCGGCCAGCCAGGCGAAGTGGGAGGGGACGTCCCCCTCCAGGACGAATCGATTCCGTCCGCCGCCCGCGAGAGGGTCGGCCTCGAAGCGCTCGACCACCTGGGCGAGCGATGGCGTCGGGCGGCCGGTCCCGAGGGCCAGGGCGGACCCCAGGGCGGCAGTCAGAACGAGACGATGCGTGGCACGTGTCATGTTCATGGCAGGCTCCTTGTCAGGATGGCGAACGAGAACGGCGGCAGGCGGGCCGGCAGGGCGGCGACCGGCGAGCCGTTCCCCGAGTTGAAGATCAGGACGCGGGGCTCGAAGAAGCTGGTGTCGGCGACCAGCAGGTAGCCGTCGCCGTCCGTCGCGATGGTGGCGATCTCGCCGGCGCTGTCGAACACCGTCTCCAGCACCCGGCCGGTCGAGGGGTCGAACGCCTTGACGTAGTTGTGGAACGACGCATCGGAGACGACGCAGTAGCCGCGCTCCGCCGACTCGACCGCCACCGCCGTGACGTTGCCGCCCAGCGCGTCGTCGTCCACCAGGACGCCGCGCGCCGCGCGCGTCACCGGGTCGATGGTCTCGACGCCGCCGCTCAGGACCGGCGCGGGGCGGGTGACGCCGGGGAACAGCCCCGCCAGGGCGACGTAGATCAGACCGGTGGCGTCGGAGTAGACCAGCGACTCGAACGGGTTCTGGCCGACGAGGTCGATGACGTCGATCACCCGGCGCGCGGCCGGATCGATCACCACGACGCGGCCGTTCATGAACTCCGTGAACGACGCGTCGGCGTCCTCCAGGGTCACGTACACCAGACCGTCGTGGAGGAGCGCCTGGTCGGCCCGGGGCAGGTGGTCGTGGTTGCGCGCGTACGGCGTCAGGTCGATCCGGTCGACGATCGCGCCGTCGGCGAGATTCATGACGGCGACGTCGTTGAACGCCGCTCCGTAGCGCGTGATGAGCGCCTGACCGGCCGCGGCGCCCGCGGCCCCCGCCGGAGACGGCAGGACGACCAGATCGTGCGGATTGGACAGGCTGCCGGTGGAGTGCTCGAACAGGGTCGTGAAGGAGTCGAGCGGGTCGAGCCCCTGCACGTTGTCGAAGGTGAAGCGGTTGACGATGAACGGCCGGGCGTCCTCGACGCGCGCCACCGGATCGCTGCTGATCACCTCGACGTCGGGCTCGGTGGAGAAGCGGTCGCCGTAACGCACCGCGATCACCGCGGCCTTGCCGATCGGCCCCTGCGCATCGGTGCCGGCGACCAGGTAGCGGCGCCGCTTCACGGCCACGAACGTGCCGGGGTCGGCGATGCCGAACAGCGACGCGGTCCCCGCGACGATCCGTCCTCCGTCCTGCACGGCTCCGGTCAGATCGAGCACGAGGCCGGCGTTGCCGACGCGGATCATCCCGAACGACCCCGTCGCCAGCACGCCGCCGGCAAGGCTTCCCCGGATCGCCATCGTCGGCGGGGCTTCGAACACCTGGGGCGCGCCGCCGGCGAGGAGCGACGCGACCCGGGCCTCGGCCATGAAGCCCGGATCGCCGTCGCGCAGCGACGCGTCGTCGAAGGTGACCTCGAGGTCGAGGTCGAGGCCGGTATAGGTCAGACCCGAGACGATGATCTGCGCGCCGGGAAAGGTGACGCTGAAGTCGTAGATCGGCTGCAGCCGCTGCGTACCGGCGCCGGGAAGAAGATGAAGCGTGCCTGGGCCCGGACCGCAGCCGCACGAAGCCAGCAGGAGGGCGACGGCGGCGGCGCGCGTCAGAACTCCCACGACAGCCTCCCCTGCACGCTCCGTCCGGGCAGCGGATAGCGCACCAGGTCCTCGGTACGCTCGTTCGCCAGGTTCTTGATCTCCAGCGTGCCCTGCACGCCCTGCCGCAGCCGCACGCGCCAGCCGAGGTCGTGCAGATAGCGCGCCGGCAGGGCCTCGCTCGGAGTGTTCAGCGGGTCGACGAAATTGCGCCCGACGTAGGTGAACTCGTAGAACAGGCGGCCGCGCCCGATGTCCAGGCCGGCCGAAGCGGTGACCTCGTCCTGCGGGCGGCCCGGGAGGACCTTCCCGTCGGTGTAGCGGCCGCCGATGTCGACCGGCCGCTGGTGGGTCGCGTTGAGGCTGCCGCTGAGGCGGGCGCCGAGCGACAGCGCCGCGTTCAGCTCCACGCCGCGGATGCGGGCCCGGTCGACGTTGAACGCGCGCACGGTGTTCTGCGAGTTCGGCAGGAACTGGATCAGATCGTCGGCCACGGTCTCGAACAGGATCGCCTCGACGTACGCCTGACGCAAAAGCCCCTGCGGGCGGCGTCTCAGCGTGGCGATCGCCCCCAGGTCGATGCTGCGACCGCTCTCCGGCGCGAGGGCCGGATTACCCTGAATCGCGCCCTGGTTGCCGAACAGCTCGATGAAATCGGGCAGGCGCACGAAGCGGCCGATGTTCCCCTTGAGGGTCAGGACGTCGGTCGCGCGGAGGCGGAAGCCCGCCTTGGCGGTCGTGTGGCGGCCGCCCGGAAGGTCGGTCACGAGCCCGCCCGCCGCGCCGGGTCGGAACCGGCTGGCGTACTCCTCGTAGCGCAGCGACGGGTTGAGAATCAACCGGTCGCCGCCGAACGACACCTGGTCCTCCAGCGTGGCCACGGTGGTCCGGCGGGACGCCGTCCCCAGATCGGACGAGCCGGGAAGGCCGCGGTTCTCGAGGGCGGCGGTCTCGCGGCGCCCGGACGCCAGGAACGAGATCGCCTGGCGGGCGGTGGCGGCGAGGACGAACCCGGCCTCGCCCCCCAGGGCGCTGTTGCGATCGATGTCGTCGACGTTCATGCCGGAAAGACCGATCGCGCCCGCCGGGTCGTCGAACTCCTGCCGCTGCCGCGTGTAGTCGGCGGCGACGCGCGCCAGGAGTCGGCCTCCGAACAGCCCCGGCACCTCGAGCTCCGGACGGACCAGCAGACGGGTGGTCGAGGAGCGGGCCTCGGGCGACAGGCAGCAGTCGAGACCCGGCACTCCCATGCGGCGCGCGAACAGATCGGCGACGACCGACAGGCGCGCGCGCGGTCCGCTCTTCCAGGTGAGGCGTCCCGACAGATGGCCGCGGCGGAACTGGTTGTTGACGCGGCGCAGCGTCCGGTCGTCGGTCGGTTCGCGCGTGCCGTTGCCGTTGAAATAATCGAAGTCGCCTCTCGACACGCCCCCGTCGAAGCCGGCGTAGTAGTCCGCGCGGCCGCGCGTGCCCGACGCCGAGGCGACGGTCTCGGCCGATCCGTAGGAGCCGAACGAAGCGCCGAGCGTGGCGGCCGGACCGCTTCCGGCCCGCCGGGTGTGGATCATGATCGCCCCGCCGATCGAGGCGGCCGGCGCGCCGGCCGGCGTGAAGCCGCGGTACACCTCGATCGACTCGATCGGACCGATCGGCAGGTCCGCCAGGTTGACCCCGCCGCCGAGCGCCCGGTTGAGCGGCACGCCGTCGAGATAGATCACCACCTGCTCCGCGCTCGAGCCACGGATCGACACGGTCGCGAACTCGCCGCCCAGGCTCTTCACCTGCACGCCGACCGCCTCGCGCAGCAGCTCGGGCACGCTGGTGACGCGGTCGGCGAAGTCCTGCGCCCGGATCACCGTGGCGAACGCCGTCGCGTCGAGCGCCGCCGGACCCTCGGCGGCGCCCTCGACCTGGATGGTCTCGACCGGCCCCTGCGGCGCGGCCGGAGCCTGGCCCTGCGGCGGCTGGTCCTCGGACCGGACGATCGACGACGGAAGGAGCAGCGCCGGGACCAGCAGGAAAGCCGGGGCCAACGGCAGCGCCGGGGCGACGCGGGTCCCGCGGCTCACTGGCAGTCGCCCGCCGCCGGCTGACGCGTGTCGTGCGCCGAGGAGAAGCCGTACCCGAGGCCGCTCCCGGGCGGGTTCTGCCGCACCAGGTAGAAGAACGCCTGGCCGGCCGGCGGCGTGACGGCGTCGGCGAGCCCGCGCGTCGTCAGGTCGGTCGAGTCGTTCTCGATGCAGGTCACCAGACCCAGATCGACGAGGCCGCCCGTGGCGTGCAGCGCGGCGACGCCGCCGCGGATCACGTCGTAGGTGATCCCGGAGCCGAGGAAGTTCCAGCGCACGACCGTCGGGCTCGGATCGGCCACCTCGAGATGGAGGACCGGGATGAAGAACGGGTCGGAGGCCGTGCCGGCGGGGTTGCGGCAGGAGGCCGCCTCCTCGCCGTCCGGGATGCCGTCGCCGTCGCTGTCGGGTCGCGCCGGGTCGGTGTGGTAGAGGAAGCGCTCGGCGTCGTCGGAGAGACCGTCACCGTCGCTGTCGATCTCGGCGGCGCCGAGGAGGGGTCGGGCGTGCAGCGCCACGACCGAGTCGAGATCGAGGCCCTCGGACGACCCCGGGATGCCGATCGGCAGGTTCGGGTCGGTGATCCGGATGAAGCGGGCGCGGCTCAGGCCGACGGTCGCCAGATCGAAGGCGTCGCCGCCATGACCGGAGACCCCGCCCGGCGCGCTCGTATCGAAGACCAGCGGGTCGTCCGGCACGGTGTAGTTCCCGGTGAAGCTCGGCGTGATCCCCATCAGCCCGCCGAGCCGCTGGAGCAGACTCTTGTCCGTGCACAGGGAGGTCACCTGCGACAGGGCGGCGGCGTCGTACGGGAACATCCGGTAGTCGACGCCGTCGGCGCTCGCCTCGACGATGCCGGGCTCGGCGAAGACGCTGTACGGGTCGGACGCGGTGAGGGGGACCGCGGTGCAGAAGAACGGGTTCTCGAAGGCGATGAAGTCGGGCCCCGGCCCGTCGACGATCTCGTTGTCGGTGAACTCGAGCGTGATCTGACCGCCGTGACCGAGCGACATCACCGCGAGCGAGCCGCTGGTGGGCGTGGCGTTGCCGGGCGGGCCCAGCACGATGCCCGGCTGCCAGGTGTTGGTGGCGGGTGGCGCGCTGACCGCGCCGAGGACGAGCGAGACGATCCGATCGGCGAAGCAGTCGGTCGTCGCCTGGGCGCGGGCCGGCGGAGCGTTCGCCGCGAGCAGGACCAGCGCAAGCCCGGCCGGTGCGAAGCGCTGCATGGCGACCCCCCTCGAGGTGGAGCGTCCTCGCGACGGATCGCCGGGTGCAACAAAAAACCCCGGCCTCTTCCGGGCCGGGGTGTCGTCGGCAGGTGGCGCCGAGAGCCCTCTCCCGCGAGAGGTCCGTCACGACGTCATCGCGGGCAGGTTTCCTGGCTCGCGGCTGTCTACTCGCCGGCCCTTCCCAGGAGCGCCCGGCTCCCAGTGGGATACTCCGGCTTTCGTTACCGCCTACAGTTGCGGGGCAGCGGGGGCATCACACCCCCTTCCCTTTTCAATCGCTCCGGCACGGCGCCGGGGCGATCGCCCACGATGCGAAATCTCAAGGAACGGAAAGCGTGCCTTATATACGCCGGGCCTCCGCGCTTGTCAATCGGCAGCGGCGCTCGAGGGCGCGGTTCATCTCCTCGAGGCCGTGGCGCGTGGCGTCGGCGAGCCCGGCCGGGACGCAAGGGACCAGAAGACCGCGGAAGGTCTCGCGCTGCGAGAAACGGACGCGGGCGGCCGCGAGCGGGGCGATGCCGAAGACATGCTCGCCGTCGAGCAGTCCCGGAAGGATCAGGCGCCCGAGCCAGCGCAGCTCGCGGCGCGGCTGGACGCGCAGCACCCGCGGGCGGAACACGGTCGCCCGCCGTCCCGGCGGCCGGATGGCGACGCGCAGGCGCTCCCCGGACCGCGCCGCCCCCGCGATCCCCACGATGAACGGATTCCAGACGGGATACGACTCGAAATCGAGGAGCAGACCCCAGACACGCTCCGCCGGTGCGTCGATCTCGACGTGCGCGAACAGGCCCATCTCGAACGGCCGGCGCGGCGGGTCCGGCAGGGAAGGCAGCGCCGCCGGATCGTACGCCGTCGCCTGCCGCTCCGTCATGTCCGTGGCCACCTCCGTCCAGCGCCCGACCGATGCGAGCAGCGAGGGGAGGGCAAGCCGGCCCGCCGCGGGGCCCCGGACCGCGGCGAGCTTGCCCGCCCCCTTGGCGAGCAGGCGCGCGCAGCCGCGCGGCTGGCCGCATTGCAGCTTGTGGAAGCCGGCCGCGATCTGGATGAGGCCGTGGAGCACGAGACGCTCCTCACCCGCGGCCGCGCGCCAGCCGTCCTCCCAGACCTCGTGGGCCTCGAAGAACTGCCGCCGGTTGAACAGCGCGATCCCCTCGCGCGCGCTCCGGGCGACTTGATCTACAATCGCCGCACCGTGAGGCATCATTTCGTCCTGACCGCCATCGGAAAAGATCGTCCCGGCATCGTCGCCGATCTGGCGGAGATGGTCTACGGCCTCGGATGCAATCTCGAGACCAGCAGCATGATCAACCTCGGCAGCGAGTTCGCCACGATGGTGCTCCTGTCCGGGCTGGGGGACGACCTGGGCCAGCGCCTGCACATGGCGTGCAAGCATCTCGAGTACGAGAAGGGCATGACGATCTTCATCAAGCCGGTCGAAGCGGGCGCCGTCCCGGCCTCTCCCCCCGGCGCGCGCTCCTGCCGGGTGCGCACGATGGGGGAGGACAAGGCCGGCATCGTGGCGCGCACCGCTCGCACGATCGCGGACGCGGGCGGCAACATCCTGGAGCTGACGTCGCGCCTGCGCCCCGCCGCCTCCACGGGGACGCCGCTGTACGAGATGGAGCTGCGCTTCGACCTGCCGCGCTCCTCCGATCTCGAGACGCTGCGCCGGCGGCTCCAGGCGATCGAAGACTCGCTGCACATCGACATCACGCTCACGACCGAGTAATGCCGCGCTGGTACACGCACGGCTGGAATCGCGCTCTCTCGTGGCGTCTGATCCACGGCATCCTGCCGCGGGTGCCGCGCGTCCTGCGCCCGCCGCTCCATCTCGTCACCACCCTCGTCTGCTTCGCGGCGATGCCGCGCGAGAGACGCGCCGTGCGTCTCAATCTCGAGCGGGTCACCGGCCGCTCGGGCCTGGCGGCCCGTCTTCTGGCCTTCCGGTTGTTCTACAACTTCAGCAAGTTCATGGTCGCCTACACCGACCTGGTGCTCTTCGACCCGGTCCGGCTGCGCCGGTGGGTGGAGGGCAGCGAGACGGAGTCCGGCAGGATCCGGGGGCTCCTGGCGGAGGGGCGCGGGCTCATCGTCCTGACGCTGCATCTCGGCAACTGGGAGATCGGGCTGGCGCACCTGGCGGCGCTCGGCCACAAGGTCAACGTGGTGATGCGGCCGGAGGACTCCGAGGGGGCGCGCTTCGAGGAGAGGACGCGCGCGGCGACCGGCGTGCGCGTCGTGCCGTCGGGCGAATCGGCATGGAACGGTCTGGAGCTCCTCCTGGCCCTGCGGCGCGGCGAGATCGTGGCGATCCAGGGCGATCGGGCGTTCGGGCCGCTGACCGAGCGGACCGAGCTGTTCGGCGCGCCGGTCGATCTGCCCTCCGGGCCGTTCGCGCTGGCGCAGGCGAGCGGCGCGCCGATCCTGGTCGTGTGCGTCCTCATCCGCGGCCATTTCCGCTACCGCCTGGTGGCCGACGGGCCGCTGCGCGTCGGCCCCGGGGAAGAAGGCGTGCGCGCCGCCGCCCGGGACTTCGCCCGGGTGGCCGAGAAGCACGTCGCCGCCTTCCCGACGCAGTGGTTCAACTTCTATGAAGTGTGGGGCGCGCCGCAGGCGGACGCGCCACGAGGCTGACCAGGGTCCCGTACTCGGTCTTGCCGCGCGCGTTCACCGGGACGCTGTCCACGAACTCGATGCGCCGCGGCATCTTGAACGCCGCGAGCCGCGGTGCGCACGCCCCCAGAATCGTCTCGCGCGTCACGCCCCGCGCCGCCACCACGCAGGCGCACACCATCTGACCGCGGTTCCGGTCCGGGACGCCGAGCACCACGGCCTGCCGCACCCCCGGCACCTCGCGCAGCACCGTCTCGATCTCGGCCGGATTCACCTTGCGCCCGCCGACGTTGATCATGCGGTCGACCCGGCCGAGCAGGTGCACGCGCCCCTGCTCGTCGATCCGTCCGAGATCGGCGGTCAGGAAACGGCCGTCGCCGAGATCGGGCGTCCTGTCGGGGAAGCCGCCGAGACCCACCGCCGCGCTGCGCACGCACAACCGCCCGATACCCGGCTCGTGGCCGGGCTGCGGCACCACGCTCAGATCGACGCCCTCGAGCGGCGTGCCGGCGCAGCCGTCCGGGACCATCCCCTCGCGCGAGCGGTCGTAGGAGATCCCGCCGCATTCGCTGGCGCCGTAGAAGGTCCTGATCGGCACGCCGAGCCGCTCCTTGAAGGCGCGCGACAGATCGGCGGGGAGCGGCGCCCCCGCCGACACGCACAGACGCAGTCCCTTGAGCCTCCGCTTCCCCGCCGCCTGCAGGAGGAGACTGAAAAGATACGGCGTGCCCGGAACGACCAGCGGTCCCGGCAGCGCCAGCGCCTCGAGGAAGAGGGACGGCAGAGGATGCTCGAGAAGGAGCGGCCGCGCCCCCAGCAGCACGAGCATCATCAGCACGTGGGTGAAGCCGTAGGCGTGTCCGAGCGGGATCGCGGTGATCAGAGTGTCGTTCGGGCGGTAGCCGACCGTCGCGGCGATGCCCGCCGCGTCGGCCAGGAGCTGCTCGGG
>JACXTT010000986.1_pt1 | contig 48772 bp, 47 predicted proteins | sample 9270951 | NCBI WGS metagenome assembly JACXTT01 (sample SAMN15532306, study PRJNA645909) | rock metagenome | isolation source: weathered quartz diorite | place: Puerto Rico | collected 2017-06-21 | reverse complement strand
GCCCGCAGGACCCTGAGCAGGGACTCCGCCCGGCGACAGGCGCGAACGATCGGCGACTCCTCGCCGCCCTCGTGCAACTCGGCCTGAGCCGCGATGCCCCGGAGCTCCAGGATCACATCGGCGAATCGGAGCGGCACCGAGGGGTGGAGCATGGGCGAGGGTGGAGCCGGGGCCGGGACGCCCTGCGGTTGGGGGGTCGCATGGGAGGACAGGCTGGCGGGCGTCCCGGCCCCGGGGCTTCGTCGCTGCCTCGGGGAAGCTTCGTCCGGCAAGGCAGCCGTGCTCATGTCGAACCCGTCACGCCCACACCGTAGCCAGCCGGGGCGACCGGCAGGCGACGGTGGGTTGAACGCGGGCTGAATTCCCGGGCGGGTGGCTATGCTCCCGAGAGGAGCGCGGGATGGAGCACCTCGAGGTCGAGTGGCAGTTCGACGCGGTGCACCTGCAGCCCGTCGAGCGATGGCTGCGTTCCGTCCGCCCGGGCGACCTCATGCTTGTGGCCGGGGTGCCCGCGGGCATCATCGACCTGTACCTCGATACGGAGGACTGGGGCCTCTATCGCGCGGGGTACAGCCTGCGCATCCGGAGCGCCGGCGGCCGTGTCCAGGCCACGATGAAGGCGCTCGCGCCCGCCAAGGGCGGCATCAGGAGGCGTCGCGAGCTGAGCGAGGACCTCCCCGCCGCCGATCCCGAGCCGCTCCAGCGGTCGCGCGGGCCGCTGGCCGACCGGATCCGTGACATGTCCGGGCGCTCGTCCCTTCGTCGTCTGTTCGAGGTGCGAACGCTCCGGCTGACCTTCGCGCTCTCCCGCGCGGGCGAGCCCGTCGGCGAGATCGCGCTGGACGAGACGACCATCCCGGTCGGCGAGGATTCCCCTGCCGAGCTTCGCCGCGTCGAGGTGGAGGTCCCGGAGCACGCGGTCGAGGCCGTGCGGCCGTTCGTCGAATCGCTTCGCATCGCGTGCGGTCTGCGGCCGGCGGCGGTCTCGAAGTTCGAGGCCGGCCTCATCGCGAGCGGCCTGCGCCCCCACACGGCGCCGGACGTCGGCCCCGTCTCGATCGACGCGGACCTGTCGGTCGGCGAGGTGGCGTTCGCGGTCCTTCGCCGGCAGTTCCGCGCGCTCCTGACCAAGGAGCCCGGCACGCGCTTGGGCGACGACCCCGAGGACCTGCACGACATGCGGGTCGCGACCCGGCGCCTGCGGGCGGCGATCGCGCTCTTCGAGCCGGCGCTCCCGGTGCGCCTCGGACGGCTGCGCGAGGAGATCGGGTGGCTCGGGGGCGTGCTCGGCTCGGTCCGCGATCTGGACGTGCAGCTCGAGCAGCTCGGCACGTGGGCCGCGGAGCGGCCGGATCCCGAGCGCCACGCGCTGGACGCGCTCCGTGACGTCATCGAAGGAGCGCGCTCCGTCGCGAGAGCCGAGCTGCTGCGAACGCTCGACTCGGGGCGGTACGCGCGCTTCGTCTCCACGTTCGGCCGGCTCCTGCGGTCGGGACCGCTCCGGCGCGGGGCGGCCTCCCGCGCGCCGATCACCCTCGCCGCCCCCCGCCTGGTCCGCGGGCGCTACCGGGCAGTCCGGCGCGCGGGCGACCACCTCGACGGGGAGTCGCCTCCCGAGGCCTTCCATCGCCTCCGGATCCGGTGCAAGCGGCTTCGGTATGCCCTGGAGTTCGTCCAGGACGTCTACCCGGGCGACGCGGACGACCTCATCGCGGCGCTCGTCGACGTGCAGGACATCCTGGGGGCGCACCAGGACGCGATCGTCGCGACAGAGCACTTGCGGACGCTGGTCGACGATCACGCCGGGACGCTTCCGCCGGCGACGATCTTCGCCATGGGCGAGGTCGCAGCGCGCTACGTCGCCGACGCGGCGTCGCTCCGCGCCCGCCTGCCGAGGGCCTACGCGAACATCCGCGGCAAGGCGTGGAGGGACTTCCGCCGCGACATGGCCCGCGCCATGGCGGAGCACGCGCATCCGTCACGTCCGGGGTTCGCGTCAGCTGCCGGCGGGCGAGGTGACGACGAGCCGGCGGTGGAAGGCCCGCCGGAACCTCGCGTCGAGTCGGGCCCGCCGAGCGGGATCGAAGATGGGGGCGGCGAGGTGGACCTCCCGTCCACGGACCTCGCAGGACACGGGTAGCCGCCGCCCAGGCGCCACGCGGTGCTCGATCTCGTCGGCGATGTCCAGGATCGCCCCGGCCCGCGCGACGGGTTCCGCGTCGTCGGGACCCAGGAGCGGGCGGTAGAGGCGAACGCTCATGTCCTCGTCGCCCGCCTGGCGAACGATCGCGGCGAGCCAGGCGAGCTTTCGATGCGTGAACCCCGCGAGGTCGGACGCGACCAGGATGTCGGCGGTGTGCTCGTGCCGGCGATAGAAGTTGATGCTCCGGCCGACGTCGAGCACGGTCGCCGCCTGGTCCAGTCGCTCCTCGACGCTCGGGCCGGCCTCGGGCTCGATCGTCGAGAGCAACCGCGCGGCGATGGCGGCGCGCCGTTCGGCCCGGCCGCGGTCCCAGGAAGCGAATCGCGCGGCGAGCGCGGCGATCGAGGTCCGGCGCACGCTCTGCGGGCTGGGGAGATGCGCCCCGATCGAGTCGAACGCCAGCCCCTCGCGGAGGCCTCGGCCGGACACGATGATCTCGTCGGCGCCGAGCGCCTCCATCGTGGTGAGGGCGATCACAGCCCCGCCGACGATCGAGTCCGCGCGATCGGTGTTCAGGCCCGAGACGACCTGCCGGCGCGAGAGGCGACGCCGCGACAGCAGCTCGATGAGATCCTGCACGCGCCGCCGACCCAGCACGTACCCGTCCAGCCGAGGGATCGGGTAGGCCCGGCCGCTCCGGTCGATCTTCGCCAGATTGCGGATCGTCCCGCCGGTGCCGATGAGCCGCTCGTCGCCGGCGAGCGGGGGGACACCCTGCTCCTGGAGCGTCCGGCGGACGGCGGTCGCGAGCGCTTCCAGCTCACCCGGCGCGGGCGGGTCGGAGACGAGGTAGCGGTCGCTCATCCGGAGCGCCCCGACCGGGAGGGTGAACGACTGCCGGAGCCGCCGGTCGCGAAAGCGCGAGAGTTCCATGCTGCCGCCGCCGATGTCGGTCACCGTGCCGTGCTCGACCGGCAAGCTGTAGACGGCGCCGAGGAACCCGAGGCGCGCCTCCTCGGCCCCTTCGATGACCCGGACCTCGATCCGCGTCTCCGCGCGGATGCGGGCGAGGAGGTCGTCCCCGTTCGCGGCCTCGCGGATCGCGGCCGTCGCGACGGCGAGCGTTCTCGCGGCCCCGCTCCCCGATGCGATCGCCTCGAAGTCGTGCAGCGCCTCCAGCGCCCGGTCGATCGCCTCATCCGAAAGCCGGCCCGTCGGCGCGACGTCCCGGGCGAGACGAAGCGGCGACCGGCCGTCCGCGAGGATCTCGATCGATCCGTGGTCGTCGACGTCGAGCACCACGACCCGGCCCGAGTTCGAGCCGAGGTCGATCACCGCCATGGGTTCGTGGGCCACGCGGCCCCGATGCTAGCCCAGGGCCGAGCCGGGGCCTAGGTCCTGGTTCGGCGTCCGAGGCGACGCGTGATGAGCGGCGCGAACACGATCGCCACCACGCAGAACCCCGCGAGCACCAGGGGGAGATCCGAGCCCGCGCGCGAGCCGGCAATCGAGCGGAGCGCGACCTCGCGGTAGTGCTGCGCGCTCTCGGAGGGTAGCGGCGTCACGCCCGGCGGGAAGCTGCTCGACACCGCGCCGGCCGGGACGTCCGTCGGCGCCGCCGAAGGCGCGGTCGTCCCCGTCGTCCCGGTCGTGCCCGAGCCTGACCCGATCGAGCCGGTGCCGCCCGTTCCGCCTGTGTCGCCCGTCGAGCCCGTGCCTTGGATATTGGGGTTGTCACAGTCCGAGAGCGCGGGCGGCGTCGGTGCTCCGGGGATGCGTTCGACGGCAGCGAAGTCGTCCTCGACGAGGTTCGCCGGGAGCGGCGAGTACCCGAGCAACGCCGCCTTCTGCTGGCCGCCGCACGCCGCGTAGATGATGAACTGCCCGAGGACGTTCCCCTTCGCCGGATCGAACCCGGTCGTCTCGGTGATCATGTAGCTGTAGCTCGAGATCGGGTAGGCGGTCGCCTCCGGCGCCACGTACACGGCTCCCAGGTTCTGCGTCAGGTCGGCGTTCAACGTCGCGTGCGTGAGCGCGGTCGCCACGTTCGCCGCCGTCGGTTGTGTGTAGTTCCCGCTCGCGTTCTTCACCGACACCACGGGGAACCCGCGCTCGACCGCGAACCCGTACTCCACGTAGCCGATCGAGCCCTGGCCGATGGTCTGGTTCGCGATGTAGTTCGCGACGCCGTCGGATCCGCGCTGGGCGACGCTGCCGGGGAAGTTCGGCCAGTACGACACCGGCGCGACCACCCCGTACTGCGTCGCGAACGCGTTCCAGATCGTCGGCTGGATCGCCGCCAGGTAGAGCGAGAACTGTGCGGAGGTCCCCGACCCGTCGGAGCGGATCACGGGCGTGATGGTGGTCTGAGCGATCTGCAGCCCGGGGTTGTCGGCCGCGATCAACGGGTCCTGCCAGCTCGTGATCGTGCCCGTGAAGATCCCGGCGATGGCGACGGAGGAGAGCTTGAGGCTGGTGATCTGTGAGCCGTCCGGCGCATGCAGGTTGTACATGAGCGACGTGCCGCCCGCGACGTCCGGCAGGTACTGCCACGATTTGCCCTCGCCCTGGAGCTGCGCGATCTCGTCCGGCTGGAACGGGATCTCCGAGGCGGCGAAGTCCACCTGGTTGATGATGTAGAACTGCCGGCCGGCGCTCGATCCCACGCTCTGGTAGTTGAGAGAGAGCCCCAGCTTGGACACATCCGCCACCCATTGGTCCATGGCGATCTGCACCCAGGTGGAACCTGCGCCGGTGACCGTCACCCCGCTCGCGAGTGCCGGGCGGGTACCGACGACGGGAGCGATCCCCACGAAGAGCACGGCGATGATCGCCTGAAGGATCCGTCGCATGGCGTCTCCTCCCCTCGAGCCCTAGCCGAAGCGCCCGTGTACGTAGTCGGCGGTCCGCGGGTCCTGCGGGTCGCCGAAGATCCGTTCGGTTGGACCGACCTCGACGACGCGGCCGGGCTCGTCCTCCGACGCCAGGAAGAACGCCGACTGGTCGGAGACACGCTGCGCCTGCTGCATGTTGTGGGTGACGATCACGATCGTCACGTCGTGCGCGAGCTCGTCGATCGTCTCCTCGATCCGGCGGGTCGACGTGGGGTCGAGCGCAGAGCAGGGCTCGTCCATCAGGAGCACCTGCGGGCGCACCGCGAGCGCCCGCGCGATGCACAGGCGCTGCTGCTGGCCGCCGGAGAGCGCGCCGCCCGGCGCGGCGAGGCGGCCCTTCGCCTCGTTCCAGAGCCCGGCGCGGCGCAGGCTTTCCTCGACCAGCGCGTCGCGATCGCTGACCTTCGTCCCGGTGAGCTTCAGGCCCGAGAGCACGTTGTCGTGGATGCTCATCGCGGGGAAGGGGTTCGGCTTCTGGAACACCATCCCGATCCGCTTGCGCGTCTCGGTCGCCCGTTGGCCGGTCTCGTAGATGTCCTGCCCGTCGAGCAGCACCTCGCCGGCGAGCCCCGCGCCCTGGACCAGCTCGTGCATCCGGTTCAGGATCCGGATGAACGTCGACTTCCCGCACCCCGAGGGGCCGATGATCGCCGTGACCGAGCGCGCAGGCATCTCGAGTGAGACCCGATCGAGCACCTTGCGCGCGCCGAACCACGCGCTCACCTCGCGGGCCGAGAGCGCCGCGGCTGGCGGGATCGCCTCCCGCTCGGACAGGACGATGCTCGGCGAGTCCCCTCCGACGAGCTCCACCGTGTCGTCGACGCTCACGCGCGCGCTCCCTTCCCGAGCTTGGACCTTCCGACCACGCGAGCGATGACGAACAGGGTGAGCACGAGCGCGATCAGGACGAGCGCCCCCGTCCACGCTCGTTGCAGCTGGGCGGGGAGCGGGCTTCGGATGTTCTTGTAGATGTACAGGGGCAGATTGTCCTGCGCCCCCTTCACCGGGTTGAGGTTCAGGAGCGACGCGCCGAAGGCCGTCATGATGAGCGGCGCCGTCTCCCCGATCGCGCGCGCGACGCCCAGGATCACCGCCGTCACCATGCCGCTGCGCGCCGTCGGGAGGACCACGTTCGCGGTGGTGCGCCACTCGGTCGCCCCGAGGGCGAGCGACGCCTCGCGGAGGCCATCGGGCACCAGGCGCAGGACTTCCTCGACGGTCCGCGTGACCGTCGGCAGCATCAGGATCGACATCGCGAAGGCCGCCGCGAGGCCGGAGAACCCCCGGCCGAGGCCCACCACCCACACCGCGTAGATGAAGAGCCCGGCCACGATCGACGGCACCCCGCTCATCGCGTCGACGAACATGCGCACCGGCCTCGCCCATCGCCCGCCGACCTCGTTCAGGAAGAGCGCGGTCAGGATGCCGAGCGGGACCGAGACGAGCGTCGCGAGGCCGACCTCCTCGAGCGTGCCCACGATCGCGTGCAGCGCTCCGCCGCGCGTTGCGGGGTCGAGCGGCCCGATCCCCAGCTCCGTCTTCGTGAAGAAGTTCACCGTGACGGCGCCGATGCCCTTCGCGGTGACGAAGACGACGATCAGCACGAGCGGGATGAGCAGGCCGATCGCGACCGAGGCGACGACGAGCGAAGCCAGGCGATCCGCTGCCGCGAGGCGCCCCTCGGTGTCGCGAACGACCACCCAGTAGATGCCGGCGAACGTCGCGTACCAGAGCACCCCGAAGCCGGCCGGCCCGGAGAGGCCGGTGAGGTCGAAGAACAACCACACGACGGCGAGCGAGGACAGCGCGGCTCCGCCGAGGATCGCCGCGTCCGATCGATGGAAGGTTCTCGGGCGGAAGGGGACCTGCTCGGCGACGGCGCTCAGATCTCCACCCCCTTCCCCGAGCGGGAGCGGCTCACGATCATCGACGCGAGCGTGTTCACGATGAGTGTGATGACGAAGAGGGTGAGGCCCGCGGCCATCAGCGCGGGGATGCCGATCCGCTGGCTCGCGTCGCCGAACCGGTTCGCGATCAGGCTCGCCACCGAGTTCCCCCCCACCTGCAGCAGGTGGGGCGAGATGATGAACGTCGGGCTGATGATGATCGCGACCGCGATCGTCTCGCCGAGCGCGCGGCCGAGTCCGAGCATCGAGCCGCCGATGATGCCGCCGCGTCCGAACGGCAGGATGACGGAGCGCACCATCCCCCACCGCGTGCCGCCGAGCGCGAGCGCCGCCTCCTTCTCCGCCTGGGGCGTCTGCGAGAACACCTCGCGCACCACCGAGGTCGTGATGGGGACCACCATGAGCGAGACGACCGTCCCCGCGATGAACGGCGACGACGCGAAGTTCGCCTGGGTGGTCTTGAAGATCGGGATGAAGCCCACGTGGTCGGACAGGAACCGCGAGATCCCGACCAGGTGCGGCTGGAGGAAGAAGAACCCCCAGATCCCGTAGATGAGGCTCGGCACCGCCGCGAGCAGGTCGACCAGCGAGCGCAGGGGCGCCTGCAGGCGCCTCGGCGCATACTCGGTGAGGAACAGGCCGACCACGATCGAGACGGGCACGGCGATCACGAGCGCGATCGTCGCGATCTCGACGGTGCCGTACATGATGGCGGCGATCCCGAAGCGGTGGGTGGTCCCGTCCGGGTTCCACTCGAACCGAGTGAAGAAGCTCCAACCGGCGACCCTGAAGGCCGGTACCGAGCGGAGCAGCAGGAAAAGCCCGATCAGGAACAGGATCACGAGCGTCGTGAGGCCACCCCCCAGGGCCAGGCCCCGGTAGACGCGATCCGACCGGGTCCGCAGCCGCTCGATGGGGCGTGGCACATCGTCCAGCCGGTCGCCCAGCCCCGACCGGAGACCGTGGGTCATCGCCATCGATGGTCACCATGACCCGGCGAGACGACCGGACGGTGCCGCCAAGGTGAACAAACGATGGACGTCAGGTGAACAGTCGCGAGGACACGCGGGGCGCGGGTTGACGCGCGTCGAAGCGTATCCGACGCTCGGGCCGATGCGCGCGATCGCACGCTTGACCACGGTCCTGGCGCTGCTCGCGGTCGTCGCGCTTCCTGGCGCCGCGATGGCTGCACCGCGTCGCTCGCGCCCGCTCACCGGAACGCCGACGGTCACGGTCGCCCCGGCGACCGACATCGTCGACAGTCAGTTCGTCCAGGTGAGCTGGACCGGCTACAAACCGAACGGCGAGGTCTTCCTCTACGAATGCATCGCGGCGCCCGTCGTCATCTCGACGGACTGTGTGGCCACCCTGCAGAACAACTACTCGATCACGGGGACCGACGGTACGGGGAGCATGTACTACCTCGTCCACACGGGGGCCCTGACCGCCACGGTCGATTGCGAGTACCCGAACCCGTGCAGCATCTGGGTGACCGTGAAGACCAACTCCCTGACGGGAGGCGCAGGGTCACAGATCGAGTTCGCCTTTCCGCCGTCCGCCTGCCCGGCACCCACGGGGCCGACCGTGGCCGGGTCGGGCGACGAGGCGGCGAACCGCGCCATGTTCAAGTGGGAGTCTGACGAGTGCGTGGCGCCCGCCTCGATCTCCGTCGACTACACGCAGTCGAACTCGCCGCTCGGCCGGCAGAACTTCGTCGACGGCCTGGTGGACTACGCCGTGACCGGCGATCCCTTCGACCAGACGCAGCTCGACTCCCTCACCTCGCAAGGCCGGACGTTCGCGTACGCGCCGCTCAGCGCCTCGTCGCTCGTGTTCGCGTACAACGTCCACGACCGGGCCGACCTGAAGCAGGTCACGGACATGAAGCTCACGCCGGACCTGCTCGCGAAGATCTTCACGCGCCAGCTCTACAACTGGAACATCGATCCCAACCTCATCTCGCTCAATCCCGACGCTCCGAACTGGGCGCCCCTCGTCGAGCCCGTCGGCGAGGCCGTCGCGTCGGCGCAGACGTTCGAGCTGACCTCGTGGTTCTGGGCGGTCGCGCAGGCGACGTACGAGGCGGGCGGGACCCAGTTCCAGGGAGGGCCAACGGACATCTATCCGGCGACCGTCGGACTGGACCTCCGCCAGACGATGGCCTCGGCGGCGCTCCAGGTTGCCGAACCCACGCCGAACAGCGACCTGACCCAGTTCGGGTACATCGGATGGATGGACGCGAGCTATGCCGCGCAGTACGGCCTACCCACCGTCCAGGTCGAGAACGCGGCCGGGGACTTCGTGACCGCGACGCCGGACTCGGTCGCCGCCGCGCTCTCGCACTGGGTGCCGAACGCGGACGGCGTGACCGGGATGCCGGACTTCGCGAACACCGACCCGGCCCAGTACCCGCTCCCGTTCGTGAGCTTCATCGTCGCGCCGACGAGCATCTACGAGGGACAGTTCGACCAGTTCGACGGCGTCAAAGGCGACGTGTTGCGGACCTACCTGACGTACACCTCGACGACGGGCCAGGGCGCGTTACCACCGGGGTACGACCCCCTGCCCGCGAACATGGTGAACCAAACAGCGGAGACCGTGCTGCTCATCCCGAGCGCCGAGAACCCGAGCCCGTCGCCGAGCCCGAGCCCCACGCCGGCACTGACGACGCCGCCGCCGGTGATCGTCCCGCCGCCCGTCGTGGTGCCGCCGGTGGTGATCCCGTCCGCCCCGCTCTCGCCGCTCCCGAGCCTCTCGCCGTCACCCATCTGCGGCTCGCCGTCAGCCACGCCCTCGCCTTCTCCGTCTGCATCGTCGTCGCCGAGTCCCTCCCCTTCGGCGTCGCCGAGCGCGAGCGCGTCCGCGTCCCCCTCGCCGAGCCTGTCGCCGTCGCCCGTCTGCCCCTCGGTGGCGACCGTCAGCGTTGCGCCAGCCGCGGGCCTCCTCTCCTCGCCGTCCGCGAGACTCGTGCTGCCGGTCCTGGTCGGGATCGCGGCAGTCGGTCTCCTCCTCGGGCCCGTGCTCCAGATGGGCGACCCGCGGAAGCGCTTCCGCCTTCGCCGGCGGGCCCGCACGACGTCACCGACGGAGGGCGACACAGGGCCGGGCGAAGCCGCGCCGACCGAGGGATGACGGTGCAGGTGATCGACGCCCCGCCATCGGGGCGAGCGGATGTCGACGAGCGGACGCCGCGTCCGTCGAGCGGCAAGCCACCCACGTCAGGGTTCCCACCGATCGATGAGCCACGACCCCGCCCGTCGCGCGCCACGGCGATCGTCGCGGGCCGCTCGCTGATCGCCCTCGGCCTCGCGATCGTCCTGTTCCTCGCTTTCGAGGTGTGGGTGAGCGCGGTCCTCGAGGCCCGGAGCCAGCGGTCGCTGCTCGCGACCTTCCAGCGCGATGCGGCGGCGACCTCTGGATCGACGGGCAACGTCGTCATCACCCCATCCCCCGGCGATCCGATCGGGTTCCTCGAGATCCCGGCGCTCGGGCTCGGCCAGGTGGTCGTCGAGGGCGCGACCCCGGTCCTGCTGAAGAACGGGCCGGGCCACCTGCCCGGCTCGCCACTCCCGGGACAGCCCGGCAACGTCGTCGTCGGCGCGCACCGGGTCACCTACGGAGGCCCGTTCCGCCACCTCGACCGGCTCCGACCGGGAAGCGTCGTGCGGCTGATCACCGTCCAGGGGCAGTTCGTCTACCGGGTGAGCTCCGTGTCGGTGGTGCGCCCCGGCGAGCCCGACGTCCTTGCCCCCTCGTCGGACGCGCGGCTCACGCTCATCACGACCGACCCGCCGCTCTCGCCGAGCGGCCGTCTCGCCGTCGTGGCGAAGCTGGAGGGCGGGGCCCTGCCGCCCTCACCCACACCGCCCGCCGAGACCTCCATGCGGCGCCTCGGCTTCACCGGCGACTCCGGCGGCATCGCGGCCTCGATCATCTGGCTCGAGATCCTCGCGGCCGCGCTCTTCGTCGCGTGGCGCCTGTACCGGCGGTGGCCCACGGCTCGCGTCGCCGCCTACCTCCTCACGACTCCGCTCATCCTGGCCGCGCTGTTCGAGCTGTTCTCGAGCGTCGACCGGCTGCTCCCGGGGATGCTGTGAGACCTCGCGCGGCCGCCTTGCTCGTGTCGACGTCGGCGCTCCTGGCGGTGCTCGCGAGCGCGTGCACGTCCGCGACCGCGACCGCGCCAACGGCCGCGACCGCGACGCCGTCGCTCGCGCCGCTCCCCCGCGACTCGAGCCGCCCGGTCGACCCGAACTTCGACCGGGGGCAGTCGGTGGAGATCACCGCCACGACGGTCGTCCCCAAGCAGCTGATCGCCGCTGCGGGCTTTCCCGTCGTCTGGGTCAACCACTCCGGCACGACGCAGGACATCCACTTCGACAACGTGGAGAACGTGGACTCTGGCCCGATCCCGCCCAACGGGACCTGGAGCTACACGACGAAGCTCACGATCAGCATCGTCTACCACTCCACCGTCGACCCGACGATCCACGGCGCGGTCCAGATGCAACCGCTCACGGGGCCCTGACCAGCCCTGACGGGCTAGCCCGGTCACGCAACGTTCATCGAACCGACCGTTTCCCGCCGCCCTCCACCCCGGGAGCCGCCATATCGCCTCGATAGAACATCGCCCCGACGGCCGGGGCACGAGGCTCCGGCGCGAGCGAAAGGAGGAACACCTTGAGGCTTCGCAGAGGGGCACGGGCCTCCGTGCTGCTCGTCGGGCTGGGCATCTTCACTGCGGTCGCCCTGTCAGCGCAGGCCGCCGTCGCAGCTCCGATCCGCGCCAACCCGGTCCTCGGGAGCGGCTCGGGCACGACGTACAACATGATGGTCGCCCTCGACAGCCTGTACAACAACACACCCGGCTGTCAGGTGATCGCGGCCGTCGGGCAGACGCAGCCGCTGGACTTCAGCTGCATCCTGCCGGACCCGACCGGCACCATCAAGACGGAGAACTACGAGCACGACCAGGTGACCGAGGCGTTCGCGCTCGGCTCCAGCAACGGGATCACGCAGCTCTGCGACCAGGGCCTCGTGGGCGTCGCCAAGATCAACTTCGCGCGCTCCTCCCGCGCGCTCAAGACGACCGACTGCACGGGCCTGCACTTCGTTGCCTACGCCAAGGACGCGATCCCGTGGGAGGCGTTCCCGAACCTGCCAGGCTCTCCGGTCGCGACGATGAACAACCCCGACCCGCTCTGCGCGGGCAAGGGGCTCTGCCTCACCCAGGCCCAGATCGTGGGCATCTTCGTCACCTGCACGATCACCGACTGGAGCCAGGTCGGCGGCACGGCCGCGCCGATCGAGGTCTTCACCGCACAGGCAGGCTCGGGAACCCGCGCCACCTTCGAGGGGTTCATCGGCGGGGTTTCGGACGCCTGCATCCCGGCTGCCGATCTCACGAGCCACACCATCTTCGAGAACGAGAACACGAGCCTGTTCGCCAACGCCCACAACGCGGCGAACGCGATCTTCTACTTCTCGTTCGGGGACTGGGAGAAGAACATCCTCCCCAACCCGGATGGCAGCGCTCTGGGCGCGATCGACGGCATCGTCCCGTCCATCTCGACGATCCAGGACTCGTCGTTCCCCTACAGCCGGTTCCTTTACAACGTCTACTGCTTCTCGTGCGCGACCGGCAAGCAGGCGACAGTGCCGACGAAGAACTACGTGGGCGAGAAGGGCTGGATCTGCAAGCTGGACGCGAACCACGCGATCGACCCGCTGACGGGGCTCAACTACCGGACCGAGATCGCGAACATCATCACCGACCAGGGGTTCGTCAACCTGCCGGTGGGTCCGATCGGAGGCGGTGTCTCCGGCTCCGACTACTGCCGATTGACCACCACGTAAGCCCGCATCCACGCAAGCCTCAAGGCCACCGGAGCCCGGCGCCCGCCGGGCTCCGGGGCATTCCGGGGATCGAGCGGCTCAGGACGCTTCGGGGGCGGCGATGCGGCGGAGCCGCGAACGGGCCTCCCGCCGTACCAGGATCGGAAGGAACGTGCGGATCCGGGATCGTTCGTACGCGTGGAACGATTCCGCGACCGTGCGCTCGACGGCCTCGGGCGCGACGCGGTGCTCGAACTCCGACTGCAGGTCCCGGGTCACCGAGGCGATCTGGCGCTCGACATCGTCCACGCGGACTCCTTGGGCGTGAGGGGCCCGCCAGTATGCCCGATCCGGCCCGCTCACGCATCTCCCGGTTCGTCCTGGAACGTTCGCCTTCCCGCAAGCCGCCCGGCGCCCAACCGTCACCTCGCGGAGCTATCCCTAGGGTCGATGACCGCGACCGAGGAGGCTCTCGTGGACCCGCTCGACGACACCTCGTACTTCCCCACGCTCGACGCCGGCTGGCCCGATGACCCTGAGTGGCCCGAGCGCCCGTCGGAGGACGCCGAGGAGGAGATCACCCGCGACGACGGCCGAGTCGAGGTCGATGATCTCGTGCGACGGCACGGCGAATGGCACGAGGACGAGCAGGGGCGCCGCATGCTCACACGACGAGGCGTGATCCGCATCGCGCGGGCCATCCGCCGCGCGGAGCGCCGCGGGCTCCTGATCCTCCCGCGGGGCGCTTAGATCGTCCCCGGACGGGCGCCGGAGACGATCACGCCGAAGACGAGCAGCGCCACCGCGATCCGGTAGATCGCGAACGCGAGGAAGTCGTGTCGGCGCAGGTATTTCAGCAGGCCCCAGATCACCAGGAACCCGCTCACGCCCGAGGCGACGATCCCCCACGCGAAGGCCCCGCCGAACCCCGCCGGGATGTGCTGCGAGCCCGTCACGAGCTTCGCTCCCTTGTACAGGCCCGCGCCTCCGATGATCGGCAGGGAGAGCAGGAAGGAGAAGCGGGCGGCCGTCTCGCGGTCGACGTTCAGGAGCCGGCCGGCCGTCATGGTCACGCCCGAGCGGGACACGCCCGGCTGCAGGGCGAGCGCCTGCGCCAGGCCGACGAGCACGCCGTCCTTGATGCGGAGGTCCCGGATCCCCCGGGAGCTCGCCATCCGCCGGTCGACCACGTACAGCACCACGCCGAACACGGCCAGCATCACCGCGATCAGCCACGGCTGGCCGAGCTTCTTGTCGATCGTGTCCTCGAACAGGGCCCCGACCAGCGCGCCGGGGATGGTGCCGATCACCAGGGCCCAGGCGAGGCGCTCGTTCGTCCGCGTGATCGCGCGCTTGCGGATCGAATGGCCCCAGGCCCGAAGGTACTTCACGATGTCGCGCCAGAAGTAGATCAGCGCGCCCGCGAACGTCCCCATGTGCAGCGCGACATCGAAGGTCTTGTTGAGCACCTCGTTGTTGAGGATGCTCCAATGGAAGAGCCAGGGCACCAGGATCAGGTGCCCCGAGCTCGACACCGGGGCGAACTCGGTCAGGCCCTGGACGATGCCGAGCACGATCGCCTGCAGGATGCTCGTGGCTCACTCCTCCGATCGGAATCGCGCGCCATGGTACCGGCAGGGCGCCCCATTCGTCGGGAGCGGACGTGTTGCGATCCTGCGGTGATCCCCGCCAGACTGCGCTCGGGATGACCATCGCCGTCGTGATCGTGAGCGCGGTCGCGGCCGTGGCCGTGCTCGGCCTCCTGGCCCGGCTCCGAACGCTCGCCCGTTCGGCCCGAGCCTCGGATCTCGCCCGCGACGAGGCGCTGAACGTGGCGGCGGCGGCACGCGGCGAGCGCGACGCCCGCGACGCCATCCTCTCGGGCCTGGAGGAGGGCGTCGTGCTCTTCGACCCCGACGGCTCGGTCGTGTTCCAGAACCAGCGGGCCGGGCGCCTCCTCGGAGGCCCGGTCGATCGTGCCCGGCGGCTCGCCCCGCACAGCCTGCGCGAGCTGGTGGATTCGGCGAAGGGCCACGCGGAGCCGCGCGTCGCGGACGTGGCGGGGCCGCAGGGCGGGTCACTCAGGGCCACGGCGGCCTCGGTCGCCGGCGAGCGGGTCCTGCTCATGCTGCACGACGTGACCCAGGCCCGCACGATCGAGGCCGTCCGAAGAGACTTCGTCGCGAACGCCTCGCACGAGCTGAAGACGCCGGCGGCATCGATCCGGGCGATCGCCGAGACGATGAGCTCGGCGGCAGCGGACGACCCCGACGCGATCGCGCGATTCGCGGCGCAGATGGAGGAGGAGGCGGTGCGGCTGTCCCGCATCATCTCCGACCTGCTCGACCTCTCCCGTCTGGAGGGCGAGCCGGCGCAGCGCACCGAGGTTCGGTTCGACCGGCTGGTCGCGGACGAGGCCGAACGGCACCGCGGCCCCGCGGAGTCGGGAGGGCTCGCGCTGGACGTCCACACGGACGGGCCCACCGTCGTCCGCGGGTCGGCGCGGGACCTCAGCCTGATGATCCGAAACCTCGTCCAGAATGCGGTCCAGTACACGCGACCCGGGGGCCGCATCGACGTGCGCGTGGCCGCCGAGGACGGCGACGCGGTGCTCACGATCTCGGACTCGGGGATCGGCATCCCGGCGCGCGACCAGCGGCGGATCTTCGAGCGGTTCTACCGCGTCGATCGCGCGCGCTCGCGGGAGACGGGAGGCACCGGCCTGGGGCTTTCCATCGTCAAGCACGTGGTGGAGAACCAGGGCGGGACGATCACGGTGCGAAGCGAGCTCGGGCAGGGCTCGACCTTCACGGTTCGCCTGCCGCTCTCGCGCTAGGGACGACCTTCTATCCTTCCCGCGTGACCGTCCTGCTGCTCATCCGTCACGCGGTCACCGACGTCACGGGCAAGCGACTGTCGGGGCGAACCCCCGGCATCCACTTGTCGCCCGACGGCAGGCGCCAGGCCGAAGCGCTCGCCGAACGCCTGTCGGCGGTCCCGATCGCTGCGCTCTATTCGAGCCCGCTCGAGCGCTGCGCGCAGACCGCGGCGGTGATCGGCGAGCGGCGCGGGCTCCCCGTCCAGCTCCTCCCGCAGCTCGAGGAGGTGGCGTACGGGCGATGGACCGGGCGGCCGCTCGCGCAGCTCGCGCGCACGTCGCTCTGGACGAAGATCCAGCACTCGCCTTCGTCGGTCCGGTTCCCCGAGGGTGAGACGCTCGGCGAGGTCCAGCGCCGCGCCGTGGACGCGCTCGAGGGGGTCGCCGGCCATCATCCACGGGGAGTGGTCGCGGCCGTGAGCCACGCCGACGTGATCCGGCTGGTGCTCGCGCACTACGCCGGCGTGCACCTCGATCTGTTCCAGCGGCTGATCGTGAGCCCGGCGTCGGTCTCCGCGGTCGCGCTCGGGGACCGCGTCCCTCGCATCCTTCGGATGAACGACACCGGCACCCTGGAGGGCTTCGGCGCTCGCCGGGCGCGCTCGCCGAAGCGAGGCTCCTAGGATGGATCGATGCTGATCGAGCTGGACCCGGTCGAGCGCATCACCGCGGGGGCGGTCGGCGAGCCGGGATCGCGCGCCTTCTTTCTCCAGGGGCGGGCGGGGGACCGTCTGGTGAGCCTGCTGGTCGAGAAGGAGCAGGTCCAGCTCCTCGCCGCCTCGGTCGTGGAGATCCTCTCGCGCGTGGGCAAGGAGACTGGGCAGGGACCCGCCGAGGAGGAGATGGCGCTCGAGGAGCCCATCCTCCCCGAGTGGCGGGCCGGCCGGCTTTCGATCGGCTACCACGAGGAGCGCGACCTCCTGCTCCTGGAGGCCGAGGAGGCCCTTCCGGAGCCGGAGGAGCAAGCGGAGGCCTCCGAGCCGCCCGTCTCCGAGACGGTCGAGCCCGAGCGAGCGCGCTTCTGGGCGACGCGCGAGCAGATGCTCTCGCTCGCGCGGCACGGCGCGACGGTCTGCGCCCAGGGGCGCCCGCGATGTCGGTTGTGCGGCAACCCCCTCGAGCCCGAGGGTCACCGGTGCCCGGCGCTCAACGGTCATCACGACCTGGGCGGGGCATGACCCTCGCGGGCGTCCGCGAGCTGCTCGAGACCGGAGCGATGCGGCTCCTTGGCCTCATGCCGCGCGCGTCGAACTTCACGTTCCTGGCCGAGGTCTCCGGAGGCATCGGCACGGCCCTCTGCGTCTACAAGCCTCGCGACGGGGAAGCGCCCCTGTGGGATTTCCCCGATGGGACGCTGCATCGGCGAGAGGTCGCTGCCTCCGTCCTTGCGACCCATCTCGGGTGGCCCGCCATCCCGGTGACGGTGCTGCGGGACGGGCCGCACGGGCCGGGATCGGTCCAGCTGTTCGTCAACGCCGACCCGAACGAGCACTACTTCACGCTTCGCGAAACGAGGCTCGACGCGTTCGGGCCGGTGGCGGCGTTCGACGTCGTGGCGAACAACGCGGACCGCAAGTCGGGACACTGCCTGCTGGACGCGCACGGGGAGATCTGGTTCGTCGATCACGGCGTCTGTTTCTCCGCTGCGCCGAAGCTCCGAACGGTGATCTGGGACTTCGTCGGCGACCCCCTCCCGCCGGATCTCTGCGCCGGCATCGCGCGGCTGGGCGACGAGCTCGCGTCGGGAGCCCTTCACGACCATCTCGGGGAGCTCCTCTCCCCGGAGGAGGTCGCCGCCGCCGCCGACCGCGCGCGGGCGCTCGCCCGGTCGGGACGCTATCCGGCCCCCACGTCCGACCGGGCGTATCCCTGGCCCCCCGTGTGAGGAACCGGCCCGCGACTTCACGAACCGGGCTGCCGCGTCGTTCTCTTGGGTCGATGACGACGCGCGCGGCGGTCCCGCCGTTCCAGACGTTCCTCGAGGAGCATCGCTCGATCGTCTACCGGTTCCTCCGGGCGTCGGTCGGCGTCGAACGGGCGGACGACGCGTTCCAGGAGACGTTCCTGGCCGCGCTGCGTGCCTACCCGTCGCTCCGCGACGGGCGCAACCTGCGCGGCTGGGTGCTGACCATCGCCACCCGCAAGGCCATCGACGCCGGGCGGGCGAGGCAGCGGCGCGCGATCGCGTTGCCGAACGTCGCCGCGGCGGCGGATGCCAACGGGCGCCTCGGAGGCGATCCGGAGGTCTTCGATCCGGAGGACCCGGTGTGGAGGGCGGTCGCGAGCCTCCCGCCCCGGCAACGCGCTGCGGTCGTCCATCGCTACGTGCTGGACCGGTCCTACGCCGAGGTCGCGGCCGCGATGGCCTCGACGGAGGAGGCGGCGCGGGCCAACGTACATCAGGGACTGAGGAAGCTGAAGGAGGTCGTTCGACATGAGGACGAGTGAGCTGAAGCGGCTGGGGCGGGATCGCGCCGGGCGGTCGAAGACGCTGGCGGCGGCGTTCGCCGAGGTCGCGCTCGACGAGGGACTGCTCGACGTTGGCTACGGGTTCGCCGACTCGCCGTTCGGGCGCCTGCTCGTCGCCGTGACGGCACGCGGGCTCGTTCGGCTCCAGTATCCGGGCCGGGACGTGGACGAGGAGTTGGCGGACCTGGCGGCTCGCGTCTCGCCCCGGGTGCTCGAGTCGGCGCGGGCGACCGGGGAGGTTCGCCGCGAGCTGGACGAGTACTTCGCCGGCGACCGCCGGGACTTCGAGATCCCGGTCGACCTGTCGCTCACGACCGGGTTCACGAGGGCGGTGCTCGCCGCCACGGCCCGGATCCCGTTCGGCTCGGTGAGCACCTACCGGGCCGTGGCCGAGGCCGCGGGGAGCCCGAGGGCCTCGCGAGCGGCGGGCAACGCGCTCGGGTCGAACCCCGTTCCGATCGTGGTGCCCTGCCACCGGGTGGTCCACTCGGGCGGAGGGCTCGGGGGCTACACGGGTGGCCTCGATCGGAAGGTCGCCCTGCTCCGCCTGGAGGGCACCTCCGTTTGACGAACTTCATGGCGTTCGATATTCTTCGAACGCCATGAAGGTGATGGATTTCACTCGGACCCCTCCTCGCCTTGCGCTGCGAGTGGAGGAATCGCTGCCGCACGAGATGCTCATGAGCCTCACGAGGTTCGCCAGCACGTCGGAGCGCTCGACCTTCGAGGATCCCGAGTGGTACGACAACGTTCGAACGAGGGCCTCGGCCGAGCTGCTCGCCGCTCTCGAGCGCCTCGGGGGTGCCGCCAAGCCTTGGGGCGGGTTGCTGCGCCTCATCCGTCGGGAGCCGGCCGCGACCACCGTGCCCGAGTTCCTCGCCCGCGTCGAGGGCACGGAGCCGGTCGAGCTTCGCCTGAACATGCTCGGCTACTACGCGCCCTGGTACCCACCCACGTTCGACCGCGAGCGGATCAAGGCCGCGGCCGAGGGTGATCGGGCAGCCGGCCGGGCGCTGCGTACCGATCGCGATTATGCGGACGAGGGCGAGGAGGAGCCTTGGACGGGCGCGCTCGTCTCCCTCGATCCCCCCACCACCAGGTCCCTGGTCGTGGGCATCCTCCGTGGCTGGTATCAGCAGGTCTTTGCGGATGACGAGGCCTCGCTCGCGAAGGTCCTGGCGCGGGACGCCGCTGCCAAGCGGACGCTGGCGGAGGTCCTCGGCCCCGAAGCGCTGATCGAGTCGGCAACGAACGGCCTCGAGTACCGCGCGCAGCCATGGACACGGAGCGTCCTGCTCATCCCCCACGTGACGATGCGGCCGTGGAACGTGATGAACGCGTACGACGACGTGTATGTGATCGGCTACCCGGTCGCGGACGAGAGCCTCGGCGTCGAGGGGGGCGCGCCTCCCACGCAGCTCATTCGTCTGCACAAGGCGCTCGGTGACGAGAAGCGACTCCGGATGCTTCGCATGCTCGCCCGCTCGAGCGCGACGCTTCAGGAGCTGGCCGACGGGGTCGGCCTGGCCAAGTCCACCGCCCACCACCACCTCGTGATCCTTCGGTCGGCCGGTCTCATCCGCGTCACGCTCGAGGAGCAGAGCCGCTACACGCTCCGGCGCGAGTTCATCCCCGAGGCGGCCGCGTGGCTGCCCGCATACCTGGAGGGCGGATCCGCATGAACGCGAAGCCACGCAGCCTCTTGCACCACGGCGACTTCCTGAAGCTCTGGACCGCCGATACGATCAGCCAGCTCGGCACGCAGGTCACGGCCCTCGCGCTTCCGCTCACCGCGATCCTGGTGCTGAAGGCGAACGCGTTCCAAGTGGGAATCCTCACCGCCGTCGAGTTCCTGCCGTTCATCCTGGTCGGGCTCCCGGCCGGCGTCTGGGTCGACCGCCTCCCCCGCCGGCCGATCCTCATCGTCGGCGACCTGGGTCGCGCGGCCGTCCTGGGCTCGATCCCGATCGCCTATCGCCTGCACGTGCTCCACATCGGGCAGCTCTACGTGGTCGCCTTCCTCACGGGCATCTTCACGGTCTTCTTCGACGTCGCCTATCAGTCGTATCTGCCGTCGCTCGTCGAGCGCGATCAGCTCGTCGACGGGAACGCGAAGCTCGAGATCAGCCGCTCCGGCGCGCAGCTCGCCGGACCCGGCCTCGCCGGCGCGCTCGTCCAGCTGCTCAAGGCGCCGGTCGCGATCCTCGCCGACTCGCTCAGCTACCTGTGGTCGGCGGCGTGGGTCTTCACCATCCGCCGCGCCGAGCCGCCGGTCGAGCAGCACGAGGACGGCGCCCGCCCCACGATGCGCTCGCAGATCGCCGAGGGCCTTCGCTACGTCTGGCACCACCGGTTCCTTCGTCCGATCGCGTTCTGCACGGCGAGCTCGAACCTGTTCAGCTCGATGGCGTTCGCGATCCTCATCCTGTTCGCGGTGCGAACCCTCGGCATGTCTCCGGGCCTCATCGGGCTCGTCTTCGCGCTCGGCAACCTCGGGTTCCTGTTCGGAGCGATCGTGTCCCGCCGGATCGCGGATCGGCTCGGCGTCGGCGCGACGATCGTGGGGGCGGCCGTCGTGTTCGGCGTGGCGGGTTTCCTCGTCCCGCTCGCCTCGCGCAGCACCGCCATCCCCCTGCTCACCGCCAGCATCGCCCTCTTCGGGTTCGGCGGGGTCGTCTACAACATCAATCAGGTGAGCCTCCGCCAGGCGATCACCCCGCTTCGCATGCAGGGCCGGATGAACGCGACGATGCGGTTCATGGTCTGGGGCACGATGCCGATCGGCGCGTTCGTCGGTGGGGCGCTCGGCAAGGCCATCGGTCTTCGGCCCACGCTCTGGATCGCCGCGGTCGGCGGGCTCGTGTGCTTTCTCTTCCCCGCTGCCTCGCCGGTCCGGACGCTCGAGCGCATCCCGGAGACGAGCGAGGACGAGCCCATCCCCGAGTCGATCCCCGGGCCGATCGCCACCGGCTCCTGAGGGTTTCGAGCTCCGGGTCGTACCATCGGGAGCATGACCGAGCCTGGGGCCGCCGACGAGGCGCCGGCGGACCGAACCGCCGGCCTGCGCATCGAGACCTGCTATCGGCACCCAGAGGTCATCACCGGGGTGCACTGCACGCGCTGCGGGCGCCCGATCTGCCCGGACTGCATGCACCCCGCGGCCGTCGGCTACCAGTGCCCCGAGTGCGTCCGCGAAGCGGCCGGGCCCGCGTACCGTCGGCGCGTCCGCCTGGTCCTCGGCCGGCCGGGCCTGTTCACCACGACCCTCCTCGTCCTGAACGTCGCGATGTTCGCGATCGAGGTCCTGGTGGGCGGCGCCGGCTCGATCTCGAGCGGGCCACCCGGGGACAAGCTCCTGCGCCTGGGGGCGCTCTATCCGCCAGCCCTCGCCGTCGGCCACCAGTACTGGCGGCTGGTCTCCGCCATGTTCCTGCACGCGGGCATCCTGCATATCGCGCTCAACATGTACGCGCTGTACCTCTTCGGGTACCTGATCGAGGGCGCGTTCGGGTGGCGCCGGTTCCTTGCGATCTATTTCGTGTCCGGATTCCTCGGAAGCGTCACGTCCTTCGCCTTCGGTCCGCTCGCGGAGATCGGCGTGGGCGCCTCCGGCGCCATCTTCGGGCTCCTGGGCGCCTGGGTCGCGTTCAACTACCGCCGGCGATCCAACCCGCTCGCCTCCGCGAACCTCCGGTGGGCGCTGATGCTGATCGGGCTGAACGCGCTGCTCGCGGCCGGCTTCCACGGCATCGATTGGCGCGCGCACGCGGGCGGGTTGATCGCAGGAGCAGCCGCGGGCTGGTTCGCCGAGGGCGTCGTGCCGGGTCGCGAGCGAGTGCGCCTGTTCTCGGGGGTCGTGGGGCTCGTCGCGCTCGTCGTGGTCGGCGTCGCGCTGGTCGCGTGGCGCGTGAGCTCGTTCCCATCGATCTCGGGGCTCTGGCCCCCGATCTTCGGCTAGCCGAGCTGGGCGACGCGAACCGACGCGACCGGCGGCAGGTGCTCGGCCACCGTCGTCCACGTGACGCCGCCGTCCACCGTCCCGAAGACCTCGCCCGACTCGGCGCCGAAGTACATGCCGAGCGGCGAGCGGCCGTCGTGCCCGAAGGCCTGGCGAAGGACCGTGAGGTACGAGCGGTCCGAGGGCAGCCCCGACGCCATCGGCTCCCAACGCTCGCCGCGGTCGCGGGTCCCGTAGACGCTCACGCGACCCTCGGGCGTCACGCGGTCGAAGTCCCCGTTCAGCGGGATGACGTACGCGCGGTCGGGGTCGTTGGGGTCGATCACCATCGGGAAGCCGAAGTCGGAGGGCAGCCCGTGCGCCGTGCCGATGTCGTTCCAGGTCTCGCCCGCGTCGTCCGATCGATACACGCCGCCGTGGAACTGCATGTAGAGCGTGTCGGGCTGCAGCGCAGCCCGGTGCATGTTGTGCACGCAGAGCGTGTTCGAGCCGTCGCGGATGTTCTCGGGGAGGTAGCGCGCGACGAGACCCTTGTTCCCCCGGTGCCACGTGGCCCCCGTGTCCTCGGTGATCCAGACCCCGGCCGCCGAGATCGCGATCGCGAGCCGCGTGGGGTCGTCCGGCCACGGACAGATCGAGTGCAGGCACATGCCGCCCGCGCCCGGCTGCCACTCGGGTCGGGACGGCTCGTCCCAGAGGCCGCGGTTGATGGCCCACGTGCGCCCGCCGTCCTCGCTTCGGAACAGCGCCGCCGGCGCCACGCCCGCCCAGAGGACCTCCGGCTCGATGCCCGTCTGGATCACCCAGATGCGTTCGATCGCGGAGCCGGCGTCGGCAGGGAAGGCGGGGCCCTCGGCCTGCTCCCACTCGCCCGTCGGGTCCATCGCGTGATACAGGCGCGGGCCGAACTGCCCGTACGTGACCGACGCGAGGTAGCGCCGGCTCCGCGGATCGCGCATGGCGAACTCGACGGAGTTGCCGGAGAACTGCCGCGTGACCTCGGTCATCGCGCCGCCCCCCGGCCCCCGCAGCACGAACAAGCCCTTGCGGGTTCCGATGAGCAGCTCGGTCTGCTCGTCGTCGCTCCGCAGGGCCCGCGACGCGGGCCGCTCCTGCGTCTGCACGGCGCCTCCCGAGATGGCCGGGAGCACGTGCACGCGGTCGCGCGGCCCGACGGAGGTCTCGAGCGATGCCTTCTCGCCGTTCACGAACAGGACCACGTGCGGGCGGACCGATCCCCGCTCGTCGACCACCCATCCCTCGAGCTTCGGATAGCTCCGCTCCAGCTGGCCGAGGATCTCGCGGAGCGTCCCTCCCTGCACGTCCAGCTCGGTGTTGCCGCCGGCGAGCTCGCGAAGGGGTGAGCGTAGAGCTACGAGCGCCATGTCGGGAGTCTACCCGGCCGCCTGCGCGCCGACCTAGCGCGCGTTCCTGGCCCCTCAGCCGGGGCGGAAGGACGGGAGGCCGTCTCCCTCGACGGAGATCGGTCGCGACGCCACCCCGAGGAGGTCGGCGAGCCGCTCGGAGAGGTCGTTGAGGCCGATGCGGTCCCACGACTCGGCGACTCCTGCGACCGTGCCCCCGCCGTCGACCACGAACAGGGTCGGGACCACCTCGATCCCGTAGTCGTTCGACGCCGGGTAGGGAGGGAGATCCGGGAGGGAGCGAAACGTCATGCCGTACTCGGCCTCGAACCGGCCGAGCTTCTCCGGCGGATCCTGCCCGATGCCCACGATCCGGCCCGGGTAGGCGTCCTCGAAGGTCTGCACCTTCGGGGCCGCGAGCTGGCAGACCGGACAGGTGACCTTGTAGAAGAACAGCGCGAGCGGGCCGTCCGAGCCGAGCGGCACGCCGGGGATCGCGGGGGCCGGCGTGCCGACGGCGATCGCTGTCATGGGACTGACAGCGTACCTCGGTCGAACGAACTGGACCGAAGGTCGCATTGCGGTTCGGCGGTTCGCTGGCTACCGTGGTTCGTGCCACGAAGACCAGCCCGCGCACCTATGCCTGAGCGAACCCGTCCCGTCCGTGCCTCCGCCGGCCTCCTCGCGGGCTGGCTCGGCCTGAGCCTCGCCCTCGCCCTGCTCCCGGCCGTGCCGGCGCACGCGACGAGCCTCGGCATCAGCGGCATGATCGGCTTCCAGACCAACCGCGCCGGCGGCTCGCAGATCTATTCGATGAACCCAACGGGGACCTCGCAGCTGCTGCTCACGTCGATCGCCGGGCTCAACGCCTACGACGTGGCCTGGTCCCCCGACGGGTCCAAGGTCGCCTTCAGCGGGTGCTGCACGGCGGGCAACTTCGAGATCTACACGATGAACGCCGACGGGACCGGGCTCACGCAGCTCACCACCGACGGTCGCAACACGCTCGCCGCCTGGGCGCCCGGCGGCGCGCGCCTCGCGTTCATGACCAACCGGGACGGCAACTACGAGATCTACACGATGAACGCCGACGGCAGCGCCCAGACCGACGTCAGCCAGAGCGCGTCGTCGGACGAGAGCCCGTCCTGGTCCGCCGACGGCCAGCGGATCGCGTTCGACAGCAACCGCTCCGGCACCTTCCAGATCTACACGGTGAAGTCCGCCGGAGCCGACCTGATCGACCTCTCCAACAACACCTTCAACGACTACGACCCCAACTACTCGCCAGACGGCTCCACGATCGCGTTCCAGTCCAGCCGGACCGGCAAGGACCAGATCTTCACGATGAGCGGGGCCGACGGAACCGGGCAGACGAACCTCTCGAACAACACCTTCAACGACGACCGTCCGGTCTGGTCGCCCGACGGCACGCGCCTGGCTTTCGACACCGACCGCACCGGCAACCGCGAGATCTACGTCATGAGCGCGGACGGCACGAGACAGGCCGACGCGACGCGGAACTCGGCGAGCGACCTACGCCCCGACTGGCAGCCACTGCTGCCCGGACAGGATGTGGTGGCGGTCTCGGACACTGGCTTCAGCCCGAGCGCGGTCACCGCCAAGCGCGGCGACGTCGTGGAGTTCGACTTCTCCGGCACCACCGTTCACTCCGCGAACGACAACTCGGGCATGCAGCTGTGGGGCTCGGGTTACTTCCCCCCGGGCGGTGCCTACGGGTTCCAGTTCACTGCGGCCGGCACGTACTCCGCGCTCGATGTCGCGACCGGCCACCTTGGGACCGTCCTCGTCGGGGTGATGGCCGACCCGCTCGCGGGCGGCGTGACCACGACGTTCACGATCACCTGGGCCTCGGCCGCGCCTCCGCCCGGATACGTGTTCGACGTGCAGATCAAGCGGCCCAACGCCACGACCTTCACGGACTGGAAGACCAACCTCACCACCCTTTCCTCGACGTTCGTCCCCGACAGCGGCACCGGGACCTACTCGTTCCGCGCGAGGTTCCGGAACACGACGAACAAGAAGTCCTCGGGGTACTCGCCGCCGACGCCGATCACGGTCAGCTAGCGCGCCACGCGGTAGCGGAGGTAGACGACCCCCGAGTTGAAGGTGCGAGTCTCGACGAGTTCGAGATCCACCCGGCGATCGCGCCGGGGAAAGAACGGAATGCCGCCTCCAACCAGCACCGGGTAGACCATGGCCCGGTACTCGTTGATCAGGCCCAACGCGGCCGCCTCGGCGGCGAGCGTCGCGCCACCGATCGCGATGTCGCCCTCCCCCCGCTCGGCACGCAACCGCTCGATCTCCTCCGCCAGGCCGCCGGAGGCCAGGCGGGCATTGCCCTGCACCGCCGACAGTGTGGTGGAGAACACCACCTTCGGGAGTGGCTTCCAAAGTGCAGACCACTCGAGTTCGGCGTCGTCGAGCGATGGATCCTGCTCGGCGGTCTCCCAGTACAGCATCGTCTCGTACAGCCGTCGTCCCATCAGGTGGACACCGACCGACCGTATCTCCTCGATCCAGAACCGAAAGACGTCCTTGTCAGGCGCCGTCCAGTCGAAGGTCCCGTCCGGCCCGACGATGTAGCCGTCGAGTGAGATGCCCATCGAATAAGTCACGCTGCGCATCAGGCGTCCTCCTCGGTCAGGGGCCGACAGTACACCTGCTGGTCGCTGCTACGATCGCCGTCCGGTGACGGTCATCGCCGCCCTGGGAGGCGGCATCCTGCACGCGCTCCGGCTCTCCTTCGGGATGACGTGGGAGATCCTGTGGGCGCTGATCCTCGGGTTCGGCCTATCCGCCGTCGTCCAGTCGGTCGTCTCCAAATCCGAGATGACGCGGCTCCTGCCCGACGACCGGCCGCGGACGCTCGTGATCGCCTGCGGGCTGGGGGCGGCCTCGAGCTCGTGCTCGTATGCGGCCGTCGCGCTCGCGCGCTCGCTCTTCCGAAAGGGAGCGAACTTCACCTCCGCGATGGCGTTCGAGATCGCTTCGACGAACCTCGTGATCGAGCTCGGCATCATCCTCGCGCTCCTCATCGGATGGCAGTTCACGCTCGCCGAGTTCGTCGGCGGGCCGATCATGGTCGTCTTCCTCGCCCTGGCGTTTCGAAGCTTCCTGCGCCCACCGCTCCTGCAGGTCGCGAGGCAGCAAGCGGACAAGGGGCTCAGGGGGCAGATGGAGGGCCACGCCGCGATGGACATGTCCGTCGCCGGCGGGTCGATCTGGTCGCGGATCACCTCGGCCCGCGGCTTCACGGCGATCTCGCACTCGTTCGTGATGGAGTGGGCGGCGATCATCCGCGACGTCGTGATCGGGCTCCTCATCGCGGGCGCGCTCGCGGCGTGGGTGCCGAACTCGTTCTGGCAAGGGTTCTTCCTGGTGCGCCACCCGGTGCTCGCGAAGCTCTGGGGGCCGCTCGTCGGGCCGGTCGTGTCGATGGCGTCGTTCGTGTGCTCGATCGGGAACGTGCCGCTCGCGGCCGTGCTCTGGAACGGTGGGATCAGCTTCGGCGGCGTGATCGCGTTCATCTTCGCCGACCTGATCATCCTGCCGATCCTGAACATCTACCGGAAGTACTACGGCGCGCGCATGAGCCTGTTCCTGCTGGCGAGCTTCACCGCGACCATGGCCGCGGCGGGCTACGTCGTCGAGGTCGTGTTCGGCCTGCTGCACCTGGTGCCAACGGGACCCCGCCATGCGAAGGTCCTCGAGTCGACGGTGCGCCTCAACTACACGAGCGTGCTGAACGTCGCGTTCCTCGTGATCGCCGCCGCCTTGGTGATCCGGTTCCTGCGCACCGGCGGGCCGGCGATGCTCAAGATGATGAACGAGCCGATGGACGACGGCGACGGGCACGGGCACGAGTCCTAGCGGCTAGGGCGAGGTCGGCTCGTCGGGACGGCGACGTCTGAGCAGCAGCAGGAAGATCAAGAGGCTGCTCACCACCAACGCCGGCACGTACACGGTCACGATCACCCAGTTCACCCCGAGCGGGTCGTTGTAGACGCTGAAGCGAACGGACTGGATGACGGCGTTCACCGTATCGATCATCCCGACCGTGACGAACAACCAGACGAACCCGATCGCGCGCGGCAACCGGGCGCGAAGGGCGACCAGCGCAGCGAGGGCGAGCAGGGCGGTCAGGAGGTCGCCGTAGCCGACCATCCTTCGGAATGCCATCGGTACGCCAGCGCCGACGGCCCCGGGGGCAAGGATCGTCCCGCCGACGATCCGAAACGCATGCACCCAGAGCAACGGGACCAGCGCCAGCTCGCGGGGCCGCGCCGACAGGCGGGGAAGCACGTACCAGAACGCCAGGAACAGGTAGGCGAGCAGGCTCATCGTGAACTGGACGCCGAACAGCACGATCGGTTTCATGGTCCCGACCTTCCACTCGAAGCCGAGACACTACCTCTGGCGCCCTTCAGTACGTCGAGGGCAGCTGCTGGATCAGCGACGTCGGGCCTGTTCGCAGGCTAGGCTCTTGGGCGTGCCGGCCTGCCCCACCTGCGGTGAGGAGAACCCCGAACGCGCCCGGTTCTGCCAGACGTGCGGGACGCCGCTCGAACCGGCCGGGCTGCCTTCCGAGGAGCGCAAAGTCGTCTCGGTGCTCTTCATCGACCTCGTCGGGTTCACCGCGCGGGCCGAGCGGCTGGACCCCGAGGACGTCCGGAGCATCCTGACCCCCTACTACGACCGCCTGCGCTCGGAGATCGAGCGCTTCGGCGGCACGGTGGAGAAGTTCGTCGGCGACGCGGTCGTGGCTGTCTTCGGCGCACCCCTCGCGCACGGGGACGACGCCGAGCGAGCCGTGCGGGCCGCGCTCGCCGCTCGTGACGCCCTCGAGGGGATGAACGCCGCCGAGCCCGGCCTGGACCTGCAGGCGCGGCTGGCGGTCAACACGGGGGAGGCGATCGTGACGATCGGGGCGCGACCCGGGCGCGGTGAGGCGATGGTCGCGGGCGACGTCGTGAACACGGCGAGCCGGTTGCAGGCCGCGGCGCCCGTGAACGGGATCCTGGTGGGCGAGGAGACCTACGCCGGCACGCGCGCGGTGATCGACTACCGCCCGGCGCCCGCCGTCGTGGCGAAGGGGAAGGCGGTCCCCCTGCAGGTCTGGCTCGCCCTCGGCCCGCTCGGGCCGGTGGGCGAGCGATCGTTCGTCCCCGTTCCGATGGTCGGCCGGGGCGCGGAGCTCGCCGTGCTGCGCGGCATCTGGGAGCGCGTCGTCGAGGAGCGCCGGCCCCATCTCATCACGGTCTTCGGGCCCACGGGGATCGGGAAGTCGCGCCTGGCACACGAGCTGGTGCTCCGGGCGGCGGCGACCGGCGGGCGGGTCCTGCGCGGCCGCTCGCTCCCTTACGGCGAGAGCAGCCCGTACGGCGCGTTCGCGCAGCAGATCAAGCAGGTCGTGGGGATCTTCGACAGCGATCCGCTTCCCGTGGCGCGCGAGCGGCTCGAACAGTTCGTGCGCGAGCTAGCGGGCGACGACGGCGCCGGCGAGGCGTCCTCGCACGTTGCCATGCTCATCGGCCTCCCCGTCGAAGGCGAGGTCTCCGAGCGCGAGACGCTGTTCTTCTCCGCACGCGTCGTCCTGGAGAGCCTGGCCCGCGAGGAGCCGGTCGTGTTGGTCTTCGAGGACATCCACTGGGCGGACGCGAGCCTCCTCGACCTCATCGAATTTCTCGCGTCCCGGATCCGTGAGGTGCCGCTGCTGCTGCTCACGCTCGCGCGTCCCGAGCTGCTCTCCCGCCGGCAGGCGTGGGGTGGCGGACTCCCCGCGTACACCGCCCTGCCGCTCGAGCCGCTCCCCGACCGCGATTCGGTCGAGCTCACGTCACGCCTGCTCACGCACCACGGCCTGGAGCGGAACCCCGATCGCGCGGCGACGCTCGCCGGGACGGCCGAGGGCAATCCGCTCTTCATCGAGGAGCTGGCGGCGTTCCTCGCCGAGCGAGCGCGAGAGGAGGAGGGCCGGGTCCCGACGAGCATCCGCGAGATCCTGAGCGCGCGCCTGGATGCACTCCCGCCGGCCGAACGCGCGACGGTCCTGGACGCGGCGGTCGTCGGCAAGGTCTTCTGGCGAGGCGTGCTCGCCAGGCTCCAGCCCGCGCGCGGGGAGGAGCTCGGCACCCTGCTCGGATCGCTCGAGCAGCGCGACCTCATCCGCCGCGAAACCGTCTCGCGCATCAAGGGCGAGCAGCAGTTCAGCTTCAAGCACCTGCTGATCCGCGACGTCGCCTACCAGACGCTGCCCCGGCCCGAGCGTCGGAGCCGGCACGCCGTCGTGGCGCAGTTCCTGGAGGAGGCGACGCAGAACCTGGGGGACGCCGCCGGCGCGCTCGCCCACCACTGGCACGAGGCCGGCGAGGACCGGCGGGCGATCGACTACCTCATCGCCGGCGCCGAGCAAGCCGGCCGCGGGTGGGCGAAGGAGCGCGCGATCGAGCTGTACCAGGAGGCCTTCTCCCTGGTGCCCGAGGAGGACGAAGAGCTCCGACGCCAGATCCTGCATCGCCAGGTGGTGGCCATGGCCGCGCTCTGGCACGTGACCGACGCGAAGCTCCTTCGGGCGCGAACGGAGAAGCGCTAGACGGGTTCGTCGACCGGGGGGAAGTCCTCCGGCGACACGTCGCCCGCGACCTCGTGGACCCCGTCCACGATGTGGAACCCGAGCTTGTCCGCATGTTGATGGATCGCGTCCAGACCCGACGCCTCGTAGAGGCAGAAGGAACGCACCGTTCCGTCGGGATCGACCGTGATGTGGCTGTGGATCCAGGTCACGTCGGGGAACTCGTCCTCGATGATCTGCCGGGACCGGCGTCCGATCATGGGCATCTGGTCCTCGGTGACGCTGAACGTTCGCTGAATGACGTACTTGGGCATGCCGGCTCGATTGTAGCGGCTGGCCCGGGCCGGTATCCGGGGGTCGGCCCTCCCGGAGCTCCCCGGAGCCCGCGCAGGTTAGGATCACGCCTCATGCCGAAACGGGTCGTCATCCTGGGGGCGGGGTTCGCGGGCCTCGAGCTGTCCTCGCGGCTCTCCGCGGCCGCGCCGGACGAGGTGGCGGTCACGCTCATCGACCAGAGCGACTCCTTCCTCTTCGGCTACTCGAAGCTCGACATCACCTTCGGGCACGCGCAGGCCGACGATCTCCGGCTCCGCTACCGCGACCTCGCCAAGCCGGGCGTGACGTTTCGCCAGGAGTGCGTCACGTCCATCGAACCCGAGTCGAGATACGTGGAAACCGACAGCGCGAGCTACGAGGCCGACATCCTGGTCGTGGCACTCGGGGCCGACTACGACCCCGACGCGACGCCGGGGTTCCGTGAGGGCGGGCTCGAGTACTACTCGATCCCCGGCGCCGAACGGCTCCGCGACGCCCTGCCGTCCTTCGGAGGGGGGCGGATCGTCATCGCGGTCCTCGGCGACGTGTACAAGTGCCCGCCGGCGCCCTTCGAGGGCGCGTACCTGCTGCACGACCACCTGGTTCGTCGCGGGCTTCGAGACCGGAGCGAGATCCACGTGATGGGTCCCATGGACGCACCCGTGCCGATCGCGAAGGAGGTGACCGACGCCCTCCTCGCGGGGATGTCCGAGCGCGACATCGAGTTCACGGGGCGGCGGCTGGTCACGCGGCTGGATACCGAGCAGAGCGTGGCCGAGTTCGCGGACGGCGACGGCATCGGGTACGACCTCTTCATCGGCGTCCCGCGGCACCGGGTGCCTGCCGTCGTCGAGGAGTCGGGCCTGGTGGTCGATGGGTGGGTGCCGGTCGACACGACGAATCTCGCCACGGGCTTCCCGGACGTGTACGCCCTTGGTGACGTCGCGGCCGCGAAGACGGCGAAGGCGGGAGTGTTCGCCGAGAGCGCCGCGCGTGCCGTCGCCGACGACATCATCGGGAAGCTGCGCGGGACGGGGCCGGGGGCGCCCTTCGACGGAGCCGGCAACTGCTACATCGAGTTCGGCGGCGGCCAGGTCGGGAAGGTCGAGGCGAACTTCCTGGGAGGCCCGAGGCCGACCGGGAAGCTCGTCGGTCCATCCCTCGAGCTCGCCGAGGAGAAGGCCGCGTTCGGGTCGACCCGCCGCGAACGGTGGTTCGGAGGATGAGCGTTCGGACCTGGGGCGAGTTCGCGAAGGAGGAGCCGGATCTGGCGGCCTTCGGGGCGGAGCTCCTGCTCGGCGCGCAGGTGGCCTACGTGGCGACCGTGCGCCCGGACGGTGTTCCGCGCGTGCACCCGGTGACGCCGATCCTCACGGAGGATGGGCTCTTCCTGTTCATGGAACCGTCCTCGCCCAAGGGCAAGGATCTGCTCGCGGGCGCGCCGTTCGCGATGCACAACGCCGTGCCCGGCATGAACGGGACGGGCGGCGAGTTCATCATCGCTGGTAGGGGCTTCGCCGCCGATGAACCCGAAACTCGGGCGGCGGTCTCCAAGGCGGCCCGATTCGCGCCGCTCGAGCGCTACGTGCTGTTCGAGCTGAAGCTCGCCGAAGCCCGGTGCAACGGCTACGGCGACGTGGAGCTTCCGGCGACGCGCCGGTGGTCGGCGAGCGGCTGACCCCGCCGGGACGAGCCGGCCCTGGCTATGCTTCCGAAGCGTGCAGGCCTGCCCTCGGTGCGGCGAACCGGTCCCCCAGGATGCTCGGTTCTGTCAGAACTGCGGAGCCGGGCTGACCCCTGAGGCCCCGGCGCACGAGGAGCGCAAGCTCGTCTCCGTGCTCTTCGTCGACCTGGTCGGATCCACCTCCCGCGCCGACCAGGCCGATCCCGAAGACGTCCGGGACATGCTCCAGCTCTTCCACACCCGGGCGAAGCAGCACATCGAGACCTACAGCGGGACGGTCGAGAAATTCATCGGGGACGCCGTCATGGCCGTCTTCGGCGCTCCGCTCGCCCACGGGGACGACGCCGAGCGGGCCGTCCGCGCCGGCCTGCGCGTGCTCGAGGGGATCGAGGAGCTGAACCGCGAGCACACCGGGCTGGAGCTCGCGGCGCGGGCGGCCGTGAACACCGGCGAGGCCGTCGTGTCGATCGGCTCGGAGCATCTCTCCGGCGGGGCCCTTGCCCTCGGGGACGTCGTGAACGTCGCCTCCCGGCTCCAGAACGCAGCCCCGCCGGGACGGTTGATCGTCGGTGAGGAGACCCACCGCTCGACGCGGACCGTGATCGGGTACGAGGAGCTCACGCCCCTCGTCGCGAAGGGAAAGAGCGAGCCGGTTCGGGCGTGGCTCGCGATCGCGCCGACGGCGGCGCCGGCCGAGCGCCCGGTCACGGCCACCCCGTTCATCGGTCGCGCGGCGGAGATGGCACTCTTCGATTCCATCTGGGAGCGCGCGGTGCGCGAGCGCCGGGCCCACCTCGTCACCGTCATGGGACCGGCGGGCATCGGCAAGTCGAGGGTCTCTCGCGAGATGTCTGCCCGCGTCGAGGGCACCGGCGGCCGCGCCGTCCGGGGGCGGTGCCTGCCGTACGAGGAACGAACCGGATACCGCGCGTTCACCGAGCAGGTTCGAACGGTCGCCGGCATCTTCGAGAGCGATCCGCCGCTCGCGGCGCGCCAGAAGCTCGACCGGACCGTGGCCGCGCTCCTGCCTGGGGAAGAGGTTCCGGACGTGACCCGGTATCTCTCCCTGCTCCTCGGCCTCGGCATCGACGAACCCACTCGCGACCGGACCCACCTCTTCTTCGCCGCCAGGCGATGGGTCGAGTGCCTCGCCCTGCAGCAGCCGACGATGCTCGTGTTCGAGGACGTGCACTGGGCCGACCAGAGCCAGCTGGACCTGCTCGACTACCTCGCGTCGCGGGTGCGGGACGCGCCGGCCGTCCTGTTGATCCTGGCCCGCCCGGAGCTCCTCGAGGCCCGTCCCTCCTGGGGTAGCGGGCATCTCGCCCAGACCACCATCCCGCTCGAGTCGCTCTCGGCGGCGGATGCCGCCACCGTGGCCGCCCACGCACTCGGCGACCACGTCCCCGCAGCGGCGATCGATCGCATCGTCGAGGTGGCCGAGGGGAACCCGCTGTTCCTGGAGGAGCTGGCCGGCTCACTGTCCGAAGGCCTGGGCGAGGCACGGCTCCCAACCACCGTCCGCGCGGCGATCGCTTCGCGCATCGACGCGCTCCCCTCCGAGGTTCGCGCCGGTCTCCTCGACGCCGCCGTGATCGGCAAGACGTTCTGGCGGCGGATGCTGCAGGCGGCGGGCAGGGTCGCAGACGTCGACACCGTCCTTGAGGGCCTCGAAGCGCGGGACTTCGTTCGGCGTGTTCCCTCCAGCCAGCTCGAGGGCGACGTCGAATACTCGTTCAAGCACATCCTCATCCGGGACGTGGCGTACGGGACGCTCCCCCGGGCGGAGCGGCGCGAGCGGCACGCGGCGGTCGCGCGGTACGTCGAGGAGACGGTCGGCGAACGAACGAGCGTGCTCGCCTGGCTCCTGGCGCACCACTGGAACGAGGCCGGCGAGCCGGGCCGCGCCGTCGACTACCTGGTGCAAGCGGCGCAGCAGAGCGCCCAGAGGTGGGCGACGCAGGAGGCGCTCGATCTGTACGCCAAGGCCCTCGACGTGCTCGGGGACTCGGACGACGAGCGCAGGAACCGGATCCGGCTGCTGCGCGCCTCGGCCCTCGTGGAGCTTTCGGACTTCCAGGCTGGAGCCGCGGCGCTCGACGAGCTCCTGCCCGGCTTACATGGCAGGGACGAGATGGAGGCCCTGTTCGCGCGCGCCAGGGCCGCGTTCTGGCTCGCCGACACCGAAGGAACGCTCACCTTCGCCGAGCGGGCGAAGGTGCTCGCGGAGCGGTTGGGCGAACGCGAGTTCGTCGGGCCATCGCTCGGGTACCTGAGCGCCGCGCACGGGATGCGGGGTCATGCGGGCGACATCGATCGGGCCATCGAGCTGGGCGACCAGGCGATCGAGGCCTGGGTCCCCGGCACCCGGCCGATCGACCTCGCGGTCGTCACGAACTACCAGGCGAACAACTACTACTGGTCGGGCGATTACGAACGCGCGGCCCAGCTCGCGCAGAGCACCCGCACGCTGGGCGGGGCCGTGCACAGCGCGGAAGCCCTGATCCGCGGGGGCGGACTCTACGGCTTGACGCTCGCCGCGATGGGCAGAGCGGAGGAGGCGCTCGCGGTTCTGGAGTCGGTGATCACCCTCGGGCGCGAGATGGAGGTGCCCGGATGGCTCCCCTACCCCTTGAACAACACGAGCATGGTGTTCCGCGAGCTCTACATGCTCGACGAGGCACGGCGTCGCAACGAGGAGGCCGTCGAGTCGGTCCGGCGGCGCGTCGGGTGGGGCATGCCGCTCATGCAGGGACAGATCGATCTGGTCTTCACCGACCTCATGGAGGGTGAGGTTGGCAGAGCCCAGCGGGACTGGCCGGCCCTGTGGGAGTCGGCGATGAACGGAGGCGCGTGGAACGAATGGCTGGGCACCGGACGCCTCGCGGTCGCCCGCGCCGAGATCGCGCTGCGGGCCGAAGGGCCCACGCAGGCCGCGGAGGAAGCCCACAAGGCGATCGAGCTCGCGCAGCGTGGGCATCGCCTGAAGTACGAGTCGGCGGCCCGGGTCATCCTCGGGACCGCGCTGGTCGCGCTCCGTCGGAAGGCCGAAGGGATCGCCGAGCTTCGATCAGCAGCCGAGGCGGCCGACACGCTCGGGGCGCCATCGGGCAGATGGCAGGCGCGGGCGGCCCTCGCGAAGGCGCTCGCCACGACCGGGGACGATGACGAGGCCGCAGCCGAGTACGCGAAGGCATCGGAGGTGATCCGAGCGTTCGCGGCAACGCTCACCCCGGAGCACGTGGCTTCGCTCCTCGGCGCCGCACCGATCGTCGAGATCCTCGGCGCCTCCTAGGCACGCTCACACGCCCTTGCGGTGAGCGGCGTGCACGTCGCCTCGGGACCTCGGTACCGGCACCCGGGTACCACCGACCGGTGTCGCACCGGACCCGATGCCGTAGCGGCGGACTTCCTCGAAAGATCAGTCAGGCAGGCGATGTTCCGCGCGCCCGGTTGCACCGATCCTCCAAGGACAGTCGAGGAAGGAGGTGCACCATGAAGCGGATCGCATCGGCGGTGGCGTTCGTCGCACTTCTGGCGCTCCCCGCCACGCTCGCGGCTTCACGCGCCGCGCTCCCCGCCCATTCGAGCGGCGGCTGCCCGCGGGCTCGGCCGGTTCGAACTCGAACTCGAACTCGACGTCGACGGGCGCGACGAACGGATCCAGCTCCGGTTCGGGCGGCTCGCAGGGAAGCGGGGCGTCGGGCAGAGGGTCACAGGGGAAGGGCGGCAAGCTGAACGGCGTGCTGTCGGGGCTCGGCCTGCACGCCCACGGCCAGTCGGGCGGCACCCAGGCCGATGGCCAGGACACCGGCGGCAACAGCGCCGGGGCGGATGTCGGCGGGCGGGACAACTCGTCGAAGGGGGGCCAGGTCACGCTGGGGAACCCGGGTTCGACCGTCACGTTCGGACGGTAGGTTCGCCCGCGCAGGGCGCCGTTCGCGGGCGGCGCCCTGCGCCGCCGCGTCTTCGGGGGGCGTAAACCCGCCCCCGCCTCCCACCGATACCTCACACGGGGTGCGCCGCGGTGGCGCAAGGTCTGGGTGGGAGGCGTCATGCCCAGCGACATCGATCGCCTCGCCGGCGGCGAGGCTCCGGGGCGGGTCCTGATCGTCGAGGACCGCGAACCCATTCGCCGGGCCTTGGGCGACCTGCTTATGGATCGCGGCTTCGAGGTTCGCGTCGCCGCCGACGGCGTCCAGGGCGTCGAGGCGGCGGGTCAGTGGAACCCGGACGTCGTCGTCATGGACCTGCGGATGCCGGGGTGGGATGGCCTGGAGGCCACCGTCCGGATCAAGGCGAACGATCCTCTGTGCCAGGTCATCGTGTTCTCCGCGTCCGAGGATCCCCCGACCCGGAAGCTGGCCGACGACGACGGCGTCTTCTGCTTCCTGCTGAAGAGCAGCCCGGCGGAGCAGATCGAGGCTGCCATCGAGCGGGCGATCGTGTTCCGGCGAAGCCTGCAGGCGATCGGCGAGGTCTCGCCCTAGGCCGCGCCGCGCGCGGCGAGGGGTCGCTCGGGTTCGGCCTTCAGCCCGACCCCCCGCGGCAGCCAGAACTCCACCGAGGTCCCGCCCTCGGGCCGGCGCTCGATCTCGAGCCGCCCACCGGCCATCTCGGCCCGCTCCCGCATCGAGGCGAGCCCCAGGTGCCCCCGCTGCGGCTGGAACGCCGTCGAGACGTCGAACCCGTCGCCGTCGTCCTGGATCCTGACCAGGAACCCGCCGTCCTGCGTCGCGAGCAGCACGGTGACCGACCTCGCGTTCGCGTGCTTGCGGACGTTCACGAGGGCCTCCTGCGCGATCCGGTAGAGGATGATGCGCACGTCGTCGGGCGGCTCCTCGCCGAGCCGGTCGTCCAGCGCGTACGTCAGCTCCTGCCCCATGCCCTCGAGGTACTCGCGGAGCGCGGCGGCGAGCCCATCGAAGTCGAGGGACACCGGGCGGAGCTCGAAGATCAGCGTTCGCATGCCCTCGACCGAGCCCTGCACGGCGTCCACCGCGTCGCTCAGCATGGCGAGTAGCTCCCCGTCGGTCGATTCAGCGAGGCGCCGGCGCACGACCTGCAGGTGCAGGCTCGCGGCGGTGAGGAGCTGCACGGGGCCGTCGTGGGTGTCCTCGGCGATCCGCCGGCGCTCCTCCTCCTCGGCGTTTACCAGGCGAGAGACGAGCTTGCGGCGCTCCGCGTCCGCGATCCGCAAGTTCTCGAGGCTCTCCGTCAGCTTCTCCGTGCGTTCCCGGACGCGGCTCTCGAGGGCCAGGTTGTGCGCGTACAGCTGCGATTCCAACGCCCGGTTCTCCACGAGCTTGGCCTGGACCTCGGCGACCAGCTGGGCGTTGTGCAGGACGAGCGCCGCGTGGGTGGCGAACTGCTCGATCATCGTGACCATCCACCGCTTCATCGCGCTCGAGCGGCCCGCGCGCTCGAGGACCAGCAGCCCGAGCCGCTCCCCCGCGTCGAAGGTCATCGGGACGACCATCACGTTGCGGCCGTTCGGGACGAGCGCCGCGAGGAGCGGGTTCTGCACGCCGTCCAGCTGGCGCGCGAGCACCGACCGTCGCGTCTCCCACGCCTGCTGCATCAGCAGGTCGAGCTCGTCGGTCATCTCGACCTCGAGCGGCTGCACCCCGCGGGAAGCCGTCAGCGACAGCTACCCGTCGGACGGGAGCAGGACCGCGCCGCGCGGGCAGCCGAACAGCGTGCACACGCGGTCGAGCAGCAACACCGGGATCCGGGCCTGGTCGGCTTCGGCTTCCATCTCGGCCGTCATGTCGGAGAGCTGTTCCAGGTCGACCTTCTGGCCCCGGAGGTCGCGCTCGTTGGCGGCGGCGAGCCAGGCGGTCACGACCGCGACCACGGCGAGGCCCGCCACGGCGAGCGACGCGTCGAGCGGGAAGTCAACACCGCCGGGGAGGACCGAAGGCATCTTCTCGCGCACAGCGATGAGGTCGGCCCGCTGCGCGTAGAGCGAGACGAACACCAGGATCGAGTGCCACGTCGTGACCTTGAGGCCCGCCCGATACGAGGAGAGGAGCGTCACCCCGACGATGTGCGCGTAGATGAGGAACCTGAGCGGGCTCAGCAGCCCGCCCGTTGCGTACATCGCCCACGCGAGATACACGCCGTCGAGGAGCAGCATGGCGCCGATGATCGAACGCGCCCCGCGCCCTCTCGCCCCCCGCAGGCCCGACAGGAACACGATCGAGGCGTAGGCCGCGGTCGCGGCGGCGATCGATCCGAGCGAGACGTCGCGGATGCCGGGGGCGAGCGCCGCAGCGAGCAGCACGGTGGTCGCGAGACCTCCGCGGAGCAGCCGGAGGTAGCTGATGCGCTCCGCGATGGACAACACCTCCTCCGACTTCGGCGCCGGCCACTCGGCGTGGCGGCTCACGTCAGAGGAACCTGATGACGTCCGGCTCCGAGCGGGCGAGGGCGAGCTTCGGGTCCTTCCGATCCAGTCGCCGCTGGACCGCGACGAACACGATCACGAGCACCGCGAGCGCCAACGGGAAGCCGAAGGTCTCAGCCGCGTGCCCGATGACACCGCCGATCCCGTGGTTCGGGCTGTGGTGCGCGGCCGATGCGATCTGTGGTTGGGTCGTCGCCCCGCCCGAGGACGCGCCGCCGGAGGTCCCCCCCGACAAGGACCCGCCTGTGCCCTGGTTCGATCCGTTGCTCGAACCGCCGCCGCCGCCCCCACCGCCGCCGCCGCCACCGCCGCCGCCCGGATTGAGGACCTTGTTGACGGTGTCGTTCACCTGCTGAACCGCGCCGTTCGCCGCCTGCGTCCCCTGATCGACGGCGTTCTGGGCGTCGTTCACCACCTGGTTGGCCGGGGTGCTCGGAAGCGCCGGAGCGCACACCTGCCCGAGCGCGCAATCCGCGTGGGCTGCCGCGCCCATCCCCACCGTCCATCCGATGGCGACCGCCAGGGTGAGCAACCCCGGCAGCGCGCGTCGCCGCGTCCGCTTTCCGTCGCTGCGCGTCATCCCCGTCTTCCCCGTCTCATGGACCGGAGTCCACCGAGTTGGACCCGCACCCTTCCCTGCAGGGGAGTATCGGCTCGGACGCCGGACAGGCACATCGCCCATTCGGGCGCTTTCCAGGGACCGGTTCGGTTGGACGCGAAGACGAGCCTTCGGCCTAACCCACCTGGGGTCAACGAGCGCGGCGGGGTCTCAGCTCGCGAGGTCACCGCCCGGCGGCTGCCATCGGACCACCGACAGGAAGGGCTCGGGCGGCCCGAGGTAGAAGCCCTGGCCCCCGTGCACGCCCAGGGCGCGGAGCCGTTCGAGCTGCGCGCGGCTCTCGATCCCCTCGGCGACGAGCGTCATCCCCATCGTCGAGGCGAAGCGCACCATGGAGGCGATCAGCGCCTGCTTCGCCTCGTTCGTCTCGATGCCGATCGTGAGGCTCCGATCGAACTTCAGGATCTCGGGCGCCAGGTGCAGCACGTGCCGCATGCTTGCGAACCCGGCGCCGACGTCGTCCACGGCGATCCGCACCGCGAAGGACCGGAGCACGATGATGGCCTCCTCGAGCGGCTCGTAGTCCTTGACCTCCTGGTGCTCGGTCACCTCGACCACGATGCGGTCCGTCGGGCCCGCGAGGATCGACTCGCGGAACTCGGGGGCCGCCACCGTCGCCGGGGACGCGTTGATCGACACGAAGAACGGCCAGGGCACGAGCCGCGCGTGCCGGAGCGCCGCGCGGACGGCCTCCAGCTCGAGCTCGGTGCGAAGCCCGACCCGCCCGGCCTGGTCGAACCACCACTCGGGCCCACAGAGCGGCTCGGCCGCGAATCGCGCGAGCGCCTCGTAGCCCACCACCGCCGACGTCTGCAGTTCGACGATCGGCTGCGCGACCATCCGGATCGCCCGGCGCGCGATGATGTCCCGGATCCGATCGGACGGATGTCCGCGCGACCGGCGCAGATCGACGACGCGCGCTCCCGGGAGCTTCGTCTTCACCACGAGACGAGTCTCGGCCGGGCCGCAGCCGCTCGGTAGAGGAATTGCTCAGGACTTTGCGTGCCCGAAGGTACCGGCTCAGCCGGCCTTCCGGCGGCGGGTGACGAAGAGGGCCGCCTCCGTCCGGTGCCGCATGCCGAGCTTGCCGAGCATGTTCGACACGTAGTTCTTGATCGTGCGCTCGGCGAGGTGCATCCGCTCGGCGATCTCGCGGTTCGTGAGCCCCTCGGCGATGAGGTCCAGGACCCGCTGCTCCTGGGCGGTCAGCCGCCCCTCCGGCTCACACTCCTCACGGGCGCGCCGAAGACGCTCGAAGATCGAGGCGGTGAGCGTCGGGTCCACGAGGGACTGCCCCGCCGCGACCCGGCGCAGGGCGACGATCAGCTCGTCCCCGGCCGTGGTCTTGAGGAGGTACCCCGCAGCGCCGGCGACGATCGAGTCGACGAGCGCCGACTCGTCGGTGAACGACGTGAGCATGAGCACGCGGAGCCCCTCGACCCGCGACCGGAGCTCGCGGCAGACCTCCACGCCGGTGCCATCGGGCAGGCGAACGTCCAGGACGACCACATCGGGCCGAGCGGCGGGGATGCGCTCGAGGGCCGCCTCGGCGGTCGAGGCTTCGCCCGCGACCTCCATGTCCTGCTGGGCGTCGATGAAGGCCGCGAGGCCTCTGCGGATCAGATCGTGATCGTCGACGAGGAAGAGCCGGATCGAGGCCATCCCTTTGAGCATCGGCACGAACGAGCCCCCGCTGAGCCTCTTGTCACGCAGCGACGGCTCACGCTCTTCACAGCACCTGAGGCGGGGTGTAGCGTCCGCTTTGGCAGTTGGCCTCCTAGAAGGGAACGCACGTGCGGCTCGCATGGCTCGCCCTCGTCCTGTCCGTCGCCGCCGTGCTCACCTGCACGTCAACCCCCGCCCTTGCGTCCCAGGTCAAGGAATTCCCGCTCCCCAAGGCAGATAGCGGGCCGTTCGGCATCGCCACGGGTGCCGATGGGAACCTCTGGTTCACCCTGAACTCCCTGGACAAGGTGGGCCGCATGACGACGTCCGGCGCCACCGTCGACTTCGCCATCCCGAGCGTGGCTAGCGAACCGGAGGGCATCACCGGCGGCCCCGACGGAAACCTCTGGTTCGTCGAGGCCAGCCCATCCAAGGTCGGCCGTATCACGACGTCAGGTCATGTGACGGAGTTTCAGATTCCCACCGTGACCGCCATCCCGCACTACATCACCGCCGGCTCCGACGGAAACCTCTGGTTCACGGAGAACGAAGCCAACGGGATCGGGCGAATCACCCCCGCCGGAGTCATCACGGAGTTTCGCCTCCCCTCGATCGGCAGCTTCCCGGAAGGCATCACCGGCGGACCCGATGGGAACGTCTGGTTCACCGAGCTGAACAGCAACAGGATCGGCCGGATCACGCCCGACGGGGTCATCACGGAATTCCACATCCCGACGAGGGGGAGCGACTCCCACGGCATCACGACCGGCCCGGACGGGAACCTGTGGTTCACAGAAGCCGAGGGGAACAAGATCGGACGGCTGACGACCTCCGGCGTATTCACGGAGTTTCCCGTTCCCGGAGGCGGTGACCCGTTCGGCATCACGACCGGCCCCGATGGGAACCTGTGGTTCACGGAGGTTGGGACCCCCATGATCGGCCGGATGACGACCGCGGGAGTGTTCACCATGCTGCACATCCCCACCGCTCATAGCGGGCCTGTCAGCATCACTCCGGGCCCCGACGGGAATCTCTGGTTCACCGAGGAGGCGGGGAACAAGATCGGTGCCGTCAGCCCGCAGCTCTGAGTCGAACGTGCGAAGGAACCGACGCCTCTTCGCCCTGGCGGCGGGGCTGTCGATCGTGTGGCTCGCCGCCTGTACCTCGAGCGCTGGCCCGGCGGCGCTGAGCCCGGCCCGCGCTCTAGCTCACCTTCGCCGGCAGCGTCAGCTTCGGCGGCGTGTCCCCCCAACTGTGGGATCACGCTGCTTCCCGATCACGGACCCGTGGGAACGAGGGTGGCCGTGACTGGCCCGGCCCCGCCATGGCACGTCGCTGAAGGCGACTACACCCTGGACCTGGAACGGTATCTGCCCGTCGGAGACTGCGACGCCATCGCTGTGACCTCACACGGATTGACCATGACGGGAGCGGGGACCTTGGTGGGCTGGTTCATCGTCCCTTCGACAGCGGCGTGCTTCCAGCGATTCCCACCAGGCAGTGCTCGAACGGTCGATCCCGGGCCATGGGAAGTTGGACTTGGTTGCCACAGCTGCTTCATAGCGACCTTCGAGGTCACCAGGTGAGCCATTCGAGCTCTGTTGAACCGCGGCGGGATCGACGTACAGTGGGCTGTCGTCTCGCAAGGAGCCGGTCACGCGTTCACGCAGATTGATTCCCATGCTTGTCGCGCCTGGCCTCATCCTCGTGGTGTCTTCATCCGTGGCCCAGGCGAGGAACCGTGGGCACGAGTTCCTCATCCCCACCAAGCACGCGTACCCAGATGGTCTCGCGACGGGGTCAGATGGAGCGATCTGGTTCGCCGAGGGAACCACTGACATGATCGGCCGCCTCGACCGAACCGGCGCCTTCACGGAGTATCCGCTGACGACGGGTGCCGGTCCCATCGGGATCACATCTGGCCCTGATGGGAATCTCTGGTTCACCGAGAACGCCACCAACGACATCGGGCGGATCACGCCCAACGGTGTGATCACGCAGTTCCCCGTCCCCGACGCACTCGGTGAGCCCTACGACATCGCGGCGGGGCCCGACGGGAACCTGTGGTTCACCGAAGCCGCAGGCGACAAGATCGGGGTGATCACCACGGGCGGGTCCATCACCGAGTATCCGATCCCTACCGCCGCCAGCGCACCGTTCGGGATCGCGTCCGGCCCCGATGGGAACCTCTGGTTCACCGAAGGAGGCGGAAACAAGATCGGGCGCATCACCACGACCGGCGTGATCACGGAATTCCCTCTCCCCATGTACAACAGCGTCCCCGAGAACATCACGGCCGGACCTGATGGGAACCTGTGGTTCACCGAGTACAACAGCAACCACATCGGGCGGATTAGCCCCGCGGGCGTGATCACAGAGTTCTCAGTCCCCACCGCCAGCTCGTTCCCCGTCGGGATCGCGGCCGGCCCCGACGGCAACATCTGGTTCGCGGAGCTCTACGGCAACAGCATCGGGCGGATCACACCAGCGGGTGTCATCACCGAGTTTCCCTTCCCGACCCCGGTCAGCTTCCCCCACTACATCATCACGGGGCCTGACCGGCTTCTATGGTTCACGGAGAGCGAGAGCGACAAGATCGGAACGCTACGTCCCTAACGACCGCCCGATCAGGGAAGGGCGTCCGACGCACAGCTCGTGATCCAGCGAGAGAGCGAACCCGTGGGCCGCGCCGCGTGACGCAGCGGCTCCAGCGACGACGGCATGGTACCTCGAGGAACCACCCGAGCGATCACCGTCCAGCAATCCAGGAGATGGGATTTGTCCCACACGACCTGCTGTTGGAGCCCTTCGAGCTGGTTGCTCGCGAAGACGAAGGCCGACTGGGCGACTCGTTCGTCGGTCCTCAGGCTCGCGTCCTCTTCCTGAAGTCGGTCCAGAAGCAGAACCTTCGAGCTGCGAGCGCCCTCGGTCCTCATCCGCACCGTCCACATGGTCGAGCAGCCTTCGAAGCGCCTCGATCTCCCTGCGAAACGCACCGCGGCCGCTCCGAGTGATCCGGACCCACGTTCTCGGCCTTCGGCCCGCGTAGCCCTTCTCGATCCTCACGTAGCCTGCATCAGCCAGGATCTGCAGGTGACGCGACAAGTTGCCGTCGGTGAGCCCGAGGGCGCACTTGAGAAAGCCGAATTCGGCTCGGGAGGCCTCATCGACTGCGGCAAGGATCCCGAGCCGGTTGCGCTGATGCACAATGTCATCGAGTTCTTGGACCGGATGGCTCACGACCTCGCTCTGTCCACGAGCCAGAACGCCGCAGCCCCCGCTAGGAGCATCGCGCCGGGCGCGATCAGGCCGATCTGCGGGGTGGGGACGGACACGTGGATCCGCGAGAAGAGGTTCTCGAGGTCGTATAGGTTCACCACGAAGGCTAACGCCACGAACGCGCCGGCGAACAGGGCAAGCGCGCGGCTTCGCTCGATCCACGCGAGAGCGAACAAACCGACCCCCATGGGGATGAGCGGGGTGAACCCCCGGATGAACAGATCGCCCGGCAGTTGGTGACCGATGGCCGCGAATGCAATCCAGAACCCAAGAAGCCCGATCCCCGACAGAACGAACGGCCACGGCGACGTGGCCACACCCAGGCGCCGGGCACGTAGTGCGAACAGCACGGCCGTCGCAACGTACCCCGAAATGAGCGCGACCAACCAGTAGAGGGAGACCGCCGTGGGATTCGGAAGGCCGAATCCGCCGGCAAACCACGTCAGCACCCCCACCTTCCCCGTCCGGACGATGAACACGCCCGTACCGCTGGGCGACGGCGATCGGTAAAGGGCCGTCGCGGCGAGCGTGATGACGCCGAGGATGGCGAGTGGGATCCACGCCGCCCGTCGCTGCGTGCTCGTAGCCCAGTCGCCTCTGCAACGTGGAGCATGTCGCCCGCTTGCGCCCGATCCACGCCCCCGTCCCTCCTTCAACCCGCCCAAACTACTTTACACCACAAAGTGCGCCGGAAGTCAAGAGGGACGGGGTGGTCACCGAGTGACGACTAGGGAACCAGCTGTCAGCTCGTGCAGCACCTGGTCCCAGCTCTTTCAGTGAGGAGTGAGCTACTGTCCGCCCTCACTCGAGTCATCCCACGAGGACGGGCTTCAGCTGCGCCAGACAACCGGTATCGCTGGGCGGTGCCGACGGGTCGTCGATCCACGCGTTCCTGATCGAGATCGGACAGTCGCTGTACCCGAGCGCGTTGTGGGACGCCCCGGGCACCTCGACGAAGAACGACGTCGGCAGGGACCCGCTCAGACCTTTCACCGATCCGGGTGGGGCGAACGGATCGAACTGGCCGGACAGGATCAACGTCGGGACACCGACCGTCACTGGGTCATGCACGGATCGGCCGGCGGGCCGCACGTCCCAGGCCGGGCATGCCGCGAGGTACGGATTGTTCGCGAAGGCGAGGCCCAGTCCCGGCAGCTGGCCGTCCGCCTGCTGGAGCGCGGCCGTGTCGACGAACGGCGCTTCGTCACGGCACAGCACCGAGAGGTACGCGCCCACGCTGAACGCGCCCGTGCACGCCGTGAGGTAGCCGGAGCAGAGCGCGCCCCCAGTGGCCAGCTTCGAGGCGAGCGCGGCGACGGTCCCGTGGGCGGCGGCGGCGATCGCGGAGACGATGGGCCCCGGTCCCATCCCGTGGCCTTCCAGGAGGGCAGCCACGCTCCGCACGAACGCTCCGGCGTCGACGAGCACGTCCTGCCCATTCGGAGCCCGAGCCGACACCGGATGCGAGTCGAGTCGGTCGACGGCGCTCGCCCAGTCGTTCTGCAGGTTCGGGTGATCCCGGTCGCAGACGGGATCGGCGCGGCAGGCGTCGACGAGCGTCTGGAACGCAAGAGCGGTCCCGGTGGGCACCTCCGTCGGTTCGTCGAGCTGCGGAAACTGCGGGGAGTCCATCCAGACCGCGCGAATGTGCTGCGGGCTCTCGCGCATAGCCTCGAGGACGGCGCGGGAGGCGCTGCCATAGGACGCCAGGTTCCACGATCCGATGCCGAGCGCGGCTCGGAGGTCTTCGATGTCCGCGGCCATCTGCTCCACGCCGAACTCGGAGGGATCGACGCCATCCCGCGCGAGGCGCGCCCGGCACGCGCCGACGGCGGTGAGGAAGCGTTGGCGCAGGCCCGGATCCCCCGTCGGAACGCTCAGCCCCTGCCCTTTGAGCTGGTCGACCTCCGGGCAGGACAGGCTGGGCTGCGAGTGCCCCGTCCCCCGCGCATCGAGCTGGTAGACGACTCGATCGACCCGCTGCGCCGTCGGCTGATGTCCGCCGTAATCCGGAGCCGCGCCGAGGTCGTCACCCACGATGAGCACCGGGTCCGGGCGCGGGGGGACCGGCGGCGGGATCTTGAGGACGAAGAGCCGGATCGTCGGGCCTCCCTGCCGGCTCCGATCCTCGAGAACGGTCAGATACCCGCACGAGTGGGTCACGACCAGCAGGGTGTCCACGTCGCCGGGGCACGTCGCGGCCCGGAAGCTCGGGTGAAACGCCGCCGTGGAGGGAGCGCCGCCCGTGCAGGCCGAGAGGAGCACGAGCCCCGCCGCCAGGATGCTCCCGAGATGTCCGAGGTGTCTCATGTCGTCTTCGTGAACACGGCGCTCGAGAAGATGGCGCCGGCAGGGGGGTCGGTGGCGCCGAAGCCACAGCCACTCGCGCTCGTGAGGTGCAACTGGAGTTGGCTGCCGCTCACGGTGAAGCGATAGACGTCGGTGCACGTGAAATGCGTATCCGAGAACTGGACCGTGTCGCCGCTCACGTGATACGTCCCCTCATACGAGTCCTGGAGCGTCGCCCCGTCGTTCCCCTCGAACTGGATGACGGAGCCGCTCTGGATCTTCAGCTCGAGCACCACGTAGGACGTCGGCGTCTTCGCCCCGACGCCGACGAGCGACCCCGCCAATGGATCCCGAAACGTCCCCTTCCAGAACGCCTGCCCGTCGCGCGCCGTCCCTCCGGCGGCCTCCCATCCCTTGATGAAGACGGCTTCCGTGACGCGCGCGGTCTGCCAGGTGCCCGCGATCGGATCGGGCTGACTCGGGCTCGGCGAGAGCGCCGAGCTGGACAGCGGGCTCGGCGAGCCCTGGCCCGCCGTCTGCGAGGCGTGCGCGCATGCCACCAGCGCGAAGAGCGCAACTGCTGCGATTCCTCGAAGCAACCCATCCCGCATGTGCGTCCTCACTTTCGCGTCGATTCACGCACACACAGCGCCCGGAGACGGCCGACGTTTACGGTCATCCGGAACTGGTCCACGTTCCGGAGGTGAGGACGGCAACGCGCGCCGCGCACGAGTCGTTCACGACGGTGAACGTGAGGGAGTCGCCCGCCCGGCGCCACTGATAGGCGCCGGGCGGCGCGCCGCCGCAGATGTCCTGCAGGAACAGGTCGATCCGAAGCTGACTGCCCGCGACCTGGTAGCTGACGCCGGTCAGCACCCCCGTGAACGAAGGCGGGGCCGTCACCGTCACCACGCCGTTCGGTGCGAGATGCATCGTCCAGCGACCCGCCAGATGGTTGTCCCGCACGACGGAAGATCCGGCGGGAACCTCCGTCGTGTAGGTACCGGCGATCGCCGTCGACACGGCCGGACCGGGGCTCGCCGGCCGGACCGGGCGGAGGCTCCGCACGACGTCGAGGATCCTGGGACCAGCCAGGAACAGAGCCGCGACCGCCAGGGCGGCGAAGGTGACCTGGCCGACACGTTGCCGGACGACGAGGCGTCTGGCCTTTCGCCGAACGATGCTCAGGCTCTCCGGCACGTCGGGGTCCACCACCGAGGACGAGCGCTGGAGCCCGTCGCGGAGGCGACGATCAAGGGACATCTTCGAGCGCCTCCTCTCCGAGGAGCTCGGCCAGCCGAGCGCGGGCCCGGTGCAGGTGGACGCGTGCGGTCGCGTTCGAGCAGTTCATGATGTCGGCGACCTCGGCCACGGGCCTGTCCTCGAAGTAGAAGAGGACGACCGCGGCCCGTTGCATCCTCGGGAGGGCCCGAATCGCCCTCAGCACGTCGATATCGACCGGCCCCGGAAGCTCGGCCGGCAACGCGTCGCGCTCAAGACCCGAACGGAGGCGATCCCGTCGAACGGCCCGCATCGTGAGTCGGATGGCGACGCGCCGCACCCAGGCTCCCGGACGCTCGTAGCGCGAGACCTTGTCCCAATGTCGGAGGAGTTGGACGAAGGCGTCCTGCGTGATGTCCTGCGCCCGGTGTCGGTCGTGGCAGATCAGATAGACCGTTCGCATGACAGCAGGGAACTCTTCCCTGAACAGCCACTCGTACTCAGCTGCCGAGCCGACGCCAGGTGCGCCCACCGACCATACCCCGGAGACTGGACCGCGCTCATGGTCGCGGAAGGCACCTCGCACCGCAAGGCTGGACATGTCCGACCATGACACAGTCACGGCCGAGGCGAAACGTGTACTCGCCCGAGGGTGAGGCTAGGGAACCGGCTGCCAGCTCGTGAAGTACTTGTTCCCGGCTCCATCGGTGAGGAGCGTGGCACCGGTCCCGTCCGCGTTCATCGAGTACACGCCTTGGTTGTTACGGATGAACACGATCAACTTGCCGTCAGGCGACCAGCACGCGACCGCGTCCGTCGGGTCGGCATCCACTCGCCGTAGCCCCGTACCATCGGGCCTGATCAACCAGATCCCCGCGACCGACTGATCCTTGGCATAGCTCGTCGGCCCCCGCTCGAAGAGGATCGTGGAACCATCGGGCGACCATGACCCCGGACGCAGAAGATCCGCGACCCCGGGGTCGGACTCCGTGAAGATGGTTCGGAGCCCCGACCCATCGACATTCTCGAGGTACAGCTGACCGGGCGACGCAATTCCTGAGGTGAAAGCGATCGTCGTGCCGTCGGGCGACCACGCAGGGTAGTCGGCGACACCTTCACCGGAGTGGGTGAACTGGCGGACGCCGGTCCCGTCGGCGTTCATGACGTAGACCTCGCTCCCTCGCACGAACGCGATCATCGTGCTGTCGGGTGACCAGGCCGGCTTGCCTCCCCCAGCGGTCCCCGTCAGGT
>JACXTT010000985.1_pt1 | contig 48777 bp, 48 predicted proteins | sample 9270951 | NCBI WGS metagenome assembly JACXTT01 (sample SAMN15532306, study PRJNA645909) | rock metagenome | isolation source: weathered quartz diorite | place: Puerto Rico | collected 2017-06-21 | reverse complement strand
GGGTTTTAAAGGATTTTGTGGTTGGGCGTTTTCATTTCGCCGTCATTTAAAGGTTTGGAAGGAAAATCGGTGGGGCCATCCGCAAGGGCGAGTCTCCTGGCTGCCCACGTCACATCTGCGGTCAGAACGATTATGGGAAGAAATGTGTCCGGCGGCTCGGGCTTGCGCAGGGCTTTAAGAATCTCATAACCATCTGGATCCGGCATGAGCAGATCGAGCAAAACCAGATCCGGATCATCGTAGGTGAACATTGTTACCGCGCTGCGCGAATCGGTAGTCATCGTCAGGTTGGTGTAGCCGGCCAGGTTCAAAATGCGTTCCAAAAGGCGAACGCTGACCAGTTCATCGTCGATCATGAAAATTTTCGCCTGCTTAATCAGTTCAGGAGTCATGCGAAAAAGTAGATGCTTAAACTGCAAATCGCGGCCGCGTAAGTCTCCGGTTTGCTTTTCCCATCGTGGTCTGACGCACCCGAAGGATGGCTGCTCCGGGAAGGGACGGCCTCTCTTGCCCGGCAGTCCGGAAGATCCGCACGGTTACGCAGGCATCGGTCGGATCAAATTTCCCTCCAAAATGTCGCTCCCATTCTCGACGCGCAGCTTCACGGACCCGGCGATAACTGTTGTCCAAAGCCCGCCGTAATCCCGCAATTATTTCGGACTGGGCCATCTGTCGCCCTGTTCCTCGACGCACCGGTGCCGCTTTTTTCATTCAACAGAGCCAAGGAGCAGGAAACAGGCCGAACTGGCGGGCGGCAGTTGGCGACACCGACCAAGGGGGCCGAAGCGCGCACTAACCGCCTGCGAGGACAGCGTCTGGCTGGCGGAGGGAATTGCTAATCTCAACAGCGACTATCGTTTAGTTGTGAAGTTCGTGCCGTGTCCCGGATAAATCTCCAATATGAGTCAGCTTCCCGGCCCAAAAGACATAACCGCGCAATAGAAGCGGGTGCCGTTTGTTTACATAAATCCCGCCATCGTGCCAGATCGGCGCCCCTGCGGAATGTTCCGCAATTTTACGCGGGGCTCGGTAGTAATAACCGACATCGTCCTCCGCATACAGCGAATAGGTTCCGGCCGGAAAATGCAAAGTCGCCACGGATGCAGCCGACTTGAGCTCAAGATAGTTTGGAGCCGACGGCGGCCCTTCAGCAGGAATCGGATGAAAGTGTCGGCTACCGGCACACGAGCAAAACAGGAGTAGAAGAGACAGTGGAGGGGGTCGAAAACGGATGCTCAACAGAGGACGTAGAAATAAAAGACCCAGAATATTCATGTCCGCGTTAAGATTCCTCTCACTTCTCGGTAGCAGTTTTCTGAATCGACGTCGAATCGTCCAGAAGAATCCGTTCAATGATTGACACCGGCAGGCTGCCATTCTTGATCAGGTCGTCGTGGAATTGGCCGAGCTGAAATTTGTCGCCTTGCTGATCCTTGTAATGCCCAAGCAGATTCATGATCTGCCATTTGCCAATGATATAACTGATCTTTTGGGTCGGGCTGGAGGCTGCCCCCGCAGCTTCACCTTTTGCCGCTTCCTCGTCCAGGCCGCCGGCTTCCATAAAGTATTTCACTGCTTGATCGAACGTCCATTTACCGGTGTGCAAGTTTACATCGACACCTATGCGCGCGGCGCGGTAACGGGCCAGCCGCAAGACCTGGCCCTGTCCCGGAGAGTTGCTCGGATAAAGGCCAGTGCGCGCGAGCATCTCTTCGCCGTATAGGGCCCACCCTTCTACAAAAACCGTGTCCTGGTGCTGGCGGCGGATCTCATTGGTCAAATGGTTTGCGATCGACAGTTGCAAGAAATGCCCCGGGATCCCTTCATGTCCAAGGATCGGCCGCGGCTCCTCGATCGCCGCGCGTATGTAAAAGTTTTTCGAATGCGGGTTGTAAGTTGGAATGAAATAAAAACCGGTCGGATCCTTGTCGTAAACGCCCGGTGGATTCATGAATCCGCCAGGACTGGTTGGCTTTAACGCGTCCGGTAATTGCCGAATCTGAAACGCGCCAAGATAATCGGGCAACGTGACAAGGTTATGCTCCTTTAAAAAAGTGATGATTTCCTGCTCCCGGCTTTCGTAAGCTTTCAAAAACGAGGTTTGATCGGGAGGAATGTTCGCGCTGCGTGATGGATTTGGATCCGCCAGCTTCGGATCCGCGAGCCAGGCTTCGAGCGCGCGATAATGCGCCAGCTCCACCCGCCCGATCATTTCGACCTCTGCACCGTTCAGGGGCAAAAGCAGGACGTGCTTGAGGTAGTAGTTATAATTGGCCTGGCCCATCGGCGCGAACTCTGCCATTTTTGGCAGGCGCTTCTCCAGTTCGTCCGCATAAGCGTGGAGCGCCCCGAGCGCCCCATCGCGCGCTTTCACCAACTCATCATGCTCGCCAGGCGCGAGATCGACATCCAGCGTCATCAAGCTGTTGTTCAGCAGTGGATCAATCAAGCGAGCGGATTCAATGGCGAACCGGGCATAAGTCCTGACTGGGTTTTGCAGATTCGTCAGGCCTTGTTTTAGCAACGCCGGCATTGCTTTTAGTCGTGCCGTCGCTGCCAAGGCGCGATTGCGTGGCGTGTCGTATTCTTTCTTTAGTAACGAGAAAATTGCGGTGATGCATTCGCCAACATACAGGTCTGGATTGGTGCGCTCAAATTTTAGAATGCGATTTTGAAAATCGACGCTCTCCAGTTGTGCACGGAAAAGGATCGCGTCGATCTGATCGTCTTTGGGCCAGTTGCGAGTCTTCATCGCGCGCACCTTTTCCAGCAAGTCATGCACATGCTGCGCCCGCTCGGCGATCTTGGCCGGCGAATAATCGGTCAGCTTATTGTCCCAGCTGTGCAGTCCAGCGTCGCTGCTAAACACCGGGTAATTTTCGTTACGCCAGGTGTAGTAATTGTTCGCCAGCGTGTGCAACGCCGCTGCGGCCATGACCTCTTCGCGGCTCGCTTTTGTGATCAACGCTTTGTTCGTTCTGTCCGGGCGCGGGACCGACGTTGGTTGAGCGTGCACAGCCATCGCGGCCAGAGTGAGACCTGCGCCAAGACAAACAATTTTCACTTTCACGACGTCGATCTTAATCGATGCTGGGCAACGAAAAAGCGGAATCCATCGGTATGAAAACTCTAGGAATCATTGGCGGAGTCGGGCCTGAAAGCACCATTGATTATTATCGGTCGATCATCACTCTTTATCGACAACGAAAAGGTGATGGCAGTTACCCGGAGATCGTTATCAACAGTATCGACCTTAAGAGAGAAGTCGATCTGGTCGAGCGTAATCAGCTCGCCGCGCTGACCAGTTATTTGCTTGAAGAAGTGGAAAAGCTGGCTCGAGCCGGCGCCGACTTCGGCTTAATTGCTTCGAATACGCCGCACATTGTGTTCGACGATCTTCGACCTCAGTCGCTCATCCCGCTGATCAGCATTGTGGAGGCAACTTGCGAAGCCGCCAAAGCAATGGGTTTGAAGCGCGCTGGCTTGTTCGGCACGACGTTCACGATGCAGGGAAAATTTTATCATGATGTTTTCGCACGCGCGGCAATCACACTTGTGGCGCCCGATTTGGAAGATCAAACGTATGTGCACGACAAATACATGAACGAATTAGTGAACGGCGTGTTTCGGCCGGAAACACGGGATGGGCTGCTGAAGGTTGCCGATCGACTCAGGGAGACGCAGCAGATCGACGGCTTAATTCTTGGGGGAACAGAGTTACCGCTTATCCTCAAGCAGGAAACACATAATGGTCTTCCGATTCTAAACACGACGAAGATTCATTGCCAGGCAGCAGTGACCCGGATGTTGTCTTGACGAGTTGGCCGGAAGAAAATCGCTGTGGACCATCTCGTAAATAGTTGACATCTCATGACTGGTCATATTAACTGGTCACTATGAAGGTTACCGCGTCCGAGTTTAAGGCCAAGTGCCTGCGCCTAATGAGCGAGATCGGAAAGAAGCACGATTCAATCCTCATCACCAAGCATGGCGAACCAGTAGCGCAACTCGTACCGCCTCCTTCGCTCGCGAAGAAACCATGGCTCGCGCTCGAAGGAGCGGCCAAAATTAAAGGCAACATCGTGCGTCCGACCGTATCGAACGAAAAGATTGAGAAATGGCTCAGGCGCGAGGCGAGGCGTTTGCATGGCGCCTCTAATTGATACTCACGTATGGATCTGGTGGTTAACGCGTTTGCCTCGTCTCCCGCCCAAAATTATCTCGGCGCTTGATGATGTCGCAGAGCGCCCGCTTCTAAGCGTGGCCAGTCTTTGGGAATTGTCGATCTTGGTAGAGTCTGGCGCGCTCGAACTCACCCCAAGCCCATCCGGCTGGTTGGAGAAAGCGATTCATCCAGAGACTGTGCGGTTGGCGCAAATCACGCGCGCCGTGGCGGAAGAGCTTTTCAGATTCCCCAAAAAATTTCGTCGTGATCCCGCGGATCGAATCATTGTGGCTACAGCACGCGTCTTGGATATCCCATTGCTGACCTACGACCGGGGGATCAGAAACTCTGGTTTGGTTAAGCTGTGGCGTCGGTGATGAAGGCAGAGATTGCAGGCGCGTCACTGGCACTTTCTGCAAAGAGATCCCCGCATCCTGAATTACGCCTACGGCAAGTTTGGCTGGATCATGGACCGGAAAGCAACCGCTTCGAATTGTGGGAACCGCGGGTAACGCGAAGTGATAAGTAAGAAACGATTGGTAGCGCATGCGTCTCGCGTGCTGGTTTCGGCGTCCCGCCGAAACAATCTTTTGCTTGCAATGGGGTTCATCTTCTCGGCTTTCATTGCGGTTGCTGTGACCGCGCAAACCAAGATCGACAAGCACGATACGATTCGCTACGTTGCCATCGGCGATTCGTATTCCATTGGCGAAGGCGCCTTGCCTAACGAGTCGTGGCCGGCAGTTTTGATGCGACACCTGAATGCGAATGGCGTGCCGATCGAGCTTGTCGCCAACCCGTCGGTGACTGGTTGGACAACCCAGCAGGCGATTGATCGCGAACTACCGGTGTTCCGTAATGCGAAGCCAAACTTCGCCACGCTTCAGATCGGGGTAAACGATTGGGTCCAGGGTGTCGACGCCGAAATGTTTCGGAAAAACTTCACATTTCTGATCGACCAAATGCTCGGAGTGTTGCCGAACAAAAATCGGTTGCTGATCGTCACCATCCCCGATTTTGGGGTCACGCCCACTGGGCCAAATTACGCGCGCGGGCGCGACATTTCCAAAGGCATCGCTTACTTTAACAAAATTATCATAGAGGAATCGACAAAGCGTGGCCTGGGCGTCGTTGATATCTTCGAGCTTAGTAAAAAGATGGGCGACGACCGCTCACTAGTGGCGGCTGATGGCCTCCATCCATCCGCCAAGGAATATGCCGAATGGGAGAAAATGATTTTCCCGACTGCAGTGGAATTGTTGAGCAAGTGAGTTGATCCTAAAGGCGCTTTTTCAGGAAGGCGCGGCCGGAGGAAGATTTCAGGTAGCGTTCGAAAGCCTTGGCTTGGGCCCGGTCTGAAAAAGCGATGGAGGTTTTGATTTTCCATGGCTTCCATTTCGCAGTGTAAGCCACTTCACCGTTATTGTGCTGAGCGAGTCTCTTGCGAAGATCGAGTGTGCATCCGGTGTAGAATCGGTTTGAGTCTGTCTTGCTTTGTAAGACATAAACGTAGCTGAAACGTTTCATTTGTAGCTGGCACCGCCGAGTCGAAGCTCGCCGCGTTGAAGTTGCAAGATGAAAAGGGTCCGCCTTCGCTAGTGTCCTGTCTCAGAAATAACTGGACATTTGTTGAGTCGGAAATGGCCTTCCGGCAAGGCGCGGCGAGGGAGCATCCCCCAATAGCGCTGTGACCGAGCCGCAACGCCGCCGCAAGGCCATTTCCGGCTCAACTCTCTGAGCGGGGCGCAGCTTTAGCCCGCGTGCTGCGTTGCTCCTCCTTCGCAGATCCCTCCGGATATGCTCATTCCTCGCGCCTTGCCCGCAGCCAAAATCCGCAGCCGCAAATGTCTAGAACTGGTTTCAAAAGTGTCTGAGAGTTAAAATCAGACACGCTAAGTGGAAGAAGCCTTGATAAAGGTGGAGGTGTCTCTCATAGCGAATAGTTAGGCGACGGACTGCCGTCCATAAATACTTCGCTCCAGTTGAGCTTTCCTTGCCCGTCCAACTTGGAGAGAAAAGCCCGCCAGATGTTGAGCCAAATATTTTGCTCTTCCCAATCGCGCAACCTGCGCCAACACGTGCTGGCACTGGGATATTTTTTGGGCAGATCACGCCAGCGCGCCCCACTGCGCAGGACCCACAAGATGCCCTCTAAAACAGCCCGCTCCTCTGCTCGGGGCCGACCAAAGCGGCGCCGACGCGGTAACAAAGGCCGAATCTTTTCCCATTGCCGATCGCTTAAGAGTGATGTGTCTCGCATCCCAAGCTTTCCACACCAAGTGCAAAAATAGTACAAGCACAAAATGCGGTAGCCCGAATATTAATTCCCGCTCCTTCCCCCGTCACTTTTGAAACCAGTTCTAGTTATTTCTGAGACAGGACACTAGTGCTACGGCGCGACAGTCTACGCTCTCCACTGCGCTGCGAGCGTAGACTGGGCGGTGAGGGGTTCGAACCCCCGACCTACTGGGTGTAAACCAGCCGCTCTACCCCTGAGCTAACCGCCCCGTTCCCGAAAGTGAATAGTGATAGGTGAGAAGTGATCGGTGGCAAGCAATAGATGCGCAGATACCGTCTAGAGATGTCGATCTTAATCCACGCACTTATTTCAACGCCCTTGGCCAGACCTTGCGACTAGTTTAAATTATTAGCGCGCCGATTGTCCGCGCTTTATAAGATGGAAATGATGTCTTCGCGCTACTTCGACGATTTGAAGGCGGGCGATAAGTTTCAGTCCGAAGTGTTTGAAGTGCCAGGCGCTGCGATTATCGAGTTCGCTCACAAATTTGATCCACAATCTTTTCATCTCGATCCAGCAACGGCGGAACGGACGATGTTCAAGGGGCTAATTGCAAGTGGCTGGCATACGGCCGCGATTACCATGCGTTTGTTTGTGCGATCGTTGAATTTCGCAGAGGGCGCGATTGGCCTTGGAGTCGATGAGTTGCGCTGGCCAAACCCAGTTCGGCCGGGTGATCTTTTGCGGGTTGAAACGGAAATCGTCGATGTTAGACCATCGCGATCAAAACCGAGCCACGGAATTGTTCGACTCCGGAATGTTACAAAGAACCAGCGCGACGAAGTTGTGCAGACCATGTTAGCTACAGCCCTTGTCCCCAGACGTGCGGTAGAAGGCCGATAGCGTTTTCAGCTACTCATGAATGGATCAGTAATAAGTCTTGCAAGAAGCTTAACTCTACTCTATTTCGAGAGTCTATGGACTTATCAGAATCAGCGTTAGAACACGCATTATCACTTCGCAGACAAATTACTGCGCTGGAACGACGGCTTTCTAGTTTGTTAGGCGGCCGAACCGGTGGAGCCAGGCCAGGCGGCGGGCGGCGGCCTCTTTCTGCCGCAGCGCGGGCGAAAATAGCAGCGGCAGCCAGAGCACGGTGGGCCAGAGAAAGAGCTCGCCGCGGTGGCTCGAAGAAATCAGCACCTCGCAAACGTCGACTCAGCGCGGCTGGCCGAAAGAGGCTCTCCGACCTGATGAAAGCGCGTTGGGCCGCGCGCCGAAAGGCCGAGCGAAGATAACCTGCTGCTTAACGGGGATCTGTGCTGAATTAGCATACGCTATGGGCGGCGTGGCTATTGCTTGAGTGCGATGAGCCGGACTCCGTTCAGGCTTGCCTGTTGTTATCTTCTTGGTGGTCCGTGAGAGTGCCGGAGAAGAAGAGGTCCGCTAGCTTCAACGATTCACCATGGCCATCGCCCAACCGGGATAGCGCTGCCCGGCGATCGCCTCTGCCGACGCGACATTATTGATCCGCGCCAGGTCTTTGCTGGTAAGATCGAGGTCCAGCGCGCCGATGTTTTCCTGGAGATATTTCCGCCGTTTCGTTCCCGGAATCGGCACGATGTCGTCGCCTTGGGCCAACACCCAGGCGAGTGCGAGTTGGGCTGATGAGCAATGTTTTTCGCGGGCCATCTCCTCCACGCGCTTAACCAAATCAAGATTACGCTGAAAATTCTCGCCCTGAAATCGGGGCGTCGTTTTGCGATAATCGTCGTTAGGTAAATCTTCGACTTTCTGAATTTTGCCGGTCAGAAATCCGCGGCCGAGCGGACTGTACGGGACAAAACCGATTCCGAGCTCGCGGCAAATCCCGAGGACTTCGGCCTCCGGGTCGCGTGTCCAAAGCGAATATTCTGATTGCAGCGCTGTGATCGGATGAACCGCATGCGCACGCCGAATCGTTTCTGCACCGGCTTCGGACAAACCGAGAAAACGCACTTTGCCTGCGCGCACCAGGTCTGCCATTGCGCCGACGGTATCTTCGATCGGCGTCTCCGGATCGACCCGGTGCTGATAGTATAGGTCGATGCAACTGACTTGAAGCCGGCGTAAGCTTGCTTCGGACGCTTGCTTCACATAATCGGGCTTTCCGCTGATGCCGCGAAACTCGGGCCTTCGGGGATCTCGTAAGATGCCGAACTTGGTTGCAATAACCACCTGGTCGCGGCGACCTTTCAGAGCGCGCCCTAACAACTCCTCATTGGTGTGCGGCCCGTACATGTCGGCCGTGTCGAAAAATGTGATGCCGAGCGCGAGCGCGCGATCAATGGTCGCAATCGACTCTTCATCGTCACGCCCTCCGTAAAAATCCGACATCCCCATGCAGCCCAGCCCGAGTGCAGAAACGATCGGGCCGCCGCGGCCAAGTTTTCGCTGTTTCATCTCAATTCATATTGTAGCGACGGCGCTGTGTCGCCGTGTTTGTCTCCGCATTACCACGCGATGGGCGCCTCGACACAGCGAGGCGGCTACAGGGCCAAGTTTCCTTTTTCATCATCTTCCCGTTTCATGAAAAATCATATTTGGCCGACCCAGGTGCGCGGGGCGACTTCTTCCCAGCGGTGCCGAATTGCTTGAAACTCCGTTTCGCTTAACGGCCCTGCTTCAAGTATTTTCGCGTTCGCCTGCCACCGTTCCGGTCTGGTTGTGCCAACGATGGCTGTGTGCACTCCCGGCACACTCAAAGTAAACCGCAGGGCAATCCCGATTGTTTTCTCGAAATCGGAGCTATCCAGAAAATCGTATTTTAATTTGCGCAACCGCTCCCAATACTCGTGGTGGTAAGACGAAATCGGCTTGTGGCCGGTTTTCCAGGCCGCGTTCGCAATCGGCCGCTTGGCGATAACCCCCATTTTCTTTTCCCGAGCGAGCGGCAACGTCATGTCGATGGCTTCCTGGTCGGCGATGCTGATGGACGTTTGCAAGGTATCGAAGGCGCCGCACTGGACGGCATAGTGCGCCGCGCGGCTATCGCCACTGTAACCAATGTAGCGGGTGTAACCTTTGTCCCGCGCCGTTTGCAATGCCCCGATTGCCTCACTGTGGCGTAACTCCGATTCGGAACAGCTATGCAACTGGACAACGTCGATCCGATCCGTTTTAAGCCGCTGCAAACTGCGTTCGATACTTTGCAAGATGGAATCGCGCGACCAATTCGGAGCGCTTTCCAGCCCATGAGGATGTCCGCATTTGGTGAACAAACAAAACTCGCTGCGGCGATTGCTCACCGCTTTGCCGATCGCTTCCTCACTGCCGTAATAGCATTCGGCCGTATCGATCACGTTGAGGCCCGCATCCAGCGCGCTATTCAACAAGGTTGCTACCGTTTCGATCGATGTTTTCTCATAACCAATTTCCGAGCCGCCAAAACCCAGGACTGACATATCCATGTCCGTTTTGCCAAGCCTTCGCTTTTCCATCATCATTTCAACGTAGACTGCGGATTACGCGGATGTACACGGATAAGTGCAAAACAAATCTATGCAATCTGCGAGGGCCGCCCGTTATAGGCTAATTTCGTTGCGCCTTGCGAAGATTTTCTGCCCGCGAATCACCCGCCTTCGCAAAGCTTCGGCGCGGCAGGCGCTAATTCAATCGAATGAAGGAAGAGCGCTTTCCCAAGCGCCGAAATCTCGACAGTTGTGGAATCGCCGCTTCTCAGCCTTTGCTATTCGCGTTCATTCGCGTCGTTCGCGGGAAGAACCTTTGCTGGCGGTGAAGTCGCGCTGGGTAATCGGCGGTTAGAAGATTAAGCGGGTCTTACCCGTGCCACACTCGATATGCCCGATCTGTTTCGAGCGCAAGATCGACATCGCGCGTCTTGCGTCGCGTTCGGCGACAATCGCAACCATTCCGATGCCCATGTTAAAAACCTGATACATCTCGCCAAGTTCGACGTTTCCATTTCGTTGCAAGATTTTAAAGATGCCTGGCACCGACCAGCTTTTGGTATTGATCACCGCATCGCAGTTTTTTGGCAGAATCCGCGGGAGATTGTCGATCAGGCCGCCGCCGGTGATATGGGCCAGACCTTTGATCATCCCGCTGGAAACCTTCGTCAGCAAGGGCTGATAATTTTTGTGTACGCGCAGAAGCTCGTTGCCGACTGTGATTGTCGATCCGGGCAAACGTGAGCCGACTTTTAGCTGCATTTTTTCGAACAGAATTTTGCGGGCGAGCGAATACCCATTGGTGTGCAGGCCATTCGATCTGAGACCGAGAACGATGTCGCCTGATCTAATCTGGCTGCCGTCGATGATGTTCGCGCGATCGACCACGCCGACGATGCAGCCAGCCAGATCGTATTCGCCCTGGTGATACATTCCCGGCATTTGTGCCGTCTCGCCACCGATCAACGCGCACCCGGCAGCTTGACAACTTCGCGAAAACCCGCGGATGAGCTGATTGAAAACACCAGGCTCAAGTCTCTCGCAACCAATATAATCGAGAAAGAAAAGCGGTTGTGCACCGAGCACAGCGATATCATTGATGCAATGATTTACGAGATCGGCGCCGACGGTGTCATGCTTGTCCATCGCGAACGCGATTTTCAGTTTCGTGCCAGCACCATCCATGCTTGTCACCAGGATGGGGTCTCGCATTTGACCAAAACGCGCGCGAAATAATCCGCCGAAGCCGCCAATTTTGCCGAGCACTTGCGGTCCGTGCGTCCCCCTAACGAGTCGGTGGATCTGGCGCTTCAGCCGGTTGCCGAGGTGGACATCGACGCCGGCGTGAGCGTACGCTTTTGTCTTTGTGTCGGTCGAATTCACCGGTTTTCCTGTGGATCGGCTCAAGATAAATCCGCCGGCGGAATGACGAAATCCGAATGACGAATGTCGAAAGAAGCCAGAATGACGAAACCAGGCGCAGTGCGAACGAGCGGAAAATCGTTCGTCATTCCTTCATCATTTCGCATTCGCCTGCGGCGCCGTAGCTCGGCGAAGGCGGGTGCTTCGTCATTTTGGTCACTTCAGGTCTGCGAACAGGGTTGGGTGCCTTTCCTGGTCGGCGAGTGCTTTGGACCGGGCTTCACGTTTCTCCATGATGAATTTGTCGAGAGCGGGATCGACGGGCAGGGGATAATCGCCCGTGAAACAGGCGAGGCAGAAGGTATTGAGCGGTTTCCCGGTGGCGCGCACCATTCCTTCGACGTCGAGGTAGCCAAGACTGTCCACACCGAGATACTTTTGGATCTCTTCCATCGACATCTGATTGGCAATGAGCTTCTGCGGATCGGGGAAGTCGATACCGTAATGGCAGGCGAACCGGTGCGGTGGACAGCTCACGCGCATATGCACTTCCTTTGCCCCGGCTTCGCGCAAATTCACTACCCGCGCTCGCGAAGTTGTCCCACGCACAATTGAATCATCAATGACAACGACGCGTTTTCCGGCGACCATTTCCTTGATCAAATTCAACTTTACCCGCACATCGAAATCGCGGATAAGCTGGCTTGGCTGTAGGAAAGTGCGGCCGATGTAGTGATTGCGGACAAAGGCGTGCGCGTACGGAATTTTCAGTTCCTGGGCAAAGCCGAGGGCGGCGTAGGTACCTGAATCTGGCACCGGGACGACGATGTCGGCCTCAACCGGAAATTTCCGGGCCAGCTCGCGGCCCATTTCCATCCTGACCTTTCCAACGTTGACTCCACCAATCATGCTGTCAGGTCGCGCGAAGTAAACGTATTCGAAGATGCAAAAGGCGGGCCGCTGCGGTTGAAACGGCCGTTCCGATCGCAGGCCGTTTTCGTCGATGATCAAGACTTCGCCGGGTTCGATTTCGCGAATGAATTCTGCGTGGATGAGGTCAAAGGCGCAGGTTTCGGAAGCGACAACGTAAGCGCCATCGAGCTTGCCAAGCGAGAGTGGGCGCCAGCCGAATGGGTCGCGCACGGCGATGAGCTCGCGCTCGCTCATGATCAGGAGCGAGAAAGCGCCTTCGATTCTCCTGAGTGCGCTGAGCACGCTGGCGCCGTTATCAGCTGGTCGCGCCAGCAGATGCAAAATGATTTCGCTATCGGCGGTCGTTTGGAAAATGGAACCCTTGCGCTCAAGCTCATCGCGCAAAATATCCGCATTGATCAAGTTCCCGTTGTGGGCGATCGCCATTTGTCCCCGCACACAGTCGACCACGAAGGGTTGCGCGTTTTTAATCGTGCTTGTCCCAGTCGTGGAATAGCGGGTGTGACCGATCGCGCGCTTTCCTTTCAGTCGTTCCAGCTCGACTTGACCAAAAACTTGCGAGACCAAACCCATGTCTTTGTGCACTAGGAAGGAGGTGCCCGGTCCATTGCTTGTGACAATACCTGCGCTTTCCTGTCCGCGATGTTGCAACGCGAAAAGCCCGTAATAAGTGAGCACGGCCGCGTTCGGATGGCCGAACACGCCAAAAAGCCCGCATTCGTGCTGCGGGTAGGCGGCAGTTTCGATTGGCTCGTCGGAATCGATGCCCGGTCGCGAAAGATTTTCGGAGTTGTCTGGAGAGATCACACTAAATAATCCACCAAATTGCTTCGCATTCAATCGTGGGATTACAGTTTCACCGCCTCCCAAACAATCGCCCGCATCGTGCTCTCTACCGGGGCCGCGCCGAAACGTTCGGACAATCGTTCTGCAATTGCTTTGATCAGGTCCTCAGGATCTACGCCCCGATCCGTTGCTTCCGTGCAAACTGGATTACCCCGCACCAATCCGGTGGCAAATTCGCTGGCCGTGCGACTTCGGCAAGGTTTCGTTTCAGCAAAAGCCTCGATTTTTGCGAATCCGGCGTCCCGCAAAAGATTGCGGATCAACTCGGGATCATAAAAGCCAAACGGCAGTTCGTAAAATTTCGGCGGATCATGATCGAAAAATGAGGCAATCGTGGTGTGCGCAATCTGGGCGAACGGGTTTGCATCGAACGAGTCCCAGACGTTAAACAAAAACATGCCGCCTTTGCGAAGGACGCGATAAGATTCACGCACTGCGGCCGCTTTGTCGGGCACGAACATTAAGCCAAACTGGCAAACGACTGCGTCAAACGAACCGTTCGGAAATGGGAGAGCAGACGCATCCGCCTGTTGCCAGCGCAAGTTTTCGCCGTGTTTAAATTTCGACTTTGCGAATTCAAACATGTCCGGGTTTAAATCAGTTGCGATGATTTCGGTCGACATTGGCAGTGTGTCGCGCAAGCGTCGCGTGACAATGCCGGTCCCGCAGGCGATTTCCAGCAACGATTGAATCTTTCGATCGACCAGGCGGCGCGCAATGTCCCGGGCAAACGGTTCGAAAATCACCGAACCAAGATACCGATCGTAGTTCTTCGGGACCGTTCCTCGGAAAAGGACATTACGATCTGCTTCCATTATAGGCTCGGAATGCGCTCGGCTGAAGAATCGCTCTCCACCGCCCGGCGAATCGCGTTCCACCAATCGTCGTAAATATCGGCAATCGACCAGCGAAAATCTTCCTTGTTCACACGGATACGAAGGTTGTCCCCGTCAACCTTTCCAAGCGTCTGGAAGGGAACGCCGCGCTGACATTCGCCAGCGGGCGAATCCGCTGCGGCGGACAAGATCGACATTGTCTTTTCTAAATTTTCCCGCATCACCGAAATTACGATACGCGATTGCGATTCGTTGAAGAGCGCTGCCGCCACCTGCGCGTCAGACATCTTCCCCGGACGGTCCACAGGACCCTGGCTACAGTTTCCGAGATCGACGTTGGCGCCTAACAAATTATTGGGATTGAAGCAACATTCCGCGAGCGCGACTGCCAGTCCGCCTTCGCTGCAATCATGGGCGCTTTCGACGAGCCCGTTGCGAATCAAATCGCGGACAACATTTTGAACATTGACTTCGTGCGCAAGATCGACACGCGGCGGGGGACCGATTTTGAGGCAATGACATACTTTTAGATAACGCGAGCCACCAAGGCTGTAGCCGGGATCGTCGATCCCGGCTGAACTCGCGTGGGGCGCAGCTTTTGTGAGGCCGGGGTCAGCGACCCCGGCTACAGCAGCGCAGCCAGGTTTTAGGCTGCCGGAATCAGCGATTCCGGCTACAGCACAGCCCACGAGAATGATCACGTCGCCCGCATTTTTGAAACATTGCGTCGTGATGTGCTTTTCGTCGTCGATCAAGCCGACCATGGCAATGGTCGGCGTTGGATCGACAACTCCGGCAGGGCTCTCGTTATATAAAGAAACATTGCCACCCGTGACCGGCGTGCCGAAGGCACGGCAAGCTTCGGCAATTCCTTGCACGGCTTCGCGCAGCTGCCAGAAGTTTTCCGACTTATAGGGATTGCCGAAATTCAAGTTGTCGGTTATTGCGAGCGGGCGGGCCCCGGAACAGGTAAGATTGCGGGCCGCCTCCGCCACCGCAATTTTGGCGCCTTCGCGCGGATCGAGCGCACAATAGAGCGAATTGCAATCGGTCGTCGCCGCCAGAATCTTGCTAGCATAACGAACAAAGAAAACGGCGGCATCCGAGCCAGGCTTTACTACTGTGCCAGTGCGCACGGTGTGATCGTACTGGCGATACACCCAGTTTTTGGAGGCGATCGTCGGGTCGCGCAGCAATTGACGCAGCGCTCCATGGTTGTCGACCCTCGACAAATTGTTGTAGCCGGGATCGCCGATCCCGGCCACAGCGGAGGGCCGCTTCGCGTCTCTCGAATAAAGCGGCGCTTCTTCTGCCAGTGGTCTTGCCGGAATTTCCGCGGCGATCGTGCCGTTGTTTTGGACGCGCATCATCCCGTCATCGGTTACGCGACCGATTTCGGCGCATGGTACATCCCATTTGTCGAAAATCTCGCGGACCAGGTTTTCTTTGCCACGCCGGGCGATGATCAACATGCGCTCCTGTGATTCGCTGAGCAAAATTTCATACGGCGTCATACCAGGCTCGCGTTTGGGCACTTTCGCCAGGTCGATTTCAATTCCGCTGCCGCCGCGACTGGCGGTTTCACAAGTCGAACAAGTCAGACCGGCGGCGCCCATATCCTGAATTCCAGCCACGGCATCGCGCGCCAGAAGTTCCAGACAAGCTTCCAGTAAAAGTTTTTCCTTAAAAGGATCTCCCACCTGGACGGCTGGTCTGTCTTCTTTTGATTCTTCGGTCAGTTCGCGCGAGGCAAAGGCAGCTCCAGCCAAACCGTCCCGCCCGGTTTCAGCGCCAACGTAGAAAACAGGATTACCGACGCCGCGGGCTGCGCCCCGCGCAAGTTGCTCGTGACGCAGGACACCGAGGCAGAAAACATTCACCAGTGGATTGCCCTCAAAACTTTCATCGAAATAGATTTCGCCGCCGATGGTCGGAATGCCGATGCAGTTGCCGTAATGGGCAATGCCGGAAACAACTCCGGTAAAGAGTCGCCGGTTGCCGGCGATAGCGGATTGGCGATCCTTGGTAGGGATGCCGCGCTGCGGTGTCCGGTCGGCGCAGCGCGCCGACCCTACCGTTATTGGTCCGAAGCGGAGCGAGTTGAGACAAAACTCCGGGCGCGCGCCCATGGTAAAAATGTCACGAATGATTCCGCCGACTCCGGTTGCCGCACCCTGAAACGGCTCGATCGCGCTGGGATGATTATGGCTCTCGATTTTGAATGCGATCGCCCAGCCATCTCCGATATCGACGACACCGGCGTTTTCCTCGCCGGCTTTCACCAAAATATTTGTGCCGGTGGTGGGAAATTTTTTCAGTTCGCGGCGGGAATTTTTATAGGAGCAATGCTCGCTCCACATCACCGAAAAAATTCCCAACTCAGTGAAATTCGGTTCGCGTCCGAGGATTTTCTTAATGCGTTCGAATTCTTCCGGGGTCAGGCCGTGCTCCTTCACGAGCTCAGGAGTAACCTTTGGATCGACAGTCGCCTTGGGCATCGACAGTGCACCTTAGCTGGCCTGCGACGCGATACAATGCGCAGTTTTATGCCGAAAAACATCGAATATTCGGCCTTTGAGAGCAGTCAAATTACTATAACCAAGAAGAAAGGACACATGAAAAGCATCCTGTTAAGTATTGTTTGTGCGTTGGCGGCTCCGCTGGCGTTTGCGCAAGTAAGCACAACCACAACGGAACAAACAACCACAACACAACCAGCAACAACCACACAAACAACTACAACGTATACCACCGGGACAGTGAGTACCTACGAACCCGGCAAGACGATTGTGGTTAAGAGCGAGGAAGGACCCGTTAGCTTCGCCCTTGGCACAGCCGCGCACATCATAAACGGTGCCGGTAAGGTCGTGACCTCGGCGCTCAGACCAGGTCAGCATGTCCGTGTTTATTACACCGGGCCGGTTGAACACCGCACGGTAGAGCGCGTTGTCGTCGAAGACTAGTGGTGTAGTGGCGCGTGTCCGCACGCGCATTTGCGGCTGAGGATAGCCGCCTCTACAAATTCGGAGCCGCAGGGTCGAGCGACCCTGCGGCTTTTTGTTTAGTGGAACGTGTTCTCCAAACGCGTTGCTATTTTGGTGGAACGCGTTGTCCTCAACGCGTTGTTAAGCCAAATGCGGCTGTGTCGCCTAAATCTTAGTGCGTGTGACGCCGTGCGAACAATATCTTGCGCCTTCGGCGCTTTGTTTACCATCGTCTTCGGAGAAGTCGATCCACCTGCGCCCTTGGCCCGATGCGCCCATTTGCGTTTCGAGTGTATATCGCAGAACATTGCGGCATGTCTTTTGATCTAAAGGAGATCGTTGCATCTCGGTTGGGCGAAAATTACCAGCTGCACGAGCGGCACGTAAACCGCACACTGGTGGCGGCGCAGCGCGTGATCGGATTCGATAAGGTCTACGCGCGAGCTGAAGGCGCCTATCTCTACGATATGGATAACCAGGCGTATCTCGACTTTCTGAGCGGCTACAGCGTTTTTAACGTCGGGCGAAACCATCCCGTCGTGAAACAGGCAATTCGCGATGTGCTCGACCTTGATCTTCCGAACATGGTCCAGATGGATTGTTCGTTGTTAAGCGGTCTGCTGGCCGAGGCGATCGTCAAACGGACGCAGCCGCATTTGGATGCGGTCTTTTTTTGCAACTCCGGCACCGAGGCGATGGAGGGGGCATTAAAATTCGCACGGGCGGCGACCGGACGAAAGCGCGCCGTCTCTCTCTCCAGCGCGTTTCATGGGCTGAGTCTGGGCGCGCTATCGCTGATGGGCTGCGAGAGTTTTACGGAGGGCTTTGGACCGCTGATGGAAGGGTTCGATGCGCGCGTGCCGCTCGATGATCTTGCCGCTTTAGATCAACAATTGCGATCGCGTGACGTCGCCGCCTTCGTCATCGAGACAGTACAGGGCAAAGGTTGCCAAACATCGAAGACCGATTTTTTCGTTCGCGCGCAGGAGCTTTGTCGCAAGTACGGAACGCTGCTGATTTCCGATGAAGTGCAAACCGGTCTGGGGCGTACCGGCAAAATGTTTGGTTTCCAACATTGGAATTTAGAGCCTGATATCATCACGCTGGCGAAGACACTGAGCGGTGGCTATGTGCCGTGCGGCGCGATCGTGACCCGGCGCGAGATTTATCAGAAAACGTTTTCGCGGATGGACCGATGTGTCGTGCATTCAACAACCTTCGGACGTAATAATCTGGCGATGGCGTGCGGGCTCGCCGCGCTGGAAGTGATTGACAACGAAAATTTGATTGAGAACGCAGCGAAAATGGGAGCGCTGTTGATGGAGAAGATCGACGCGTTACGGGCCAAGCATTCGTTTATCAAAGAAGTGCGCGGCAAAGGTCTTATGATTGGCATCGAGTTTCACGAGCCGAGCGAGTTCAAGCTGAAGATGGCGTGGAAACTTCTGCACAAGATCGACAAGGTTCTCTTTGCGCAGATGCTCGTGACCCAAATGTTGAGCAAGCACCGCATTCTCACCCAAGTCGCAGGCCACGCCATGGACGTGATGAAAATCCTGCCGCCACTTATTATTGGCGAGCGCGAGGTGGACATGTTTGTCGCGGCGCTTGATGATGTGCTTAGGGAGTGCCATAAATTTCCCGGTCCGATGTGGGAGCTTGGGAATAATTTCGTGCGTGCTGCGCTTGGTTCGCGACGAGTGGGCGAACCGCGGTCGACCGTCTCCGCCTAGATTTGCAGTCCGCGACTTTCGGCTCTCGGCTGCAACTTTTAATTTGTTCGCAGGGAGGAATATATATTGCTATATTGTTCTATTGCGATATGGTTAATTGAGAAATGAAAACCACTTTGGATTTACCTGAGCCGCTTTTACGCCGCGCAAAACGCCAGGCGCTGGAGAGGAAGACTACTCTCAAGGCACTGGTGGTTTCTGGGTTGAAACGGGAGCTGCAAAGACCGGGTGCCGGCGAAATGAGCGCAATCGCACAGCTTCGATCCATCAGCGCCGACGTCTGGCGCGGGGTGAAAGCGGACACTTACGTGCGCCGCTTACGCAAAAACTGGAAATAAGTGCGCGTCTTTTGGGACACGAATCTATTTATTTATCTTTGGGAAGATTCACCCGCGCGCGCACGGGTGGATTCGCTGGCGGCCTGGCAAGAGTCAGCCGGTGCTGAATTACTCACTTCAACTCTGACAATTGGTGAACTGTTGGTTCAGCCGCTGAGGCGGCGCCGGCACGATGTCGTTGAAAAATACCTGACCACGCTAGCACAATTAGAGGTCGTTGAATTCGATCGCTCTGCGGCCTTCGTCTTTGCCGAGCTTCGAGCAGTGAACCCAAGACTGACTCCACCAGATGCTTTGCAGCTCGCGTGCGCTGCGACTGCAAATGTCGACCTGTTCGTTACGAACGATAATCGTCTTTGCCGTGTCAGAGCTACCGGCATTGGCGCGATCCGGGCGTTGGCTGATGTTGATTTGGATTAAGGGCTCTTGTCGCAGGCAAGATGGTGAGCCGGCGGGACGCCTGGCACGGACAGAGGCAATTCGGCTGAAATTCCCCTTCTACCTGTTCGCATGCTCTGATTGCGAGTTTCCAATTGTCGATCTTTTGCTGCGGGCGTAGGTTCCAAGGAGTTGAGCGTGCACGCATGCGCGTTCATTTACGGGAGGAAAAATTTATGAGCACTGCTGTTGCTGAAGAAAAGAAAACAAAACTGAACCAGCTCGAGCAGCTGAAGAAATTCACGAAAGTCGTCGCCGACACGGCTGATTTTGAATCGATTAACGAATTCAAACCGGAAGATGCCACAACGAATCCGAGTCTGGTTTATGCCGCGACCCAAAAGCAGCAGTACTCCCATCTGCTCGATGAGGTGTTGGCTGATCGAAAGAAATCGGGGTTGAGCGGTGCGGCACAGATCGAAGACATCTGCGATCATTTGCTGGTGCAATTCGGCTGCGACATCCTGGAGATTGTTCCGGGTAGAGTTTCCACCGAAACGGACGCTCGTTTGTCCTACGACGTGGAAGGTTCAATCAAAAAAGCGCGCCAGCTGATCGAGCTTTACCAGGAACGGAAGATTCCGCGGGAGCGTGTTCTCATCAAAATCGCGTCCACCTGGGAGGGGCTCAATGCAGCCGAGCAGCTGCAAAGGGAAGGAATCAGATGTAATTTGACTCTGATGTTTTCGCTGCCGCAGGCGGTGCGCGCAGCTGAAGCGAAAGTGCAGTTGATCTCCCCGTTTGTCGGCCGGATTTACGATTGGTACAAAAAGGAAATGAAACGTGATTACACCGGCCCGGAAGATCCGGGCGTGCAATCGGTCAGCGAGATTTACACTTACTACAAGAAATTCGGGATCCCGACCGAAGTCATGGGCGCGAGTTTCCGGAATACGGGACAAATTCGCGAGCTGGCGGGTTCCGATTGTTTGACGATCAGCCCCGAATTGATGAAAGAACTTTCCGAATCGTCCGAGCTGATCGAGCGCAAACTCGATCCGGAAAAAGCGAAAAAGGCAGACGTGAAATGGCTTGAGCTCGATGAGAAGAAGTTCCGGTGGCTGCTCAACGATAACGCAATGGCGTACGAAAAAACGGGCGAGGGGATTCGCAAATTCGCCGCCGACGTGGTGAAGCTGGAAAAATTCGTCGCGGGAAAAATAAAATAACCACGGATTACACGGATAAAACGGATATCTGAGGCTGCAAGGCAACGGGAAAATTGTAGAAGAGAGCAAGAACCAAACAGAACCAATCCTCTTTCGCTCTTCAGTTCCTCTCGCCGTCTTTCGCGCGATTCATTCTTTATCTGTTAAATCCGTGTCATCCGTGGTTAGAACCTGTGTTCAATGTTGTTTTGGTTGAGCCGGAGATCCCGCCGAACACGGGAAACATCGGCCGGCTGTGTCTGGCTGCCGAATCGACGTTGGATCTGGTCAAGCCATTTGGTTTTTCGCTGGAAGATCGGCAATTGAAACGCGCTGGGCTGGATTATTGGAATGAAGTCAGTCTGCGCACGTGGGAGTCCTTTGCCGAATTGCAGACGGCACAATCCCGCGCTGCTCGCTATTTTTTTCTGACGACAAAGACGCGGCGCGCCTATTGGGACGCAAAATTTCGGCCGGGCGATTTTCTTGTTTTTGGCTGTGAAACCAAAGGGTTGCCAGAAAGTCTGCTGGCTGTGAACCTTGACCATTGCGTCACCATTCCGATGCATTCTACCCGCAGCCTCAATCTTGCTACAGCGGTGGCAATCGTGCTTTTTGAAGCAGTCCGGCAACAACAGTGAGATTTGGAATCGGTCTTGTTTTCAAGCGAAATGTTGTGTTGGACTTAAGGTCTGATTGGAATTCGCGCGAGCCAGCCGCATAGCTCCATGAATGCGAATTTGGCGGAGGCGTTTCTCAACAATCGAGCCACGCTTTGGATCGTCGGCCTGCTTGCGACCGTTTTGTTTCTGGTCACAAATCTTCCCTGGCAGCTCGACGATTACGACCAGGCCAAGCAGGCATTTACTTCGTTCGAGATGGTGAAGGAAGGGCATTGGCTTTATCAACGAACACCGCATGAGCGGATTGCGACTAAACCGCCGCTGGTTGGATGGATTTCAGCGGCCGTTTTTGAACTGACCCGCTCCTGGGGGCTGGCGTGGCGATTGCCATCCTTTGCTGCTGCGATTGCGATCTCGGTCCTGCTGTTCAGGGCTGGACGCCTGTTTGGCCCGGCTGGTCGACTTGTCGCCGCGGGTGCGTTCGCACTCAATCTACTTACTCCCAGACTCGCCACTCTGGTCCGGACGGACATGCCTTTGGCGTTCGCCATTTTCCTGATCGGTCTTTTGATTTGGGAGAAGGTTCGTACCCGCGAACCGTGGAGTGGGCGTGACCGATGGTGGATTTTTGTCCTCTTAACCGCAGCGATGCTGACCAAAGGACCGATCGTTTATGGGTTTTTGATGCCGGGAATTGTGATCTTCGCGATCATCCGCCGCGGAGACGGCGGCCACTACAGTTGGTTTGGCTGGTGGCCGTGGATCGCCTCACTAGCGGTTTTTGTCGTTTGGGTAATCGGTGGATCCGTTCTTGTTCCTGGTTTCTTCGATCAAGTGGTGGTTCGCGAATTTGTCGGGCGCTTCGGCGAAACAGTGCATCGTCCCCAGCCATTATTTTTTTATCTTCCGCATCTGCTCCACAAATTTTTCCCATGGAGCGTTCTGATCATGGTGTTGGCGTTTGTCGATCTTCACGCGCGCCAGTGGAACATACGCAACGCATTTCGTGAAATGTCTTCGGAAACGTTTTGGCTGGTTTGCTGGATTTTAGGAGGGGTGATGGTGATGTCGCTGATCCCATCGAAGCGAGTCGATCGGATTTTTCCAGTGATTCCACCATTATGCCTGCTTGCGGCCGGGCAGATCGGAAATCGTTCGGTGAGTGAAGTGGGGCGCGCGCGAGTTTTGCGTTGGAGCGCTGTGGCATTCCTGTTGTCGGTCTTATGCGCCGGCGGTTACAGCGTGTTTAAAGTGTTTACTGGATATCGCGACAACCGCGATGCGCTTGTGAAATTTGGGCAGGCTGTTCGCCGCGAGGCTGCCGCACATCGATGGCGCTATGAGATAGCAAGGTCCAGCAATGAAGGCATGCTGATTTATTGCGACAGATTGCATTTTATGAAACCAGAATCTGCCGTTACGGAGTGGAACCGTGGAAATCTTGACGCGCTCATTACTCTGGCAGAAACAGCTCCCGTGTTGATGCGCGAACTACATGACGCGGCCCTCTCGCAATTTCGATCAGCTCGAAGAGACAATCAGACGGGCGAATATGTCGTGATTACGCGCTAGTGCTTGGTGTCGCCAACGCTTCGCTACTATGAGCCGAGCAGCGTTGTGTTCGGGGAGCGCACGCGTCCTCGCGTGCATTTTTCAGCGCCCGCACCGAAAAGCTGTGCGTACAATCAGCGGAACAACGCGCCGGTGCTCTCCTTTCTCCGAAATGCCGGCTCGACTTTCCTTTGCGGGAATTTACTCTCGCTCGCAACGCAGATGTCGAAGGAATTTCCTAAACGCGAGATCGAAACGCTCTGGGCGCCGTGGCGTGTCGAATACTTCGAACGCGAAAAACCGAATTCTGATTTTCTTGCCGAAGCAGCGCGGGGCAGCGATGACGCAGCACACTTTGTGATCACTCGACGCAAGACCGCATTTTTGATGATGAATCGTTACCCCTACACCGTGGGTCATCTAATGGCAGTGCCTTATCGAAAAAAGGGGGAGTTGGATTCGTTAGGTGAAAATGAAGTGATCGATCTTTGGGACCTGGTAGTACACGCGCAAAAACTCTTGCGTGTCGCCACGAAAGCGCAGGGGTTTAACATTGGGCTGAACCTGGGCGAATGCGCGGGAGCGGGTGTGGTCGATCATTTGCACCTGCATATCGTGCCGCGCTGGAGCGGAGACACGAATTTCATGCCGATTTTGGCCGGAACGCGGACTATTTCCGAAGGATTACGTGCCTTGTACGAAAAGTTGATCGACGCCCAAACCAGGATCGAGACGGAAAAACACGCCGGTAGATGAACACCTGGGTCGAGCCGCCGCCGCGCAAACCGATGGGTTGCTTCGCCAAAGGCTGCCTTGTCCTGATTGCTTTCGGCGTTGTCTTGGCCATCGCTTGCGCCGCCGGCATCTACTGGGGGTTCCAGCACCATTCAGCCGTGCTGCGGGGGATGTATTGGTTGACGAAAACGCATGCGATTACCAATAAGCCGGCGCCAATTCCCCCGTACCAAACTAATGATGAGAAGATCAACGCGGTGATCGAACGCTGGCGAAACTTCGAGGCAAACGTTCGCGCCGGCCAACCGGCCGAGATCCAGCTTTCGGGGGACGATGTCAACGACTTGATCGCATCCAATAACGATACCCGCGATAAAATGTTTGCCTCGATCGGAAGCGATCGTCTGCGGCTACAGGTAAGCATGCCGCTGGGCGAAATCGCCGGCCGCTCCGGTTACTACTTTAACGGCGACATTGCCATCCGGTCAGCGGGCAAAGAGTCGCTCGTTAGACCAAGACTAAGTCACATTACCATCAACAACCAGCCATTGCCCCTTGGCGTGCTCGAATGGAAATATCGCTCGCGTCCCTTGCGCGATTATCTCGAGGAACGCGAAAACGTCTGGAATAGCACCACCTTCGACGTCCGGGACGGAAAGCTAATTCTGGAATCTGGCGGCAAATAACCTATCAGCTTGCCACGGGCCGATCTGGATGTAGTCGCCTCGCTGTGTCGAGGCGCTGCGTGTGCGTCGCCGCCGAACCCGGCGACACCCGCCTTCGCCGAGGCTTCGGCATGGCAAGCAGCGCCGTGGCTACAACTAACCGCTCTCTGCTGTCTGACATCTGTCCTCCGACCTCCAACCTCCAGCCTTCGCCAATCAGCCTTCGCATAAAGCTACGGCGCGTCGAGCGGCTACGGCTTGGCAAGCCGACCTCTGTCCCTACGGCTGCATGATTTCACGCGCGAAGACATTAAGCTGCCCGTCCGCCTGTTTGCGCACCTCCGTGATCTCAAGCGGGCGTGCTTCGTCACGACTGACGACCGAACCTTGCTGCGGTGGCGCATAACCGGATGGAAACTCGACAATGATTCGGGTAGATGAACCGCCAAAATGCAGGACCGACTCCGCTAATCTTCCGCGTGGCCGAAGGACCGCTCGATTTGCGTCGGAGAAATTCACCACAAATTGTCCCTTCAGATAGATGCGCTCGCCTGCCGTGCCGCGCTCGGCGATGTCTTGCAGATCGTTGGTGCCGATGAGGCGGCCGAGCGGCATGCGTCCCGGCGGAAACGTTTTCCAGTTTCCGCCGCCAGCGGTCGAAGCTAACGTTCCGGTGGAATCAACCGGAGTCGAGACTGGCACAGCCGGCACCGGAGTTTCCACGGCTCGCGCCATCGCAATCGCCGGTGCAGCCGTTGCTGTGGCCTCAGGCACGCGCGCTCGAGCTTCCTGGGCGGTCGGCGGGGGCGGTGTCGCCACTGCCACTGCTGGTGGCGTCGGCGCGGAAGATGTCGAGGTTTCCGCTGCTCGCGGTGCTGCGGATGCCGACGCCTTGGGCGTCGGTTTTTGATTTTTCGCCAGCCTCGTGGCTTTCGCGCCCTTTGTGGCTTTACCACCCTTGACTGGAATTTGTGTGACCGTCGGCGTTTCAACGGCTACGGGCTTGGCGGCCTCAACGCGCACCAGCTGATTTTCTGGAGGCGGTGGCGTCCCACTCGGGGACAGACCGGGGATCGGAACCGTTCCACTTGGGACTCCGGCTTGCTGTCGCCGATTCGCATAATGCATTTCGGCCCGCAGTCGTGCCTGCTCGTTAAATAAAGGCCAGCCAGCCTCAAGATTAAGCCCTGCCGGCGGCTCGAGACTAAACGTGCCGCTCCCGTGCATGATGGTGTATTCGCCATAAAGCAACGGAACCGCAGTGAGCATGATGCGGCCATCGGTCAGGCGCTCGACATGGATAACTGCGGAAAGATCATGTGTTCGCTCGAGTTTGATCTCCAGGCCCGAGCTAAGGGTCTGTTTCATTAACGGCACAGTTTGCGGGTCGGCCGGATAGACATGTTCCATCAGTAACTCGCCGTTCTCAATTGCGTCAGTCAACGCGACCATTCCAGAAGTAAAAAGATCACGCGGTCCCAGCTCCCGCGCTTCCATGATTACATAGCGTCCCACCACGTAGGGAACCAGCCCGCGCACTTGTTGGAAGTTTCGGATGTAATTGCGAGCAAGCTCCGCGTTCGTCTTCGAGAGCTCCGCCTCGCCCATCACGTTGTACCGGTCGAACAGTTGCTTGGGATTCAGAAACTCGCCCGCGGGTGCTGCCGTCAGTTCAAACCGGCGCGGCGGATCAATCTTGTGCAGCCGTTGCAAAATACGATAGCTGTCCGGGCGTTCCGGTTGATTGAAAATGTAAAAACTCCCGAGCCAGGCGGCGAGGGCAAACCCGGTTAGAAGCAGAATAGCCAGAGTCCAGGCAAAGTAGTTGATCCGGCGCCGCGGGCGACGAGGCTCATACGGTTCTTCAAAGCGATAAAGCCCGTAATCCATCTAGTGTTGTGTAACCGGTATGGCTTGGCAATCGCCGCAAGGAGTTTGGGTGAATTTCAAGAAGCAAGCGAAGCGCCGGTATCCATTGCGATACCGGCCGAGCGAGTGACGCGGAAATTCGCCCAAAAAACTGCGGCCCGGAGGGTTGAGTTGAAAATGCGCCCGGCGCCTGCATTGCTTCTCGGTCACAGGTAATGCCAGTCCCGCTCGGACCAAAGGACATGCTTCCTCGTCGCGCCTTTGCGACCGGACATTTTGAACTCAACGATTGGCAAGTCATACCGGTTACACAACACTGGCCTCGAGCGAAAAAACTTTGCGCCTTCAAGCCGACGGTGTAGTGGCGGCTGTGTCAGCCGCGGATGTAGTGGCGGTTGTGTCAGTCGCTGAGGCGAGCTCGAACGACGTACCGCAGCCACAGGTACGAGCGGCGTTCGGGTTGATGATTTGAAAGCCGACACCGGTCAAGCCGTCGTGGAAATCAAGAGTCGAGCCGCGCAGATAAGGTGCACTTTCGTTGTCGATGAAAAACTTGACGCCATCGCGTTCCACCACCTCATCGCCCGGCTTTTTTTCGTCCAGGGACATTTCGTAATGCAAGCCCGAGCAACCGCCCTTTGCAATCTGCACACGCAGCCCCTTGCCGGCGGTGTCCGATTCCTTCTCGAGCAAACTGCGAAGTCGCCGAGCAGCGTTCTGGGTGACGTTGATCATCCGGTTAGGGAACCTACGATTTGCCCCTTTCAAGTCAACCTGTGGGCATAGTTGAGGAGGGTTGACAGTTGATGGTTGAGGGGGTTGAAGCATTAAAATGGTTACATCGTGAAAATGAAGAAGAAAACGCCGAACGCCCAACGCCGAACTTCCAACGTCGAATGGACGTCACACGGAATTCGAATCGCTGAATTAACGGATGCTGAATATGCGACCAGGAATCCACCGCGATACGATCTCGAAGACAGACTCCTGGCGTTTGCAGCAAACATTGTTGAGTTAATAGAGGTCCTTCCGACCACCCGAGCGGGAAATCACATTGCAGGACAGCTCCTGCGGTGTGGCACGTCGCCTCTATCTAATCACGGCGAAGTTGAAGCAGCAGAATCCCGAAAGGATTTTCTTCATAAGCTGCGTGTTTGTTTGAAAGAATTGCGTGAAACGAAGCGTTGGTTACGCCTAGTCGGCCGATTAAGAAAAATGGGGCCGCCTGCAAATTTCACAGCCTGTCTCAATGAAGTCGAAGAGCTAATCAGAATATTTGTCGCAAGCATCAGGACAGCTGAGAAAAACGCGAAATGAATTTGCCGCTGGCGCAGCTCGAAGTTCGGCGTTCGACGTTGGGCGTTGAGCGTTGGACGTTTGCTTTTGCTTAATCGAACTTCTACCTGCCTTTCAACTCCTCAACTCTCCATTTCCATGTCCTGCATCCGCCTGTTGCCTGAAACGGTTGCCAGCCAGGTGGCGGCGGGCGAAGTGGTCGAGCGCCCGGCCTCGGTCGTGAAGGAGCTGGTTGAAAATAGTATCGATTCCGGTGCGCGGAAGATCGACATCTTTGTTCGCCGCGGCGGAATCGCGTTTGTCCGTGTGATCGACGATGGCTGCGGAATGGATCGGGATGACGCCCTGCTTTCGCTGGAGCGGCATGCCACCAGCAAAATTCGATCGGTGTCGGACCTGGAAGCGATCGCTACGCTTGGATTTCGAGGCGAGGCGCTACCGAGCATCGCGAGCGTCTCGCGGTTTCGCCTGACGACTCGCGAACAGAAAGCAATCGCCGGCACCGAGATCATTGTGAACGGGGGCAAGATCGACATCGTGCGCGACAGCGGCGAAGCGCCCGGCACCCAAATCGAAGTGCGTTCCATTTTCTACAACGTGCCGGCCCGTCGCAAATTCCTGCGCTCGGTAAATACGGAAAGCCGGAATATTGAGCATCAACTGCACTTGCAAGCGATCGGTCATCCAGAGGTCGCGTTCAGCTTTGCGCGTGACGACCGCCTTGTTTTTCAACTTCCGTGTGCCGCCAGTCTCACCGAACGGATTCGCGATTTGTGTGGAACGCAATTGCTCGATCAATTACTGCCGCTTGCCGCGACGAACAAATTGAAAATTCAGATCCGCGGGCTGATCGGTCAGGCCGGCGTGAGCCGGCAAACCCGTGCGCAACAGCTGGTCTTTGTCAACGGACGCGCGATCGAAAACCCCATTATCACCAACGCCGTGCGCGAAGGTTATCACACCGCGTTGATGAAAGGGCAATATCCGGTGACGTTTCTTTTTGTCGATCTCGATCCGGCGGAGGTCGACGTAAACGTTCATCCGGCCAAGCGTGAAGTCCGGTTTCGCGATCCGAACGGGGTCCGCGAAGCGATTGTGCGAAGCATCCGGGAAACTTTGGAGCGAGGCCGGAAGGCATGGCAGGAGAAATTTCGCGCCCCAGTTGCTGTAGCCACGGTCGACTTGTCACGGCCGCCTGCTCGCGAAAACTTTCGGAGTAGTGGCACGAAGGCGGATGACCCCGGTTCCGCGACCACCGAAAACCGAATTCCAGATCTAACGTTGCGCCCCGAACCAACGTTTTCGAAAGCATCTGATCGAGAATTGCCAATTGTAGGGCAGGCGCCTCGCCTGCTGCCAACGCGCGTTGATCCGGCAGGCGGAGCGCCTGCCCTACAAAGCCAGGGCGCGACTGCAACCCCCCCCCAGCAGTTCCAAATCATCGGCGTGCTCAACAAACTTTATGTTTTGATGGAGAACGCCGACGGGCTTGTCCTGGTAGATCAACACGCGGCGCACGAGCGCATTCTCTTCGAAGAATTACGCCGGCGGATGGAAGAGCAGGGGGTCCCGTCGCAAAAATTGCTTATTGCCCAAACGTTCGATCTCCCACCGCGGGACGCCGACTGGATCGAGCGCAATATGGAGATCTTGCAGAGAATGGGAATCGGCATCGAAAGCTTTGGACCGAATACATTCAAGATCGATAGTCTGCCGAGTTTTTTGAACGTTTCGGACGCGCCCCAATTCATGCACAAAGTGATCGACGACCTTAAGGGTGCGAGCCAGAGCAGCTCACCACTGCGCCTCGGCGAAGAGGTGATTGCGAAAACGGTCTGCCGTCACGCCGTCAAAGCCAATGATCCGCTTCGCTACGCCGAAGTGGAAAAGCTCATCCGCGACCTCCTTGATTGCGATCTGCCCTATTGCTGTCCGCACGGCCGTCCGACAATGATCCAGATCTCGCTTACAGAACTGGAGAAAAAGTTCGGGAGAAGAATTTAACCGCGGATTGCGCGGATGTCGCCGATAAATCGTTGAAGCGTTGCCGCCTTCGCCCTGAAGCTACTCCGAAAGTATTCGCGAGCAGGCGGCGCGACAAGTTACGCGGATTTCGCTGATAATCGTTGAAGGGTTCAACCGTTAAAAGGTTAAGAGGTTAAATCGTTACAAAAGTCGCCGATGGACGACCCCGAAAGCTTTCGGGGTTAAACCGAGAATCGAGAATCGAGAATTGTGAATCGAGAATCGTAATTTGTGATTCGGGAATTACTTCCTGATAACAGATAACTGTGATTCGTTGAGCTTTGCTTCCGACATCATACTTCTGACCTCAGACCTCCGCTCGCCGCGCCTGCCTGACCGCCTTGATCGCCATGTCGCCTCAAGGTTTCTGAATTGGACGTTGAGCGTTGGACGTTGGGCGTTGAGCGTTTGCCGCTGTCCCCCGACTTTCGAGCTCTGACTTCCGACGTCCGATGTCTGACGTCCGAATTCGCATCTAACGTCCTACCTCTGCTCTCAGACGTCTAGGCCTGTGTGCTAGCGCTTCTTCGCATTCCCGCTCGCGTTCTGTTAGGTAAGACGGTAAAGTTCCTCTCGATGGAGAGAGTTGCGCACAAAAGCCGAAGCGCGCGTGAAGCGGCGGTATGGGAGCGTGCGCAGTATAAGGAAATGACCCTTGCGGAGAGGGTGCGAGTCGCGCGCGCTCTGAAACGCCGCGCTTATCCTCCGCCGCAGCCGGATGTCCGCGAATGGCACCGCAGGCGGTAAGCGTTTCCGGACTTTCGGCTGATGTCGTTGAGTTCATCCGCCTCCTGTCGCGATTCAGAGTTCGTTGTCTCATGGTAGGCGGTGAAGCTGTTATTTTTCATGGGTATCCTCGCCTTACGGGAGACGTCGACGTCTTCTACGAGCGCACCGGCGAAAACGCCATACGCCTCTTCAAAGCGCTCCAGGTATTCTGGGATTACGATATTCCTTCTCTGAAAACGGCAGAAGAATTACTCGAGCCCGGGGTCGTAATTCAGTTCGGACGGCCTCCCAATCGGATCGATCTTCACAATCAAATCGATGGCGTGTCTTTTGGCTCTGCCTGGCGCTCGAGAGTTCCAGTTAAACTGAAGACACGTTCGGGATTGGTTCGATTGTTCTACATCGGACTCGCTCCGCTGCGGCGCAACAAACGAGCCTGTGGGCGGGCCAGAGATTTGGACGACCTGCAGAACCTTCCAGCGTCAAAGAAGCCACGATAGCTTTTCAACACGAATGCAGATGCAGATCGAAAAGCTAAACGTGCTGGGTGTCGGAATCAGCGTCATCGATCAGGATCGAGCGCGGGACTTTCTTTTCGACGCGGTGCGGAGTGGTACTCGTGGCTACGTGGCAGTGACCGGTGTTCACGGCGTAAGCGAGGCGCAGCATGACCCGGAACTAAGGCGTATTTTGAATGACGCTTTGCTCAATACACCGGACGGCATGCCCATGGTGTGGATGGGAAAATTGCAGGGGCACCCGTCAATTGAGCGCGTCTACGGACCCGATTTGATGTTGAACCTGTGTGAGAATTCAATCGGACACGGTTTTTCGCATTTTTTGTATGGCGCTGGCTCAGGGGTTGCCGAGCAACTTCAACACAAGCTCGAATCGCGATTCCCCGGCTTAAAGATCGTGGGTATGTACACGCCACCATTCCGGCGACTCAATGATGGCGAACTGCGCGATCTTCAGGAACGTGTCCGCCTCGCGCGACCCGATTTTTTCTGGGTCGGCCTGAGCACACCGAAACAGGAGCGATTCATGGCGGAGTGCATGTCGCTCTTGTCTGAGGCGAAAGTTTTCATCGGGGTAGGGGCGGCATTTGATTTGTTAACTGGTCGCGTGCGGCAAGCGCCACGATGGATGCAGCGCTCTGGACTCGAGTGGCTTTTTCGCCTGACGCAAGAGCCGCGCCGGCTGGCTAAACGCTATCTGGTGAACAATCCGCTGTTCATCATTCGTGCCAGCACCCAATTGCTGGGTCTGCGTCGTTTCAACCGCTGACAATCGCCTTGCACAGTGGGATCGGCATCTTGCCGATCAGACATCGCCCCGGAACCGATGGTATTCTGATCCGTTTACATCCGTGTAATCTGTCGCGCCGAAGCCTCTCGACACGCCGTAGCTTTACGCGAAGGCGGTCGGCGTAGGTGGATCCGCGGTCAAGATTTGCCCGGAAACGCACTTGAGGCAGTGACGCGGGACGCTAGCCGTGTTAATCTAGAAATTAGCATGGCTTCGGAGAAAATCTTAGTTTGTGGGGGTGGCGGTTTCATAGGCGGACATCTCGTGGCCGACCTGCTCCACCAAGGCAAAACGGTCCGTGTAGTCGATGTGAAACCGTTGGACGAATGGTTCCAGGTTTTTCCCGATGCTGAGAATTTGCAGCTCGATCTGCGTGAGAAAGAAAGCTGCGAGAGCGCGGTTGCCGACGTGGATCTGGTTTATAACCTCGCGGCTGATATGGGCGGCATGGGATTCATCGAGAACAACAAGGCGCTCTGCATGTTGAGCGTGCTGATTAACACGCACCTGATCATGGCCGCGAAAGATGCAGATGTGAATCGCTTTTTCTACGCTTCTTCCGCTTGCACCTACGCGGCGGACAAACAGACCGATCCGAATGTCACGGCTTTGAAAGAAGAGGACGCCTATCCCGCGATGCCTGAAGACGGTTATGGCTGGGAAAAATTATTCAGTGAACGGATGTGTCGCCATTTTTTGGAAGATTTTGGCCTAACTACTCGAGTGGCCCGGTATCACAATGTGTATGGACCGCAGGGGACTTACGACGGCGGACGTGAAAAAGCGCCGGCGGCAATTTGCCGCAAGGTGATCACGGCCAAGCTTTCCGGCAATCACGAGATTGAGATCTGGGGCGATGGTAAGCAGACGCGGAGCTTCATGTGGATCGACGATTGCGTGAAAGGGACGCAGATGATCATGCACGGTGATTACGCCGACCCGCTCAACCTCGGCAGCAGCGAACTGGTCTCGATTAATGAATTGGTGGATAGCGTCGAAGAAATCGCGGATGTGAATCTGAAGCGCCGCTACAATTTGCAAGCGCCGAAGGGCGTAAACGGCCGAAACAGCGATAACACGCTTATTCAGAAGATTTTTGGTTGGGAACCTTCGACGCGTCTGCGCGACGGCCTTGAGCGCACTTATCGCTGGATTTACGATCAAATGGCGCCACGCTTCACGAAACGACCGGCAGCGCAGGCGGCCGGCTAGCTTCGCCGCACCGATAACTGCCTTTCCGACGACGGATAACCAATAACTGCGGCGGCGGTAACCGTGCGCCGCAACGTCCTAATTGCGTGGGTTAACTGCCAATTCTAGAATATCGAGGTGAGAGACCAACTTAACCAGCTTGCCAAGCTAGGTCTCGACTTCCTTGGCTGGGTCCGGCGAAATCCGCTCCACGCGTTACTATCTGTCGGACTCGTTGTAACGATCATCTACTTTTTTGGTTTCCTCCGCCTCTTTGCCAATTACTCGCAGGCGATCTGGCCCTGGGCATGGATCCGTTTCCTGCCGCAATACAACCAGGAACACAGCAAGATCATTCCACTTATCGTGCTTGGTCTTGTTTGGTGTCATCGGCAGGCTCTCGCCGTTGCGCCCAAAGAAGGAAGCAATGTTGGGTTGATCCTGGTTTTCGCGGGAATCTTCTTTTACATCGTCGGCGCTCGCGCGCTTCAGCCGCGCGTTTCGCTCTTTGGGTTTCCGTTTCTTGTTCTCGGCATGGTTTGGTTCCTGTGGGGTAAAAAGGTCGCGCGCATTCTGCTTTTCCCGAGCGCGCTGCTTTTTTTCATGATCCCGCTCGGCGCCATCGAGCAAATGACGTTCCGGCTTCAATTCTTGAGTACAGGAATCGTGACAGCCCTTGGTCGTCTGTTTGGGCTCGGTGTTCACGCCGTCGGTACGTCGATTTATCCAGCTTCCGGCGACTGGGGATTCGATATCGCTGAAGGGTGCAGCGGAATCAGGTCACTGATCGCCATGGTCATGATCACGGCGGTGTACGTGCACGTGTTCGAGCCAAAGCTTTGGAAAAAGGTTACGATTCTCGCATTTTCGGTCATGTTCGCTATCATCGGCAACGCCGGCCGGCTTTTCACCATCATCGTTGTGGCCAAGCTTGGCTTTCCGAAGTTCGCCGGCGGGATTTATCACGATTGGTCGGACTGGCTTTTCTTTCCGATTGCCGTCATGAGCATGATCGGTTTCGCCAAACTTCTAAAGATTAATTGGAGATCTCTGCCGGTGGGTAAACGTCTGAAGCGAAAAGAGGCGGTGGCTTATGACTATTAGGCGCCTAACTATTCTGCTGATAGTACTCGTTGTGGGTTTTAGTGCGGTTTTTCTTCTGCCAAGCTCTGGCAAGACCGAGCCAGTCGGCATCAAGCTGGCGCTGCCCGAATACGTGGGACACTGGTATGGAGTCGATCAGCAGATTTCAAAACTCGAGCTCGAAGGTCTCGCTAGCGATACCGAATTCGCTCGAAAGCAATACACGAATGGTGCTGGGGATACGATTTTCGCCTCAATTGTCTTGTCCGGTCACGACCTGGACAACAGCATCCATCGCCCGGAACGCTGTTTGCCCGCTCAAGGTTGGACAATTGCCGATTCGAAAACGCTAAGCATTGCCTTGCCAAGTGCCCGGAACCTTCAGGTTACTCGGCTACATAACGTGCGCGAGGCCCATGGGCAAGGCGGAAAGGTGATTCCAATCTACAACCTGAATTACTATTGGTTCGTCGGCTATCATCGTATGACCGCGTCGCATTTAGAGCGGACATTTCTGGACATCGAGGATCGAATCCTGAAAGGATACAATCAGCGCTGGGCATATATCACCATTGCCTCCGACATTACGAAGGGGCTGATACCGTTTGGCCGATCGGAAAGTGAGACCGACGCGATGATCCAGGATTTCATCAGACACTTGTTCCCTCAGATCAATGCGCCTGAGGATGGTCAGACCGCCGCTCGAAAATCTGAAACGCCGGTAAAGTCCGCGTCCCTTTGAAATTGTGCTCGCGTAGATAATTCCTGATCCTGCCATTCGAATCGTAGACGTCCGGTTTGGAGAGACAAACCAGATCGGGTGTGGGCAGGATGTCCAGAGATTGGCGAGTGAGCTCAGAGGTGGCTTTCAGATTAGCTGAATTCAAGGGCAGCCTGTAATACGAGCCGGTCGCGGCGTCGGCCAGCCACCAAACTGTGTTTCCGCGTGATAAAGCGGTGCGTGCTTCCGCTGCCGCATCGCGGTAGTTGTCTCGTTCATGGCGGGGCGCGAAACGTATCTCCAATGCCGACCACAAGAGCAATGCGATAACGCCAAATCCGGCGATGCGTTTCGTCCAGCGATTGGAAAAAAAGAGCTCATTCAAGCCGGCGGCGGTGAATGTCAGCACAAAAGGAAGAAGAGGAGTAACGTGTCTTCCCAAGAGTCGCATCGGCTGAACAGTTGCCGCTGCGAAGACCAGTCCGAAAGGGAGGACGATCGCCAGGAAGATAAACATTGGGGTCCGCCGGTTTGTCCTGGGCATGAGCACGCTCGCCGCGGCAAGATACACAATGAACAGAAGCAGGCTCGTTACGGCGACCTGCGAAAGGTACGGCATGAATGCGTGAAGGCCTTGCTCCCGCAATTCGTTGCGGCCCGGCCCGAGTCCCGAAATTCCGCTCAACTCGTAAGCGATGAATCCGATGTTGTCGATGGTCGTTCTGCCGACGATCGAGGGGGGCGCTCCCACTGTGATCGTCCAGGTGTAGTAGGTCCCGCAAACTGCGAACGCCGTTACGGTGAATATGCTAAAAGATCGGCATCGCCACGCCACTTGCCTGAACTTGTCCGGGCCGATCCAAAAAATTGCCGCGGTCAGAGCCCCCAAGGCCCATGGGACGGCGATCATGCTGGTGGCGATCAACCCGATCAGTCCGACGCAGAACCACCGGAACCACGCGGGTGACGGAATCGATTCCCCAGTTCCGACCAAATGCAACAGGCACGCCGTGTTGATACACGCGAAAGCGAATAGGACGATGTAGGGGCGCGCCTCGCTAAGATAGTACCATAAGAACGCGTTGCTGAATGTGACCAGCAACAGACTAATCTGAAAGCGGAAGTTTTGCTTCGCCGCGGTAGCGAGCACGATCACCGCGACGATGAACCATGGAATGTTCGATGCGCGTAAAGCACACTCCGATGACCCGAAAAGTTTTTCCCAGCCCCAAAGATAACAGAGTTGAAAAAGCAATTGCTGGTTTGAACCCGCTTCGGCTCGGAGCAATTGCCACCACCCTAAAAGGGTAGGCTGCATTGCTTTCAATGCCGCACAGCCTTCGTCAATCCACAGACTTTGATTCGTTACAGCCGCGATCGCAACACATGCTGCCATCAGGCCAGAAAAAAGGTAACGTGTTTGTCTTCCCATTAGAGGCTTTTATACTCGCTCGAAGGCGCCAGCACCGAGAAACTGTCTCTTCATGATTTCGCGATCAGATTTTCCCGCTGATGTTCCATTGTGTGTCGATTTGGATGATACTTTAATCAAGAGCGATCTCTTACTCGAAACTCTGCTTTTGCTCGCGATTAGGCATCCAGCGTCGCTTCTGGTGCTACCTTTTTGGTTTCTTCGGGGCCGCGGCTATCTCAAGCGACAAATCGCTCTGCATGTGCGCCCGGATATCGCTCGCCTGCCATTTCGCCAGGAGTTGGTCGAGTTTCTTCGTATGGAAAAGGAGCGTGGGAGAGAGCTTGTTCTGGTTTCGGCTGCCAACCATCTTCTCGCCGAGGAAGTGAATGCTCATCTCGAACTCTTTCATCAAACTTTGGGCAGCAGCGAGGCAAACAATGTCAAAGGCACCCGAAAAGCGAATCTGCTGGAGAAACTGTATGGAGCGAAAGGATTTGATTATGTCGGCGATTCCCATAGCGATTTTGCCGTTTGGCGAATAGCCCGCCGCGCGCTGGTCGTGAGTGATAATCGGCGCTTTATTGACGCCGTTGCCGCCATGGTTCCGGTAGAGAGGACTTTTTCGAAATCGCAACGGCCTGCGTACGCGGTGCTGCGAGCGCTCCGCATTCATCAATGGTCGAAGAACCTGCTTATCTTCGTTCCGGTTATTACCGCACATAGGATTTTAGATGGCCCCATTCTGCTTCGAGGCCTTGTCGCCTTCTTCGCTTTCAGTCTCGTCTGTTCGGCCGTCTATCTGGTTAACGATCTGATCGATCTTGAAGCCGATCGTTCGCACGAGACGAAGCGATTCCGCGCGGTGGCTGCGGGCGATCTGTCGATCAAAAGCGCGGTGGCCGTTGCGCTATTGCTTCTCGTTGGTGGAATAGGCGTCGGCTGGATGGCGGGACACGCCTTCTTGGTCGTCGTGGCGATCTATCTCGCTGGAAATTTGGCTTATTCCGTGTGGTTAAAACGCGTGATCATGCTGGACGTGGTCGTGCTCGCGACTTTCTACACGCTGCGAATACTAGCCGGTGGCGCGGCTACTGGAATTTTTCCCTCAGAATGGCTCCTCGCCTTTTCGATTTTTTTCTTTTTCTGTCTTGCCATGGTCAAGCGTTTCTCCGAACTGCGTACGCTGAGCACAATAGACAACCCGTTATCCGCAGGGCGTCGTTACCGCCGGTCAGATCTCGATGCGATCGGCTCTTTCGGCAGCGCGAGCGGCCTGATATCAGTCCTCGTCCTGATCCTGTACGTAATGAGCCCCGAGGTTCGTATTCTGTATCGACACCCTGTCATCCTATTATTGCTCTGTCCATTATTTCTGTATTGGATGACGCGGGTCTGGTTCAAAGCGCAACGTGGCGAAGTGCCGGAAGATCCGGTCGTCTTTGCGTTGACCGACCGCACCAGTTATATCGCCGGGGTTCTTGCGGCGCTCGTTCTCTACGCCGCAACAATGTAAAAGAGGCGAACCGCTTCGATTCGCCTTCGTTCAGAGAAAAATGGGGATTATGAACCACCTGCAGAGCCTCCGTCGCAACCACGATAGGTTCGCAGCCACTTCACCGTCTCTCTAATTCCCTCTTCGAGCGTATAAGGGTTTTCTCCCAGGAGCTTGAACGTCGGTTCCATCGGGGTTTCGTAATTCGTCGTCATGCTGCGGAAGCGCGAGCTGTTAATTAGGAAGGGTGTGCCGGTGAGGCGAGTAGGAATATCGCCCAACAGGGCCAGGCATCGGAGCAGCCACCGTGGGACAACGCGGACACCGTGTCCAGTGAGCGCGTGAGAGAAACCGTTCGTCCAGATGTAAAGATCGATCGGGCGATCACCGAGATAAATTATCTTCCCACGCACAACATCGTTCGGCGTCTCGAAGATTCTCTGAATCTGATGCACAACATTTTCCACGTAGCCATAGCACCGGATCACCGACTGCCGGCCGGGATGAAAATAAAGACCGCGCTCGACCACGCGCCAGAACTCCCGCCGATAACGAAGATGCCAGGGACCCCAGATATTTGTCGGGCGGATAATTGTCCAGCAGCACGAAATGTTCGCTTCTCGAGTCAGCTTCTCTGTAATCACCTTGCTCTCGCCGTAAATCGTTTCCGGAAAATAATCCGTGTCATTCTCTGGCAATCGTCCCGGCGCACAGACAAATTGGGATGAAGTGATGATGACGCGCCCGATGGACGGCGTAGCGCGAATCGCGTCCAGAACATTGCTGGTTCCTTCGATGTTTGCGCGGTAACCTTCTTCGAGCGTCGTGTTTTCATCGCACTCGGCGCGCGCTGCCAAATGAAGGACGAGATCGGGTTGAAAATCGTGAAAGGCGTGCGCCAAGGCGGCCGAATCGAGGATGTCGCCTTTCTGCCAGAATGGCGCCTGCTCGGATTTTAATGGAGGATCTGTGGAGTAATTGAGAATGCTCCATCCCTCTTGGTTAAAAACATTCACCGCATGAGTGCCAATAAAGCCTGACCCTCCGGTGATTAGAATTTTCATTATGGCTCTCGCGCGCTGAGTCCCGACGATCTTGGCGAAAATGGACTTGATAAGCCGCTCATCTTAAGAAGCGCTAAGCTAATGTATTCAATTCATCCACCTGCTCACTCGTGACCCAATCGTCTTTGCAAACTTGTTTGGTCCGTAAGGTCGCGCAAGCGATAGCAAAGGAAAAGCGGTGTGAAACAGGGTTCTGTATCGAGAGTCCTCTGACACGCTCCGGCGCACTGTCTAAGTCAATCAACCCTCTGCCGAAGGGCAAAGATCCTGCTAGGTAATGCTTGGTCGACTCAGTGGACCGAAGGGCGGAAAGCAAGGGCGAAAAAACGCAGTTACTCCTTAAAGCGTAAAACCTGCCGTTATAGCGTCCTGCGCAAACATCTTAACCGTATCGAGCGACAAGTCTGCTAGATCTTTCAGCCAAAGCGAGCGCGCTTTCTTAAGAATATTGGGTGGTACCGTAACAATATCGCATCCGCAAAGCTCGGCCTGCACGATGTTAAGAACTTCCCGGACGCTGGCCCAAAGTAACTGCGCTTTCGGCAGGGTCTTTACCAGTTCCTGACTCTCACGCATTATTTCGATTGGGTCGCGTCCTGTATCTGCGATCCGGCCGGCGAAAACCGACACCACAGAGGGGACGTCCGGAGCAAGCGTATCAACCACGCCGCGGACTTGGTCGGTGGTGAGAATGGCAGTGATATTCAACCGCACCCCTGCCTGCGAGAGGTCGCGAATTAACGAGAGCGAGCTTTCACCGCGTGTATTTGTAATCGGAATCTTTACGTAAACGTTCTCCTGCCAACGCGAAATCTTCAGCGCTTGACTACGCATCTCTGGAAATTCATCGGAAAAGACTTCGAACGAAATTGGCTTTTCTTTAATTGTATCCAAAATTTCATGCGCAAACTTTTCGTAATCCGCAATGCCGGCCTTTCGCATTAAAGTCGGATTCGTCGTAATCCCCTTGATCAACGGATCTGCATAAAGACGCAGCAGAGTCTCCTTGTCCGCACCATCAGCAAAGATTTTTACCGCGAGGTGCTCGAGTAACTTCATCGGTGCAGAATTTTACGATGTTTGGGCTGACGTAGCAACATCGACAATAATTCGCGTCGCACCGAGCAGATCGTATGTGCAAAAGTTGGGAGCTTTCCGGAGAGGCTCGGCATATCCGTGATCGATGAAGATTGTGCAGCAACCGGTAGCGTGTCCACAATCCACATCCCGCCAGCGATCGCCGACCATGAAGCTGGACTGAAGATCGAGATCGAGGGCGGCTGCGGCACGTAAAAGCATGCCGGGGTTCGGTTTTCGAAATTCGGAATCATCCTCGCCGTCGTAGCAAACTTCGACACGATCAATTGGTAATTCAGCGCACATTTTTTTATGGATCGCTTCAATTTTCTCACGGGCAGCAGTTCCCCGGCCGACATCCGGTTGGTTGGTGACCACGATAATATAGAAGCCAGCATTTTTTAGACGCTGACAGGCTTCCACCACGCCCGGCAGGAACTCGAAATCACAAACATCAAGCGGTGGGTAAGGTTTCCCATCACGAATGATTGCCCGATTGATTACCCCATCTCGGTCGAGGAAAACTGCCCTTTTCACAATGCGGCCCCAAACCTCACTTGGTGCTTTCCCATTTTGTTTCAGACAACTTCAGCTTCGGATGAGAGACAAGAAGATGCCAGATAACCGCTTGAAAGGCTTCCGAATGAGGGGTTATGCGTGCATCGCTGACACTTGGCACGATGACACAAGCGTCGGCTACCTTGCCAGTGTATCCTCCGTCACGGCCCACGATGCCAAGAATTGAAGCACCGACTTTTTTCGCGAAATCCAGTGCAGCAACCAGATTAGGACTTACATTTTTTTCGACGTTTCCGCCACCGACAGAGAACACCAGAACAGCGTCCGCCGGCGAGAGCCTGCTGCCCTTCAACCATTCCGCAAAAACTGAACTCCATCCATCATCATTTGTTCGGGCAGTTAATTCTGAAACGTTATCCGTCGGCGCGTAACTCTCGAGCCCGCAAATTTTCCTGAAATCGTTGACCGCATGAGACGCATTTGCTGCGCTACCTCCAACGCCGAGAACAAAGAGTCTCCCCCTTCGGTCGCGGATCGTTGCGAGTAGTTCCGCCATCTTCTCAAGTGCATCGACATTCAATTCGTCAACAATTTGTCGAACTTCCTCCAGATATTCCCGGGCAAAGTTCATCGGGCTGTTGCTTTCTCCTGTTTCAAGAATTTGTCCAGCTCAACCAGGCCGCCAGGGGACCCGATTTCATAAAAACGCCTGTCAACTTCGTGGGCCGCCAGTTCGTTTTCCGCGAGTAACCGGCCCATCAGTTCCGATAAATCAAAAGCTTCTGGCATGCCGGCAAATGCGCGAGCGGAAAAAACACTCAACCCGTAATCAAGATGATGCATCGCAGCTGTTGGTCGCCCTTTCGAAAATTCCAAAATTCTGCCGTTCTCGAATTGAACATTACTGGTGTCCCAGCGGTTTTCATTACGAAAAACAGTCATCAATGCGGCTTTTCCCGACTCGCAAAAGGCGGACACTACAGGCTCAAAGTCGATTGGCAGATACGAATCCCCGTACATGACAAAGAACTGGTCTCCGAGAAGGCGAATGGCTTGACGGACCGCGCCGCCGGTTCCGATGAGACGCGGGCCATCGAAAGAATATTCCAACGCGATACCAAAGCCTGCGCCGTCGCCAAACACTGACTTTATTTTTTCCCCGAGATACCCGACGCAAAGCACAACTCGTCTAATTCCCTGCTTTCGCAGGAGCGCCAACTGATGTTTCAAAAATGGTTCACCGGCAACCCTGACCAGAGATTTCGGCGTGTCTCTGGCCAGCGGACCCAATCGGGTCGCCAGACCGCCGGCGAGAATCGCGACCGGAAACGCGGCAGGCTTAGCGCCCTTCATTGAACCAGCGTTTTGGTGCCTTCAAAATCAAAGCGAAAACGCACTTCATTCAAGCCTTGGTCACGCAATGCGTGGCGCAGAGCCGCCTTGTCCTCGGCGTAGAACATAAGGAAGCCGCCACCGCCTGCACCAATCAGCTTGCCACCGAGGGCTCCGTGCGACATCGCGAGATCGTACCATTCGTCAATTTGGACGTTGGTCATACCCTTGGAGCGCTCCTTTTTGTGCTGCCAATGGACGTCCATCAGTCGTCCGAACTCGCGTAGATCGCCATTCTCGAGCGCTCTCTGGCTCTGGCCGGCGAGATCTTTCACAAAATGTAGATTGTCGACCATTGACTTATCCGCGTTTTTGCTCCGATCGTCTTGCTCCTTGAGAATCGCCGAAGCGGACCGGGAGTAGCCGGTAAAGAACAAAAGTAGATTGTCTTCCAAATTGAAAAGCGTTTCCTCCGAAATGTTTAACGGCCAAGCTACAACCCGTTCATCCGGCAAGAATTTGAAACAGGTGATTCCGCCATAGGCGGCGATGAATTGATCCTGCTTACCAATCGGTTCGCCCAGTCGATCCAGCTCGATCGCGCAGGCTTGCTCAGCTAGCGCCGAGGGATGAACAAGGTTTTTTTTCCATGCATGCAAGGCTTTTAAAAGCGCGGTGGTAAAACTCCCCGACGAGCCCAGCCCGGTCCCGGCCGGAATATCTGCCATCGACGCCATTTCCAGATAAGTGGCTTCGACTCCGACCAGTTTTAATGCCTCACGAACGATTGGATGTTCGATTTCCTCAACGCTGGTTACGCGTTCCAATTTGGAATATTTGATGATCATTTCCGGTCCAAAGGTCTGATGGAGCGTGATGTATACATACTTGTCGATCGCTCCCGCGATAAGAAAGCCTCCATACTGACGGTAGTACGACGGCAAATCGGTTCCCCCGCCCCCAAGGGAGATGCGTAACGGAGAACGGATGATAATCATTCGCTTAAGAAGGTAGCTTCAGACGCACCAAAACCTTACCACTGCACAGGGCCAGTCCCGTCCCAGTGATATGGTAAATCTTGCGATCGAAGTGTGCGCCTAGTTCATTTAAGTACACGAACACTCCAGGATATGCGGGGTAATCGTGCCAAAGGATCGTACCGTCCGGAGAAACGATACGAAGTGCGGCCTGAGTGTCGGATTTAACATAACTATAGCTGTGGCTAGCATCAATGAATACTAAATCGATCTTTTGTTTATAAGGTTCAAAATCAAAGGTTGCGGAGTCACCTGTTAGTTGCTGGATACGATCCGACTCCTTTACTCCTTTAAATGCTATGCCTCGATCCCATCGGTCGAAGAGATATTCATCAGTCATGTCTAGTTCTGCATGGTGGCGGGCTTCCGCGGCCGGAAGATCGAGCGTGTAGATTTTCGTCTCCGGATTGTTTCTCGCTACAGCCAGAGCCGTTTCGCCAAGATAGGTACCGAATTCGAAGACCAATTTAGGCTCGACTAATTTTGTAATTGCGCACAATACAGCGCGATCATAGGAGCTGACATTGACCTTCACGAGAATGTCATTAATTCCAACAATCTGGTCAAGATCGACGTTTTCCACAACACTGGCGGCATGTCTTTTCATCAGATTCCAGACAATTCGTACCAGTTCATATCGTAATAACTTAGGATTTCTGAGGGAGTTGACGGCGAACTTCGCGAAGACTTTAGGCGCAATTTTTAGATTGTTAATGACATCAGTGTCTTTCATGATTTTCAACGTAGTTTCCTGCGTGAAGGCGGTCCACGATTTCAAGAACAGCCTTTGCTTCCGCTAAACCGGGCGACGATTTCCGCGATTCGCGCACGTCCCGGACAAACTCATTCAGCTCAAATTCCCAGGAATCATCTTCACCGGGAAATTCCCAGGTCGACACCTTCGGCGGTCCCATTTCCGGCAGCATTTGGTAGTGATAAAGTCTCTCGGTTCCATAACTGCCTCCAAGTCCTTCGACTTGGAGTTTACCGTGGCGGCCATAAATCTCGAAGGAGAAGAGGTTTTTCCATTCGGTGCAGCTCACATGCAGCCAGGCGGTTTGGCCACGAGCGGTCCGCAGGGACAGAAACGCGTTGTCATCTGACGCCATCTTCCAAAAATATGTCGCCAGATGACCTTCAACGGTCTCGAAGTCGCCAAGAAACCAGCGGGCCAAGTCAATCAAGTGGACACCTTGATCAATCAGTTCACCGCCTCCAGACATTTTCGGATCTGCCCGCCATTCCTTCTCGTAACCGATTCGTCCGCCGTGTCCGTAGCGCCCGCGAATAAACATCAATTCCCCGAGTGCTCCGGTCTCAAAGATTTCGCGCGCCTTTCGAAACGCGGGATGATAGCGATGGTTGTAGCCGACACGGACAGATAATTTTCGACTTTTCGCTTCCCGAATCAACGGTTCGACCTGACTCGCCGTTGTTGCCACAGGTTTCTCAATCAGCGCATGCTTCCCCGCTCGTAGAGCGGCGAGGGAGATTTCTGGTAGCGACGCGTTGAACGTCGCGATGATCACAGCATCGACGTTCGGGTCCGCGAGCGCGTCCTCAACCATATAAGTCGCACGTCCGCGGCCAGCGGCTTCGACCAACGCTTCGGCTCTGGCAAGCTCAACATCGCATGCAACCACCAATCTGTTCTCCCCAAGACTGGCAAGCCGCTTCCGACCGACCAAACCACAGCCAATGATTGCAAAATTGAGCGCGTTACCAGTCATGTCCCCGGTCTTTAGGAATGATTCGACGAAGAGTGTAAATGTCGCTCGATCGTAGAAGTTCGCGATGCTGGTCGAGTTTACTCCAGGGATCCCACTTTGCCGAAATCAGTTTGCCCGTAATTCCATCGCTTTCAGGCGAGGTGAGATAAACACATAGGCGGGCTGCTTGATCTATCGAATCGCCGTCATTTACCAGCTGTTGCTTCGCTTGCGCGTAACTTTGCGCCCCTGCTTTTTCTTCTCCCGCCGCAACAATTTCATCCAGAAGCCGAGTATTTAGCGCCCCGGGAGCGACGGCGTTAACGTCAATGTGAAACTCCCGAAGTTCCTCGGCTAATATTTCGGTCAACCGTACGACGGCTGCTTTCGAAGCCGCGTAGGCGCTGAAGCGGGGCCGGGGCGTTGCGGCTCCTCCGCCCGAAAGATTGACGATCTTGCCGTAACCGGCCGCCTTGAACAATGGAATCGCGTGATGACAAACCAGCGCTGTTCCGAGAAGGTTAACCTCAATCGTTCTCTGCCAGGCAGACCAGTCTGACTCGTCAAAGGGTCCGATTGGCGCCTGGATACCTGCGTTATTAATCACAGCGTGGAGCCTGTTAAATTCGGCGGTAAGCCTTTCGAAGAGTTCGGCGACCTGTTTCGCCTGCGATATGTCGCATACTTGGGCGACGAGTCTTTGCGACTGTGGGAAAAATGCTTTTAGTTCGTCATACGCTGCTTGAAGCGGGGTTTCCGTTTGCGAGCAAAATAAAACGTTTGCTCCGCGTGTGCCGAACTCCTTAACGATTGCGTAGCCCAACCCACGGCTGCCACCGGTTACCAAAATGCTCCTGCCGGCGAGATTTAGCGTCGTTGCAGTATCCATCGATTTTGCTCGAGCCACTGCAAAGTTCTTACGATTGCCTGTTCAATTGTGAGCTTTGGTCTCCATCCAGTTGCACGAATCTTTTTTGTGTCCAGGAAGATGAATGGATTATCGCCAATCCATCCTCTATCGCCTCCGGTAAAATCAAGGCGAGGATTAACCTTCAAATGCTGGCAAATCCACCGAATCGAGTCGGTTACCTGACAATATTCGTCCGTCCCCAAATTATAAATCTCCACCTGATGGCGGGCTGCACTTGCCGTATTTCGATCAACCACATGCAGAATGGCGTCGAGGCAATCCTGAACGTGGAGGTAGCTTTTCCGTTGAGTCCCGTCTCCCAGGACCGTCAAATAATCCGGGTGTTCGATCAGTTGCCGGTAGAAATCTATGACGTGGCCGTGAGTGTAACGCTCGCCCAAAACCGAGACGAAGCGAAAGATGTAGCCTTCAAACTGAAATCCTTCGCAGTACGCTTCAATTAAGCCTTCCGCGGCCAGTTTCGAAGCGCCGTAAAGAGAGGTTTGAATCGGGAACGCCGCATTCTCGGGCGTCGGAATCTGCTCTGCCTCACCGTAGATCGATCCCGTCGAGGCGAAAACGATGCTTCGCACTCCGGATGCCCGCATAGCTTCGAGGACCTTGAACGTTGCGAGGGTATTTTGCTCCAAATCCTTTTCGGGATGATCAAGGCCAAACCTGACATCGGCATTTGCTGCAAAGTGAAAAACGATGTCTACGTCCTTAATCACTTTGACGAGAAGATCTGAATCCCGTGTATCGCCCTTAACGAAGTGAAAGAGTCTTTCACTTCGAGCAGATGAAAGAAACTCCTCCTGTCCGGTTGACATATCATCCAAACCAACCACTTCCACGTTCTTGGAAAGTAACCGATCAACAAGGTGGCTCCCGATGAACCCGGCAGCCCCGGTAACCAGTGCCTTTTTCATTGCCCTTGCCTTTTGTCCAGAAGCTCGAGAATTGCTTCAATCCGTTCGCGAGTCATTTTTTCAAAACTGAAATCGGCGGCTCGCCGCAAGCCCTCGGCGCGAAGTCGATCACGCAGGTCTTGATCGACCACGATCTTCCTCAACATGGCAGCTGTCGCTTCTCTATTGTGGAAGTCAACGATCAGCGCGTGCCCGGCCGTTACCTCATGCATGATTGGAATATCGTTAACGACACACGGCGTCCCGCAGGCCATTGCTTCGATGACGCTTCGTCCGAAAGTCTCTTCCCGGCTGGCCAGGCAAAACGCTATGGCGTTACGGTACAAAGACGCGAGCCAGCGGTCTTCGACCCAGCCAAGGAACTGGACATTCGATTCGATTCCGAGTGCGCGGGCGCAAGCACGAGCGCTCAAATCACCGCCACTCCAGCCTCCGCCGGCCATCACGAGTGGGTGCGTTGAGCGAATCGCCGCATCCAGTCTCGCGTAGCCCTCAAGCAAAAGCTCTGCCTGTCTGTAACGCTGAAAATTTGAGACCCATAAAAAATAACCGGGTTCTATTTCGAACCTACACTTCAACTCAGCATCTTCGCCGGACTCTTTTTCAGGCAGAAATTGATCAGTCTGCAATCCTTCGTGACTTATGATCAGTTTAGCGGCGATTTGCGGAAACGCGGCCGTTATTTGCGAAGCCGCCCAAAATGAATTCGTGATTATGAGATCGGCTCTGGCTATTCCCCGCCGTGTCATTAAGCGGCGATAGAGTTGTCGCCCGCTACCGATTTTATTCGATGGATCCACGTGCAGGAGCGCAAGCAAACTCATCACCGTCGGCAGGAGTTTTCTCACCGGCACAAATCCCACGGTCAATAGTACATCGGCTCCCATTTGTTTGGCGAGGGCGGGGACTCTCATGTGATCTGCCCAAAGTCGCGCAAACAGCCGATCGTTGGCCGGAAAACGATGAACAACTCGAACGCGCCCATTAGCCTCGGACCAATCCTCTGTATCTCCCGCGAAGATCAGCCAATGGATATCGGGATACAGTCTCAAAGCGGTGTTAACAAGGCCGTGGAAATAGGTTGTGAGACCGGTTCTTCGGTGCGGATGTTCGCACAGCGTGGTCAGCGCCAGGCACCTCAAGCCGCACTTCACCGCTGCCTCTGCAGGCTCGTTCTGTTCTGATGTCGGCATTTCCATTAAGTGAAGCGCTCTGGTAGCCGTGCTGAGCGTCAAACATGCTTATCCATTATCAGGGTTGTGCAACACCTTGGGAATGTTGGGCTCGGCATACGGCTTGACGCGGCGTAATCCTTAGCAAGGGTCAAGGACCGCATGAAATCAATTCAGTCGATCTCCGTCTGTGGTTTGGGCAAACTCGGCGCCTGCATGGCGGCTACTTTTGCTGCTCGCGGTTTTCCCGTTACCGGAATCGATATCGATCCCGAAAAAATCCGGAAAGTCAATGCCGGGCTTCCACCGGTAGAGGAGCCATTACTGACTGAAACCATGAAGGAAGCTCATCAACGCTTTCGTGCGACGGATAATCCTGCCGAAGCCTTGCAAACGGACGTTTCCTTTTTCATTCCACCGTCTCCCAGTCTGCCTGATGGCAGCTTTTCCAACGAATTCCTCCTTAAGGCGATGCAACCCGTCGCGGCAGCGGTGCGTGCGGATGGAAAAAAGGGTCACATTTTTGTATGCAGTTCAACCACGACGCCAGGCGCTGTCGACACCGTTCTGATTCCAATGTTGGAAAAGGAGACTGGTCGGAAATGTGGGTCAGAGTTTCACGTCTGCTACAACCCTGAGTTCATCGCGCTCGGCAACGTCATCAATGGTCTGCTCGAACCGGATCTCGTATTGATCGGCGAAGGCGATCCAGAGAGTGGTGCCGCCCTCGAAGAACTCTACCGGAAATACACGCACAACAAATGTCGGATTGCCAGGATGTCGATCATTAGTGCCGAGCTGACCAAGATTTCAGTAAACAGCTACATCACCATGAAGATCAGCTTCACCAATCAGCTCCGAATGATTGCGGAGCGATTTCCCAAGGCCGACATCACTATGATTCTCGACGCAATTGGCACCGACACCCGGATTGGCCATAAATATCTTCGGCCGGGGCTCAGCTTTGGCGGACCATGCTTTCCGCGCGACAACCGGCTCCTCGCTTACGCAGCACGCGAGGTGGCCGTAGAAGCCCCGCTGGCCGAAGCATCCGACAAAACTAACGAGCTAACCAAAATGAATCTGCTCCAGCGGGTGAGGGGATTGGTTTCACCGGGCGATAGCGTGCTCATTCTTGGAATCTCATACAAGCCCGATACCTATATCACCGAGGAATCTGCTGGTCTACACTTGGCTCAGAACTTGAAGCGGCACGGCTACCGCGTGCTGGTCCATGATTTCGCGGCAACTCCCTCAAACAGTCCCGCTCTGCACGAGTTCGAGCTTGTCACTGACTTGCCGGGACTTGAGAAAAGGAAAGACATCGATCTTGCGGTAATCTGTTGCCCTTGGCCGCAATATCGATCAGTGAAACTCTCTTCTGCGACGCGGCTCTTGCCCACGTGGCAGCTCTAGGCGCTACAATTTGTCGATACCGATATTGGAAGAAAAAGTCGTTTTATCGCGCAGGTGTTTCCGGAGAAGCCATTTGCCAGAAATCAGATCGAGTTTTCCACGGTAGAACAATTTCTGAAACTGCCGTTTCACTTTCGCGAAAAGCTCAAGAAATTTTCCGATGATCCCACGCGGAAAGCCATGCTCGATCCGAATAGCGAGATGTTCCCGCCTACTGTTCTCCGCGACTCGCCGATCGGCAGACTGGCCAAATTGGTGCATTCGGTAGTTTGCTAATAGCTCAGGGATGTGACCTATCTTACAACCGCACTTTCCAAGCCGCAGGATAAAATCTACATCGCAACAATTTAGAAATTTGTCGTACTGGTAGGAACCTAACCGGTCGTAAACTCCCTTCTTTACGAATAACCTTAGATGCATGAATTAGCAAACTCAACTA
>JACXTT010000984.1_pt1 | contig 48791 bp, 53 predicted proteins | sample 9270951 | NCBI WGS metagenome assembly JACXTT01 (sample SAMN15532306, study PRJNA645909) | rock metagenome | isolation source: weathered quartz diorite | place: Puerto Rico | collected 2017-06-21 | reverse complement strand
TCGTCAATGACTTGGAAAAATCACTGATGAAAGACTTTGTAATCATGTGTGGCGGCGATCCAAACAAGGTAGATAACTTCCTTAAAGCACCACCAGAATAATCTTCCGAACACTTATGGAGTTGTCTCCAACAAACCATCAATTTCTTATAAACCAAGGATATTACAGACTCAATTCCCCGTTTGGCGACAACACCAACCAGGGCTGCTGTGCTATTGCAATCATAATTCAAACAATCCCACCAATCCTTTAATCCTGTCTTTATATTCTCTTAAAACCAAATCTGCAACTTGCGTTTGCTATATTTATAGCAAAACAGAATACTATGAATTCATACTCTCTACAAGGTCAGGTGGCACTGGTTACCGGTGGCGATAGCGGTATCGGTAAAGGCGTAGCGCTGGAACTGGCAAAAGCCGGGGCAAAAGTGGTTATCAACCACGTAGATGCACATGAAGTAGCCCAGCTAACTGTTGATGAAATAAAAACTTCCGGCGGAGATGCCTACGCTATCCATGCGGACGTAAGTAAGGAAGACGAAGTAAAAGCCATGTTTGCCGAAATGTTTAAGCAATACGGCACTATTGATATCCTGGTAAACAATGCCGGATTGCAGCGTGATTCAAAATTTATTGACATGACGCTGGAGCAATGGAACACCGTGATCAGCATCAACCTGACCGGCCAGTTCCTTTGTGCCCGTGAAGCAGCGAAGGAATTTATCAGGAGGGGAGTGGTGCAGGAGCGAAGTAAGGCTGCCGGGAAGATCATCTGCATGAGCAGCGTGCACGAGGTAATTCCATGGGGAGGGCACGTAAATTATGCTGCCAGCAAAGGTGGCATTATGATGATGATGAAAAGCATGGCGCAGGAATTAGCTCCACATAAAATACGGGTAATGAGCATCGGTCCGGGTGCCATCGAGACCCACATTAACCAGGCGGCATGGAGCACACCGGAAGCTTTGGAAAAACTACTCACATTAATACCCTATAATCGCGTTGGGGTAACAGAAGATATTGGTAAGCTGGCCGCCTGGCTGGCATCTGATGAAGCAGACTATATTACCGGCACTACCATATTTATGGATGGTGGAATGACCCTATATCCTGGCTTTGCTGATAATGGATAAGTGCTTTTTTATATTTGAGGAGTACAATCGTCCCGGCCAGCTTCAAATTACCTGCTTTATGTCGTTTGAGTAAATTTCCTTTTAAAAAGCCCAAATTATTATTTATGTCATATTTTAGACTGGAATATTGGGGATTTGTGTTTAAATTACCCAAAATAGATAAGCGCTTTTATAAATTATTTGTTACCAAAATGTGTCATTTGTCATCAAATTGCAAAGAAATTGTTAAAAAATAACTTATTGTAAAAAATACACTAAGTATCTTCAAAAAACTTTGCAATAATGTAAAAAAGACACTAAGTATTTGCCTTTATTTTACGAAAAATCAAAAATCGCCCTTAACTTTATAAAATAATTATAAAAGTTGTCGAATATTTTAAAATTTAGCAATAGCAGCGTATTTTTGTTACGGATTTAAAATTTAAGACAATGAAAAAATTATTTATCACTGCTGCAATCGCTACATTGTTTAGCGCCAGCGTATTTGCCGATGGCACCAAAAAAGCTAAAGCTGATGTGAACGTTTCTTACACAGTTTTAAACCAATTCAATGCTGACTTTTCTGATGCTACTAATGTAGTTTGGACTGTTAACGGTTCTTTCCAGAAAGCTGAATTCATTGCTGACAACGTTAAGAAAACTGCTTTCTACAACCTGACTGGCGAGTTTGTCGCTTTAACCCAGGATGTTGATGCGAGAGCTATTCCTGCTAAAGCTTTGAAAGAAATTAACGAGAACTACAAAGGTTACAATGTTAACGAAGTGATCGTTATCCAGAACAACACTGAATTAAACCCGGATGCTGATGAAACAGCTTACTTTGTTGATCTGAAAAACGACGCTAACGAAGTATTGGTAAAAATTACCCCTGAAGCACACATCGCATTTTACAAACAAGTTAAGTAATTGTAAAGTTATTCTTGAAAAAGCCATCCGCTAGTTAGTGGATGGCTTTTTTTATGCCTTTTGCTCAGAATAATTAAAACAACTTGAACCCTTCGGGCCTTTATTAAGGATAAACAATTCTTGATATGCCTAAAACCATAATTGTTTCAAACCGGCTGCCTGTAAGGATACAGGAAAATAACGGCGACTATACGTTATTGCCAAGCGAGGGTGGATTAGCAACCGGCCTTGGGTCTATCTATAAGCAAAACGACAATATATGGATAGGGTGGCCCGGAATTGAAATTACTGATGAAAAAGTTCAGAAAAGGATCGCCGGGCAGTTAAATGAGCAAAGCCTGTTGCCCGTATTTCTGTCACAGGAAGAGATAAGCGAGTACTACGAGGGTTTTTCAAATGAGGTATTATGGCCTGTGTTTCACTATTATGCCTCTACTTATGCCAACTATAAAGAATCGAACTGGGAGTTTTATCAACAGGTAAACGAGAAATTCAAACAGGCGGTATTGAATATCGTAAAACCAGGAGATACTATTTGGGTGCACGACTACCAATTAATGTTGTTACCAAGCCTGATCAGAAATGAAAACCCCGATCTTTCAATAGGTTTTTTTCTGCACATCCCGTTCCCTTCCTATGAAATGTTCAGGCTGATACCCTGGCGCGCCGAACTGATGCATGGTCTTTTGGGGGCCGACCTGGTTGGCTTCCACACTTTTGATTATGTGCGGCATTTTATCAATGCCTCTACCAGGATATTACCGGTAACATCGTCAGCCAACATTATCACCGATGGTGAGCGGTCTATTGTTGTCGAATCGTTCCCGATGGGTATCGATGATAAAAAATATGCTGATCTAACTCATGATCCGCAGGTAAAAAAGGATATAAAATTAATTCATGATACTTTTAAGGATACAAAGCTAATAGTCACCATCGATAGGCTTGATTACAGCAAAGGTATCTTACAGCGACTCCAGGTGTTTGAATACGTTTTAGAGCACTTTCCGCAATACCGTGAAAAGATCGCACTTTACATGGTGGTAGTACCATCGCGCGATACGGTTCCGCAGTATGCACAGTTACGCGATCAAATCGATAAAAGGGTAGGTACGATCAATTCCGTATACCGTACAATGGATTGGGTGCCCATCCACTATTATTACCGGTCAATGTCAATAGAAATGCTATCGGCGCTATACTCTACCGCCGATGTTTGCTTGGTAACGCCTATGCGCGACGGAATGAACCTGGTAAGTAAAGAATATGTGGCCAGTCGCGTAAATAATGATGGCGTGCTTATTTTGAGCGAAATGGCGGGCGCATCAAAAGAGTTGATAGATGCACTGATTGTAAACCCTAATAATACCGTTGAGGTCGCAGAAACTCTTATCCAGGCCATCAATATGCCTATTGACGAACAAAGAAGGCGCATGGTACAGATGCGGCAAATGGTTTCCAAGTTCAATGTATCACACTGGGTAAGGATATTTATGGATAAGTTGAATGAGGTGAAACAGTTGCAGCGTTCCATGCTCACGCGCTACGTTGGCTCAGCCACCGAGCAATCTATTATTAGTCGTTACGCCAAGACACAAAAACGAATCATATTTCTGGACTATGACGGAACATTGGTCGATTTTAAGCCGGTTATTGATCAGGCAGTCCCGGATGAAGATCTGTATACGATAATCAGTCATTTAACAGAAGATCCCGCTAACCATATTGTGTTAATAAGCGGCCGTAAGCATGATATTTTAGGCGAGTGGTTCGCCGGCCACGATATAGACATGATAGCCGAACATGGCGCCTGGTTTAAAAAAAAGCACACCGGCTGGCATAAGCTTCCCGGACTTTCTGCTCAATGGAAACACGACATTATGCCCGTGCTGGAAACATATGTGGACCGTACGCCGGGTACATTTATCGAAGAAAAATCATACTCGCTGGTTTGGCATTACCGTAAAGCGCAAAAAGGCTTAGGGGAATTAAGGGCAAATGAACTGATGAATACATTGAAATATATCGCCAATGATAAAGGTCTGCAATTATTACCCGGTGATAAAGTGGTAGAAGTAAAGAACATGGAGATCAACAAAGGCAAAGCGGCTTTAACGATGGTGGACGGAGGCGATAAGTATGATTTCATTATGGCTTTGGGCGATGATTATACGGACGAGGACATATTTAAAGCATTGCCCGACAGCGCTATTACTATTAAAATAGGCAGTAATGTTTCTGCGGCCAAATTCTACCTGCGCACGCCATTTGAAGCGCGGCGGCTCCTTAAATCACTTGCCATAGGTAGATCATTAGTCATTAGTCATTAGTCATTGGTTTTGGGTTGTTAAAAACGATTATTCAATGACTAATGACTATAAAAATACCGGTTTGTCCAGCTTCATAGCAATGCGGTAAGCGGCATTCATCAGTCCCACATGGCTGTATGCCTGTGGAAAGTTGCCCCACTGACTGCCGTCAGTTTCATCCACATCTTCACTAAAAAGTAACAGATGATTGGAAAATTGCAATAGATTTTCGAATTCCTTTAAGGCATCATCTATACGGCCTACAGTGGCCAACGCTTCTACGTACCAGAATGCACAGATCAGGAAAGTTGTCTTTGGTTTGCCAAAATCATCTTTGTATAAATACCTGTAAAATAATCCGTTAGATGCCTTTAGCTCTTTTTCCAGTGCAGCTAAATGATCTTTTGCCCTTTTTGAGGCAGGGGTGAGGTAATTCATCATGATCAGCTGTAAAGTACTCGCGTCAAGGTTAGGGCTCCCGGCCGAATTTGTATACACTCTCCGTTTTGGATCATAACAGCTTTCGATATGTTTAGCAGCTCTTCTTTTTAATGAAACGGCTTTCTTAATTAACGCCTTATGTTCAATAGTTCGTGCCATTTTCTCGGCTGCATTGGCACCGGCCCATTGGAAAAGGTTGCTATAACAGTGAATATTCGCCATATTACGAAACTCCCATATCCCGGCATCTTTTTCGTCTATGGTCTTTTCTATTTTGGTAAGCAGATAGTCTATCCAGCGTGCTGAATCCTTTCTTTCTGAAAAGATAAAACGGTGGTCAGTGTACAAGGGAAGCAGCGAGATAAGCACCTGTCCGTAAATGTCATTTTGAATATGCTCGTATGCCTGGTTACCTATTCGTACGGGTTTGTTACCCATATAACCATCAAGATAATCTAATATTTTTTCGGTAAGAATTTTTTGACCTGTAATACCATACAAGGGTTGATATCTAAAGTCTTCAGAAAAAGAGATGTCTGTAACATAGTTAAAGTATTTCTCCATTTCTTCAAAGTGGCCAATATGGCTCAATGAGGTAATGACATAATAGGTATCACGCAACCAGCAATAACGGTAATCCCAGTTACGCCCGCTGCCGGGGGACTCAGGCAAACTGGTAGTGCTGGCGGCAATAATAGCGCCTGTATCTTCAAACTGGTGTATCTTTAAAGCCAGGGCCGACCGGATCACATAAGGCTGATAAAATGTAGCGATAGAGGAGTGTTTGATCCACGTTTGCCAGTAACGGGCTGTTTCGTGAAGAAAACGTTCCGCTGTGCTGATCAAAGGCGCTTCCAATGGTTCGCCATAGGTCATTACGAGATATTTGGGTTCATTCAGTACAAAAGCGTGATCATCAAAAATATAGCTGATGGGAATGTTGGTTGTCAATCGCATATTTTCGTCGCCACCTAAGTATTGGATGTGATTACTGCCGCGGTTTACCTGCAACTTAATCTCACCATATTCCGAAACGGGCGTGCATTTTACTTTTATTCTTGGCGAGCCGTCTATCGCTTCAATCTTCCTGATCAGCATCAAAGGCTTATAATATCGCTGACTCTGATAAAACCGCGGAGCAAAGTCGGTTATCCGGTATGCACCGCCACTTTTCACAGTAATTTCAGTTATCAAAATATTTGTATTCTCCTGGTAGTATTGATGGGGCGTATAATCGCCCTCAGGTAAAATGGAAAACTCGCCGCCTTTTTTCTTATCGAGCAGTCCCCCGAAAATAAAAGTACTGTCGAAACGGGGCCAGCAAAGCCAATCGATATTGGTATTCTTGTTTACATGCGCCAGGAAAGCGCAATTGCCAATTATTCCTGTTTGATAGGTATGTCGTGCCATCGGATAAGTATCAGCTTTAAGGTTCTTAATTAGCTTCAACAATAAAACTTGTATAATGTTGGTGTAATTTTTATACTATAATGTATATGTATTTGATAGATATTTTGCAATTTGCCATTGACAACGCCGGTAACGGCTGTAACTATATAAAAAAACGTAAACCATTAAATTTTAATTCTTATGAGTTTAAGATTAGGCGATTTGGCCCCGAATTTTAAGGCCCAAACATCAAAAGGCGAGATAGATTTCTATGAGTACCTTGGCGAAAGCTGGGGCGTATTATTTTCACATCCGGCAGATTATACACCGGTTTGCACTACTGAGCTGGGCAGAACAGCTTCATTAAAAGATGAATTCGAGAAGCGTAATGTAAAAGTGGTAGCTCTGAGCGTTGATTCGGTTGAATCACACAAAGGCTGGATCAATGATATCAACGAAACCCAGAACGTGGAAGTAAATTTCCCGATAATAGGGGATGAGACCCGCGAAATTGCTTTGGCTTATGATATGATCCATCCAAATGCATCGTTAACCGCCACTGTGCGTTCGCTGTTTATTATCGCTCCGGATAAAACCATTAAGTTGATTATAACTTACCCTGCATCAACCGGAAGAAACTTCCAGGAGATACTGCGTGTGATCGATTCTTTGCAGCTAACTGCTTATCATAGTGTTGCGACACCGGCCGACTGGAAAGACGGTGAGGATGTGGTTGTGGTACCAGCAATTAAAACTGAAGATATCCCGGCTAAATTCCCTAAGGGACATAAAGTTATAAAACCGTACCTGCGTACAACGCCACAGCCAAATAAATAATTTTTATTTTTCAAATAATTTTATATATTTGAAAAACAGGTTAATATTATAATGCTTTCTGAGAGTTAAAGCCAATTTTATTTCAGTTTGCCTTTAGTTTTTAATCTTATAGCACAATTTTTTTTAACAGTATTATTAATTATGAAAACTGGAAAAGTAAAATGGTTTAACACACAAAAAGGCTACGGTTTTATTATTACCGACGAAGGTAAAGACCTTTTTGTACATTTCAAAGATGTACAGGGAGGGGTAAATGCCATTAAGGATAATGACAGCGTAGAGTATGATGTGGAAGAAGGCAGAAAAGGATTACAGGCGGTAAAAGTGAAAAAGATATAGATTAAACTTATTCTGATTTTAGAACCTCTGCAACAGTTTGCAGGGGTTTTTTTATGCGCAATTGAATAATTAATTAAATTAGCCGGCCCAATTATTACAATTTATGACTGAAACTATTTCTCCTAAACTTACCCGCAACGTTACATTACTGGTATTAGTAGCCTCATTAGGTTACTTTGTGGACATCTATGATCTGCTTGTATTTCTTATTGTTAGAAACGACAGTTTGAAAGATGTCGGTGTACAACAAAAGGATCTGTTTAATGTAGGTATATCTATTCTGAACTGGCAAATGGCCGGATTGCTGGTTGGCTGTATCTTTTGGGAAGTGTGGGGCGCACAGTTGGGCCGTTCAAAGTTTCCTTTGGTTCCTTAAAACTTTATTCGTTGGCCAATTTCGCAAATTGGATGGTGCATGATCCAACAGCTTATACGATTGTGCGTGTAATTGCCGGTATAGGTTTAGCGGGTGAGCTGGGGGCGGGTATAACCCTCGTTAGCGAAACCCTGAGCAAGAAAAACAGGGGCTACGGCACTATGTTTGTTGCATCGCTTGGCTTGTTTGGGGCGGCAGCAGCGGCAATTGTGGCAAAACAGGGCTGGCGCGAGGCTTACTATGTAGGAGGTAGCTTAGGGTTTTTACTGTTATTGCTTCGTCTTGGAACATTTGAGTCGGGGATGTTTAAGAACGTGGCAGAATCTAAAGTTTCAAGAGGTAATTTTCTTCTTTTATTTACGAACGGCGAACGCCTTAAGAAATATCTGTGTTGCATTTTGATCGGTGCGCCGCTGTGGTATGTTGTGGGCATCCTGATATCACAACAACCTGAATTCGGTAACGCGTTGCATTCCAAAGAGATTTTGAAACCGGGCGATAGCATTATGTATGCCTATATCGGCATTGCTGTTGGGGGTATGATAAACGGACTGCTTGCGCAAATAACCAAATCGCGCAAGCTTGTTATGTATATTTTCTTGATACTGTCAGCCATTACAGCTGTAATCTATTTGAATGCAGTTGGGTTATCCAAGCAGCAATATCAATGGATATGGTTCCTGATGGGCGTAGGTGTAGGTTACTGGACTACATTTGTGACTATTGCTGCTGAGCAGTTCGGTACAAATTTGCGGGCTACCGTGGCTACTACAGTGCCTAACTTTGTACGCGGCTCTCTTATCCTGATCACTTTGGGTTTCAAGGGCCTGGTAAAAAGTCATGGGATGATCAACAGCGGTTATATTATGATGGCCATACTAACGGTAATTGCCCTGATAGCGCTCAGTCTTTTGAAGGAGACCTTCACCAAAGATTTAGATTATATTGAACAGATATAACCTCCGGTAACTCAAAAATCTGCATTTTTGTACAGCATGATTAGTAAAGAGGAGATAGCCGAATCGTACCGGCTAATACAGGATGAAATATGCTCGGCCCTTGAGCAATGCGATGGTAAAGCGCGCTTTGAAGAAGAACTATGGGATAGGGAAGGCGGTGGTGGCGGTCGTACCAGGATTATTCAAAATGGAAACATTTTCGAAAAAGGCGGGGTTAATTTTTCGGCCGTCCACGGTCATTTGCCGCAGACCATGAAAAAGGCCCTGAATGTAGATCAAGATGATTTTTTTGCAACGGGCGTATCCATTGTTATCCATCCAAATCATCCAATGGTGCCCATCATCCATATGAATATCCGGTATTTTGAAATGCCGGGGTCAGAAGTGAGATGGTTTGGCGGTGGTATCGACCTTACGCCTCATTATGTTTTCGAGGATGACGCGAAGTATTTTCATAGCAAATTGAAATCTGTCTGCGATAGTTACTATCATGATTTCTATCATCGCTTTAAGCTTTGGGCCGATGATTATTTCTTTATCAAGCATCGAAATGAGACACGTGGCATAGGCGGCATATTTTATGATCGTTTAACCGCTACTGACGACTTAAGCTGGGAACAAGTATTCGAGTTCTCAAAAGCTGTAGGGCGATCATTTGCACCAGCTTACACCGAGCTGGTTAATCGTAATCGTGATAAGGCTTTTACCGAACAAAATCAGTTATGGCAATATCAGCGCCGTAGCCGGTATGTGGAGTTTAACCTGGTATATGATGCCGGGACGAAATTCGGACTCGAAACCAACGGGCGTATTGAATCTATTTTGATGAGTTTGCCGCCGACTGCCAAATGGGTATATAATTTTCATCCTGAACCCAATAGCGAAGAAGAAAAAACGTTAGGATTGTTAAAAAAAGGAATTAATTGGGTATTATGAGAAAGCCGGGTATCGTTGTGTTGCTGTTTGTCTTAGCGATTACCGCATCCTCGTATATTGCGAAACAATCACTGAAAGGCGCCTGGGAATATGCCGGTGGCATTTATAACGGCAAAAAGGAGGGAGCACCTACCGATTACAAGCTTGAGCGCACATATGACAAAGAGCATTTCGAGTCTTATTCTATCGACAGCGCCAGCGCACCTGAAAAATATGAAGCCGGCGATTACGTCATTCACGGTGATACTTGCATAGAAACGCAGACCTTCAGCGGCCCTCCATCAAAAGTATTAAATACCCCCGTTCCATATCTCTATTCCATTCGGAATGACACACTTACACTGAAGGCTACCTTGCCCAGCGGAATGGTGATTGAAGAGTATTGGAAACGCATGAAATAATCAGGCATCACCCCGCGTTATCTATATTCAATTTGTTACTTGATTTACTCACATTTAAGGCCAAATGTGTATAAAAAACCTGCCTCAAAACGAAGTATTTTTTTAACTTCGCAGGTCGGTAAAAAAGCAAGTTTAAACCGCAACTAAAACCAGAAGATTCTACACAAAAGAAAATGGCTGACGAAACAGGAAACGGGAACAACCCGGGAGAAGACAGAATAATTCCAATAAATATTGATGAAGAAATGCGATCGGCCTACATTGATTATTCAATGTCGGTTATCGTATCAAGGGCATTACCCGATGTCCGCGACGGATTAAAACCCGTTCACAGGCGTGTGCTTTTCGGCATGCTTGACTTAGGGCTCAGCAACAACAAACCTTATAAAAAATCTGCACGTATCGTCGGTGAGGTAATGGGTAAGTACCACCCGCACGGCGACTCGTCTGTTTATGACACCATGGTGCGTATGGCCCAGGAGTGGAGCTTACGATATCCATTGGTAGAAGGCCAGGGCAACTACGGATCGATTGACGGTGATAATCCGGCGGCAATGCGTTATACTGAGGCAAGGCTGCAAAAGATTGCTGAAGAGATGCTGGCTGATATCAACAAGGACACCATCGACTTCCAACTGAACTTTGACGACTCGCTTGAGGAGCCTACTGTACTGCCATCAAAATTTCCTAACCTGCTGGTTAACGGTGCGTCCGGTATCGCAGTAGGTATGGCAACCAACATGGCGCCGCATAACCTGACGGAAGTGATCGACGCTACCGTTGCCTTTATGGACAACCGTGATGCCGAGGTTTCTGACCTGATGAAACACATCAAAGGCCCGGATTTCCCGACGGGCGGCATCATCTACGGTTATGAAGGGGTGAAGGATGCATTTGAAACCGGTCGCGGCCGTGTGATTTTAAGAGCTCGCGCCGAGATTGAAACTTACAATAACGACCGTGAGCGTATTATAGTAACAGAAATACCTTACCAGGTCAATAAATCGATCATGATCGAGCGTACTGCCGATCTGATCAATGATAAAAAGATCGATGGCATCACCGCCATCCGCGATGAATCTAACCGTGAAGGTATCCGGATCGTTTACGAGATCAGGAGAGATACCAACGCAGCCATCGTACTGAACAACCTGTACAAGTACACCTCGCTGCAGACATCATTCAGCGTAAATAATATCGCGTTGGTGCATGGCAGACCAATGATGCTCAATCTGAAAGATCTGATCCATCACTTTGTTGATCACAGGTTGGATGTTATCGTTCGCCGTACAAAATTCGAACTTGCTGAAGCTGAAAAACGTGCACATATTCTCGAAGGCTTACTGATCGCATTGGATCACCTGGATGAAGTGATCGCCCTGATACGTGCTTCAGACACGCCTGAAGCAGCCCGCGACGGACTGATGAGCAAATTCGGTTTGAGCGAAATACAGGCACGTGCTATCCTGGATATGACCCTGAGAAGGTTAACAGGTCTGGAACGTGATAAGATCAAAGCGGAATATGCAGAACTCATGAAGCAAATAGAATACTTAAAATCTGTTTTGGCTGACGAAGGTTTGCGTATCCAGATCATTAAGGACGAGCTTGCCGAAATAAGAGAGAAGTACGGTGATGAGCGCAAGACAGAAATTGTGCATTCATCTGCCGAAATGATGACCGAAGACTTTATTGAGGATGAAGACGTGGTGATCACCATTTCTCACGAAGGATATATCAAGCGTACCCCGCTTACCGAATATCGCAGACAGGGCAGAGGTGGTAAAGGCGCCATCGGCAGCAACAGCCGCGATCAAGACTTTATCGAGCACCTGTTAGTGGCTTCGAACCACAACTATATGTTGTTCTTTACTGAGGTCGGTCGTTGCTTCTGGTTGAGGGTGTTTGAAATTCCGGAAGGTACACGTACTTCAAAAGGCCGCGCCATCCAGAACATTATCAATATCCCTAAAGAAGAGAATATTAAGGCTTACATTAAATTAACCAGCCTGAAAGATCAGGAATACCTTGAAAATAACTTCATTATTATGTGTACCCGCAAAGGTACCATCAAGAAAACCTCGTTAGAGGCATATTCCCGTCCACGTGCTAATGGCATCAACGCCATCAACATCAATGAAGGCGATATGCTATTAGAGGCCAACCTGACCAGCGGAAGCAGCGAGATCGTTATGGCGCTGAAATCGGGCAGGGCAATTCGCTTTAACGAATCAACAGTCCGTCCGATGGGCCGTACTGCAACCGGTGTGCGTGGTATTAGTTTGGAAAATGAGGCTGATGAAGTAGTAGGCATGATCAGTATCGATAACCCTGAAACTACTGTACTGGTGGTTTCCGAAAAGGGTTACGGCAAACGTACCGACATAGACGATTACCGTGTTACCAACCGTGGTGGTAAAGGCGTCAAAACGCTTAACATTACTGACAAAACAGGAAAACTTGTTGCCATAAAAGGTGTTACTGATAAGGAAGATCTGATGATCATTAACAAATCAGGTATTATTATCCGTATCGCTATTAGCGAATTGAGAACCATGGGCCGTGCTACGCAAGGAGTAAGGCTGATCACCCTGAAAGGAGATGATGAGATCGCTTCAGTGGCAAAGATCGAACATGACGAAGACGAGGAAACACAGGATAATATCGAAGGAGCTGAAGGCAGCGAAGGAACCGAAAATCCGGATACTGAACCGTCAACTGGCGAAGAAACTGAATAAAGTATGACTGGCCGCAAGGTAATTTTACTATTTGTTATATCGTTATTTTCTGCCTCAATTGCTTTTGGTCAAACAGAAGTATTTAAAAGCGTGGTCAATAACCTGGCTTTTTATAAGCAGAAAAAAGACCTTAAATACTTAACAGGCGCCAAAAAATCAGTCGACAGTTTGATTAAAACCCATTCTGATTCAATTGACTTGCAAAAGAATATGTATAAAGCAGTCGTTTATTCGAGCATCGTCTATATCGATTCGACCAATAAAACCAAGCAACCTGCCAATTTCTTTGACCAGACACGTCGTCACCTGGATAAACTGCTGGCTAATAAAAAAAGCTACAAATATCAGCCGGAATTTGATTATTGTAAGAATTGTATAGCCAATGTTTATTTGCGGCAGGGGTTTGACTATATGCGCATGTCGGATTTTAATAACGCTATCGCAACCTTTCAAAAGGCGAAGAAATATGCGCCGGACTTCAAAAATCTGAATGCATACATCGCTTATGCTAATAACAGACTGGGAAATTTGTTGGATGCCGGGAAATATTATACTGATTTGCTAAAAACCGACAGTACCAAAGCAGAATATATAGAAGCAGCCTCTAACACCTTTAAAGCGATAGGGGACACCGCCAAGGCATTACAGATATTGCAAAAGGGTAGGAAGCATGTGCCGGACGATAAATTTTTGCTGCTTGATGAAGCCAATATTTATAATAACAAGCGCGATTACCATGCCTTAGAGCCTCTGCTGCCCAAGTTACTGGATGAAAACCCCAATAATGAAGAGGTTGTTTTCATTAGTGCTAATTGTTACGATCATTTAAATAAATTTGATAAGGCAGAATCACTATATTTACATGCCATTGAATTAAACAGCTCTTTATATGAGCCGGTGTATAGCCTTGGCGTTCTGTACTTTAAGGCAGGCGTATTGAAACATGGAAACGATGGCGCAAAGGATATTTCCAGGGCTGCGCAGTGGCTTGAAAAGGCAGCTGACATAAACCCGAACGATGTTAAAAGCCTGCAATTACTGCAAATGGTGTATGAAAAAACAGGCAACCAGGACCAATTAGACAGGGTAAGCGAAAAACTTAAATTAGTAACCAATCAATAACACATGAAAATCAAATTTTTATTGACAGGCCTTTTAGGGGTGATCACTGTAAGTGCATTTGCTCAAAAAGGTGAGTTAAATAACGCTCAGTCTGCGTATGAAAAATACGATCCGCTAGCAAGAGCAAATTTTAGTCTTGCGAAGCCTTCGCTGATGGACGCAAAAACAGCTATTGATAAGGCAGCAGCAAATACTAAAACAGCTACTATGCCGCAAACCTATGCTTTAAAAGCAGCTATTTATGCTTCATTGGCTGCTCATGAAGCTGATGCCTCTGTTATGGCAACAGAAACTTCAACCGCTGAAGAAGCGATAGGCAAAGCTAAGGAAGCTGACACTAAAGGCGAATTCAAAAGCTTGATTGATCATGCAAGCCGTGAATTGGCTCAAATTCAGCTGGACAAAGGTGTAAAGGCTTACCAGGCGAAAAATTATGATGAAGCTTACAATGCCTTTGTTGCCGAACAGAAATTATTGCCAGGTGATACAACCGCTATGCTTTATGCCGGCGTATCGGCAGCTAACGCAAAAAATTATCCTAATGCTATAGATAGCTACAAAAAGTTATTGGCTACAGATTATAAGGATAAAGAGAAGATATATATGGATATGCCAATCCTTTACATGTTAAATAAGGATACTGCCAACGCAGTTAAGATCGCAGGAGAAGCCGCATCAAAATATCCAAATAATAACGATATGCGTAAAGCTGAAATCGAAACAAGCCTTCAGGCCGGTCAGCAGGGCGATCTTGTTACAAAAATTGAAGCGGCCATTAAAGCCGACCCGAATAACAAGAGTTTATATTATTATGCAGGTTTAACTTACTCACAAATCGCTGAAGGTTCTCAAAAAGAAGTAACTAAGTTGCAAAAAGCTGATAAAGCTGCTGCAGCTAAAGTGAAACCGGGAGCTAAGTTTACACCGAACCCGCAGATCGCAAAATTGCAGGCGGATCGCGCGGCAAACTTCGCCAAGGCCGAAGCCGCCTACAAAAAAGCTGTAGAAATGGATCCAAATTATTTTGAAGCTGTATTGAACCTGGGTTATGTAGTTATGGCGCCGGCTATTGACATGTATAATTCAGCGCAGTTCCTGAACGATCAGAAATCATATGATGCGGCTATGAAGAAAGCAACTGACCAATTTAACCTGGCTAAACCATATTTGTTAAAAGCTGTTGAATTGAAACCAGATTCTAAAGATGCACTGACAAATTTGAAATCTTATTATTTGGGTGTTAAGGATACCAATAATGCCAACGACACTCAAAAGAAAATAGATGCTTTGCCTAACAAGTAATTGATAGGGGAAGATGTTTTAAAGGCCTGCAGAGTAAGCAGGCCTTTAAAATTCAGATATAACTTAACATAATATTAATTATGGGAAAAAAATGTCATGTGTGATCTTACTATAACGCCTCTAGAAATTGGGAAACATTTTTGAAATTCTTTATGGAATTTGAGCGATATTGAAATCTTTTGCATTGTTCCAAACAAATGATGCTTTTTAAAGATATCGGTTTTTAATAAAAAATACGATTATATGAGCTTCGAGGACGTTTTTTCTTGTTTTTAGTGTCTAAAACAAATTGTTACTTTTTGATGGTTTGTTTTATTAACAATCAAACAAACCATCAAACATAGCATAATAGGATCAAAAAGGTCAAAACAAGGGAATTTTCAATTGGCCGGGCGAAATAAAATTTGCGCCTTTGAACTCTTCATAAGTCTTAATCCATTTATGACTTTTTATTTTAGCTTTTTTCAGCTCTTTAATTTTGTAAGTTATCGCCCCATTAATTTTAGGTAATGCGATTTCTATTGATCTTTGGAAAAGGTCGGAAACTTCACTTAGAGTTAAAGTCTCAACAGCAATTCTTTCGCTAGATTTCGTCATAAGCAAGCAGTCCCTTTTGATCGACTTAATCTATTTTTAATCAATATAAGTCATTTTAGGATTTTAATTTTTATACAGAAAAAAAATAAAAATGAAGATATTTATAAATACATGGCAAAGTTAATAGACATACAAAATTCAAAGAAAAAGGTAGAGGAATTGATGTCCCTTAGAGACACCCTAATTGGTATGACGCCCCTTCTAACTGGCGTTAACGAAAGGCTCGGCTGGTATGAGAAAGCATGCGGCCAACCTGAGGCCGACTCAAGTGAAATGTTGTTAAACCACCTTGAACCAGCATTGTTTGAAGTCAATAAAATAAACTCTTATAGTATAAGTTTGAGTGCTTTAACATCAGCATCAGGGTCACTGGTTTCAATTTCAGGAGAGACAAGAACAATTCTATATAATTGTGGTGAGTATAAGCTTGTCAACGAGTATGAGGAAATTAATTCAGTCGAGAATCTGTTCGACCAGGCACTGGTCACCGTCAAGCAGATAGATGTAGAGTTAGGAACTTCCTTAGAGGCAGCCAAAAAAACATATGAGCAATGGAAAGGAAACGTAAAAAATAATTCTGACCTGTCAAAAGATGTTCGCGCATTCCAAGATCGTTTTAAGGGTTATTTGGGCAAAATCTGGATGACGACTGCCAATAAAAAACTAAAGGATTTTAGTTGGCCTAAAATGGCAGATACATTAGCAAAAGATGGGCCGGGTAACGCAAAAAATCTCAAAGGTGAACAACCAAAACATGAAATGCTTCACACTGCTTTCACTGAAATAATGAAACAGACGAAAACCTGTAACGCAGAAGAAATGGAAAAGTACGTTTCCGACTATGTCCAGCATTTACTTGTTATCCTCGGTTGTCTAAATGGCAATCTGGTGGGATTCTGACTGGTGGTAGTTTTCTTGGTGGATCAGAAAGGATAGGATAAGTGTTTTCATTCTTTACAATATTTACTCACTGCATTTCTTGTAAAATAAGTATCACTTAAATCTACTGCTTTATGCAAATCTTCACATGCGCCTTCTTGATTTCCGATTTTAGACTTGCACACACCACGGATGTAAAACAAAAAATAAGATTGAGTGAAGGCGGCATCAATCGCCTTGTCACAATCAGCGATCGCTTTTTTGTACTCTCCATTTTCCATGTAGACTTGCGCTCTTGCTTGATAGGCATTAGGGTTTTCTTTAGAATTCAAGAGGATAGATTTATTAGCGTCGGTTAGCGCGCCTGCCCAATTAAGCATATCACATTTGAGCGCGGCCCTAAGTCCGTAATATTCTGCTAAGCTAGCGTTGTCCTTAGCATATTTAATAGCCATTGTGTAGTCTGAAAGGCCTGCATCATTATTATTGGCTGCTTCTAACAAAGCTCGTTGGCAATAAGCCTCTGCGAAGTTTGGTTTATGGAATTAACCAATAAAAATGCAACTGCTGAGACAGATTTATTATCATTTATTGATGGCGCAAAGCTGACCTTTTTTCAAGAAGGCTGGGTCATAATTTAAAAATTGAATCTGGTATTTACACCAAACAGTAATAGTAGCAGCTATAAAAAACTAATTCTTAACCACACTTCTTTTGAATTGCAAATAATTGTCCTCCGAATCAAATTCTTTTAAAACCTCATTCTTTTCGTTCACTAGATAATAATAAATAGATCTGCCGCCGGCTCCTTTCATCTCGCTCCTGCCTGTTAAAAACAAACCTTTGAACTGGCCCTTTTTTATAAGTTCGTAATAATTTGCCGGAAATATCCTGCTCCATTTGCCGGTAGTTAAGTCGACTTTTACTAATTCGCTGCCTGTGACATAGCATTCGGTTGCAAAATAAAGATGCTGTTCATCTAATGAAAGTGTTGGATTTTGAATATTTAAAATATAGTAAGTATCTGATACAGCGTCTTTAAATGGCTTTTTATCTGTTAGTGTTTTTTCAATAAGAGAGCCACAGTTTACTTTCATTATTTTTTTGATTTTCGGATAGTTATAATCCCCCTGAGCATCTCGTATAAAAAGAATTGCATTTTCCTTTTTTAAGATTATTGGAGATGAATCAGCATTGGAAAACGTTAATTGCTTTGTCGATTTATTAGCATACCTTATATAAATATTGGCGTTTTTCACATAGGCGGAAATAATGTTGGTGCTACTTTGACCATAGAGATTTGACCGGAAATTTGAGTGTATGTTTCTTGCATTTACAATTATTCCTGTCAAAATAACACACGAAATGATAAGGAGCTTTTTCATTTTTATCGTTTTAAATTTGCTGCAATTATTAATAACCCGTTAATTTAAAATGATCAGGTACAGGATTTTAATAAAATTAAACAAAATCCTACTGATTATTTATCTGAGAAATCTTCGGCTTTTAAAATGTCAGGTCGATCCCATCTTTTATATTAAATATCCATAACAGCATTATACCTTGTAGTTTAGTACTACAGAAAAATTTACTACAATATGGATCTGCAATTGAAAAACAAAAAAGCGCTGGTTACCGGTTCAACCGCCGGTATCGGTTATGCGATAGCTAAACAATTAGCCAAAGAAAATGCACAGGTTTATGTAAACGGTCGCACCAGCGAGCGCGTTGAAGCCGCTAAAAAAAAATTAAAGGAAGAAACCGGTAATCAGGATATTCATGGTTTAGTGGCCGATTTTTCAAACAGTGAAGACATCGGCAATCTAATAAAGCAATTGCCGGAAATTGATATCCTGGTAAACAACGTCGGTATATTTGAGCCAAAAGCATTCAGGGATATTACCGATGCTGATTGGATGAAATTTTTTGAAGTCAACGTATTAAGCGGCGTGCGTTTGGCCCGGGCTTATTTCGATAAAATGATCGTCAAAAACTGGGGACGTATCATTTTTATCTCCAGTGAATCTGCTATACAGATACCTGACGAAATGATCCATTACGGCATGACCAAAACGGCCCAGATCGCTGTTTCCCGTGGATTGGCTGAGCTAACCAAAGGCACCGGCGTTACCGTGAATACCGTTTTGCCCGGTCCAACGTTTTCAGAAGGCGCCGGAGATTTCATCGAAAAACTGGCTAAAGATCAAAATAAGAGCATTCTGGATATTGAAAAAGAGTTTTTTCAATACATGCGGCCAACCTCATTATTGCAGCGTTTTACGAGTCCGGACGAAGTCGCCAACATGGTAGCCTATGTGGCAAGTCCTTTATCATCAGCTACTAATGGAGCCGCTTTAAGAGCTGACGGCGGTGTGGTTAAAGGGATCCTTTAAGTGATGTGTGGGCGCTAGGCGGTTGGCGTAGGCAAACGAGGAAACGATCGACTATAAGTGTCGGTCCTGTATAGTATGCGATTGCTTCTTCGCCGCACAGGCCGTTCATCGCAATAACGTAATCGGACATCGTGCGCCCCCCAGCCTTGCGCCTCGCTTAAAATCTTGCACTTTATGTTAACGTATGTTAACAGATTCAATCTATTTGAATTGCTCGTTATACATTAGGGTATTATTCAAACCGACCGATGCGCAGAAAGCTCAATATTATTTTTTTACTGATCACTTTATCGCTGTTCGGCATTATTGCTTTCCAGGTTTATTGGGCCTTCAACGCATTTGCAGTAAATAAGGAAAAGTTTGACAGCAATATTGATGTGGCTTTGCAGCGTGCCATCAACGATTGCAAAAAAGAGTACCTGGATTCATTGCGAACGGTTATTGCCCGGCGCCTCTCCCCTCCTGAAACCCATTTGAAAATCGATACTTTAACTGAAACAAGTGATCATAACCTGAAATACCTATCTATCGATTCAATTTCAAATTTGTTTTGGCGGATAAAAGACAATAGCCTCATCCCCTTTTCTCAATTAAATCTTTATAGGAAAAGGATAGGTCACAAAGCTAATTTGAGAGAACTAATTGCCGAAACTGCTTTCGATAACCCTGTTCTAATGCATAATATACTACAGGGCTTCAGCATTTACGATATCAATTCACACGGTATACTGGGCTCGATGATCAGTCATGACAAAAGCGAAATGGATATCCCCGAAGATCATATCATGAAGTTTGATCCGGTACTAAATAATACTGTTTATGCACTTAGAAAAGATTTTCGCGCGTCCGACAGCATCAAGATCGACCGGTATCTAAAGGCTGAATTAAACAAACTACATATCAGGGCGCCATTTAATCTGGTCATTTCAACCTCAGCAACAGCGCCTGCAAAGCTAACCTCACATTATAGTGAAACTACAGAGTATCACTATAAATATCATGGTTTTAGGATGTTTCTAAGTGTTGTAGGTCCTGAGTTCTTTGTAAGGGCTGTTATAAGAAATCCGCAAAATGCTATCTTGAAAGGTATGCTGATCACGTTATTGATGTCGGTCCTTCTTGTTGTATTGACGGTATTTTGCTTCTGGTACATCTTTAAAACCATCATCCAGCAAAAGAAACTAAGCGAATTAAAGGATGACTTCATCAACAACATGACCCATGAGTTGAAGACCCCGATAGCTACCATGACGGTGGCTATTGAAGGCCTGCAGAAGTACAACGCGCTGAACGATCCCGAAAAAACACAACGTTACCTGCAGACTTCCCGGAATGAATTAACGCGATTAAATGACATTGTAAGCAGGGTTTTAAACGTAGCGGCGTTTGGTAGTGATGAAGTGAAATTGGTAAAAGAGAGCATAAATGTAGATGAGCTGATAAATGATGTAATAGAAATTGAAAAGTTAAAGGCAAATAAGCCGGTAACCATTTATTATGAGAACAAGAGCGATATAAAAACGATTAATGCTGATAAACTGCATTTCAGGAACGTATTGGTAAATCTGATCGATAATGCCATAAAATATTCGAATGAGCAGGTTTTAATTATCATTACGTGCTATAAAGTTGGCAGCAATGCTTTATTTTCGGTGAAAGATAATGGCATTGGCATACCACCATCGCATATTAACCAGGTGTTCAATAAATTTCATCGTGTTCCCACCGGGAATGTGCATGACGTGAAGGGAACCGGACTTGGGCTGAGTTATGTAAAATACGTGGTAGAGGCGCATAATGGCAGTGTTATGGCCGAAAGTGAGCCAAATGCAGGCAGCGAGTTTATTATATCTATCCCTTATAATCAATGAATAAAACACGGATACTTTTAGCAGAAGATGAAATGGCACTTGCACATATCGTCCGCGAGAGCCTGGAGCATGAAAACTTCGAAGTGATATTATGCACAAACGGCGAACAGGCCCTGCAGAAATATTTAGAACACAAACCAGATATCCTGGCATTGGATGTAATGATGCCCAAAATGGACGGTTTTGAAGTTGCTAAAAATATCCGGCTCAACGACAAGGTCACACCTATCCTTTTCATAACCGCCCGGTCGCAACCTAAAGATGTTGTGGCCGGGTTTGAATCCGGTGCAAACGACTATTTAAAGAAACCTTTCAGTGTTGAAGAGCTGGTGGTGAGAATAAGGGTATTATTGAGTGATAACAGGCTGCTGCAAAAGTCCAAAGTAAAAAAGGACGAAAGCTTTTCTATAGGCAATATTCTATTTAACCCAAATAAAAACACCATACAACAAGGTATCGAAAGCTGGCAGCTGTCATCGCGGGAAAGTGACATTTTAAAATTGTTGTGCCAGCAGGAGCAGGATGTTCTTTCACGGAAGTCGTTATTAAAAACCATTTGGGGCGACGATAGCTTTTTTAACGCCCGCAGTCTGGATGTTTATATCACCAAATTACGTAAGCGGTTAGAGCCTGATCCGAACGTGCAGATTATCAATATTCGTGGTATTGGCTACAAGTTGGTGTGGTGATAACTTGGTCAATGTTGATTTCTTTTTACAGTCCAAATACATCGTTTAAACATAAATTTCGGATATTTAGCCATCATGCTGGTATCTGAAAACGTTTTGAAATGGGCGCTTCGTTTTTACCCCCCTCTCCTCTTTCAACGCATTTGGGTGATCAGGTTTGCAAAGAACTTCCGTGGTGTGCAGGTGAAGGTAAACAAAAGCCTGATCAACAATAATTACAACCACTCCATATTTGGAGGAACTATTTTCGCGGCAGCAGACCCCTTTTATCCCCTGCTATTTCACCAAATATTAATACATAAAGGTTACCAGGTACGCGTTTGGCTCAAATCGGCCCAAATCAACTACCTCAAACCTGGCCGCACCGACCTGTTTTTCGATATAAACATTGCCGAAGAGGATATTGCGGAGATTGAGGAAGTGCTGAACACCAATGGCAAGCATGTAAAGGCTTATCCTATTGAAATGTTTAATAAAGAGGGCGAGCTGTGTGTGACCGTTTCGAGTGAAATATATATCCGTAACCTGAATTTGACCGAAACTCATAATACCGTTGCTATCTGATGAAAATAATAATGAACGATGAAGTATTTGCACAAAGGGGATATATCATTTCGACGGATAAAAGCCTGATCGATTTTGAGGTGGTGTATAATTACCTCAACGACGATTCCTACTGGGCCAAAGGAATAACGCGCGAGCGGATGAAAAAAGCTATCGACAATTCTATTTGTTTTGGAGTTTATCATGATGGCAAACAAGCCGGTTTTACGCGTGTAATAACAGATATGGCTACTTTTGCGTATATTTGTGATGTATTTATCCTTCCGGAATACAGGCGCTTAGGGCTTTCCAAATGGTTGATGCAAACCATAAAACAATACCCCGGTTTTCAGGGTTTAAGGCGTTGGTCGCTAGCGACACTGGATGCACATGGGTTGTATGAGCAGTTCGGCTTTACAGAGCTCAGCAAGCCCGAAAACTGGATGGAGATTTTTACACCTTATCAGAAACCAAATCAAGGAGGAGAAAAATGAATATCAAAAAGCTGATTTTTGAAGGTGAAGGCGTAACACTTGATTTTAAAAAGACCATTACAAGCTGCGAAAAAATCGCCCGTACGATGATATCATTTGCCAACAATAAAGGTGGACGCCTGCTCATAGGTGTTGCTGATGATGGAACCATAAGAGGCGTAAAATCTGAAGACGAAGAACGATACATGATTACCAAGGCGGCCCAGTTTTATGCAAGGCCGGCCCTGGAACCGATTTTTGAAGAAGTATATGTAGACGATAAGTTGGTATTGGTGGTCGAGATAAAAGAAAGCGACAGCAAGCCGCACTATGCTTTAGCGGAAGACGGAAAATGGTGGGTATATGTTCGCGTTAAGGATAAGAGTGTTCTGGCAAGCAAAATTGTGGTGGATGTTTTAAAGCGATCAGGCGATGATAAAGGCGTTTTGATTGAATATTCCGCCAATGAAAAGGCATTATTGGAATACCTGGATAAACAGGAACGCATCAACGTAAAAGAATACTGCGATTTACTGAATTTGACCCGGCGCAACGCACAGCGGATACTAGTGAATATGGTACTTTCCGGCGTAATACGGGTACATACCACCGAGAAAGAAGAATATTATACCGCTGCCTAAGAAAGCTATAATTTGCTACATTAGCAGTCCCGCAACCAATGTAAATGGAAAACCTTTACCAGAAATATAAACCCTTTTACAAGGATAGCCTTCGTTTGGCCGTTCCTGTGATGATATCGCAGCTGGGGCATCCGCTTGTACAAATGGCCGACAGTATCATTGTGGGTCATTTTGCGGGAACTATCCCCCTTGCTGCTGTGTCACTGGTGAATAGTATTTTTGGGATTGCAATGGTAATTGGAATTGGGATTTCCTATGGCATAACTCCATTGATAGCACAACATAACGGCCGTAACGAGTTTAGTGAATGCGGGCAATTGCTATCTAACAGCCTGCTCATCAATACGATTGCCGGTATTATACTATTTGTATCGATCAGCTATGGCACTATGCACCTGATCGGGCACCTTGACCAAACTCCTGCGGTAGTTGAGCAAGCCAGGCCCTACTTGTTTTTACTGGGTATATCACTTATCCCCCTCCTGATATTTAATACGTTTAAACAGTTTGCCGAAGGATTAGGGTTCACTAAGCAAGCCATGCTGATCTCGATTTGGGGTAATATTCTTAATGTTTGCCTTGGAATTATCTTCGTTAAAGGGATGTTTGGCATCAAACCTATGGGCATCCGTGGTGTCGGTTACAGTACGCTTATCGACAGGTGTACTATTGCTACAGTGATGGGAATTTACGTATTCCGGTCCAGACATTTCCGAAAATACCTGGTTGATTTTGCTGTTAAAAATATTGACAGGCTGCGCAGCAGCAAGATATTGAAGATTGGCGCGCCGGTAGCCATGCAATACATTTTTGAAGTAAGTGCGTTTAGCGGTGCCGCTATTATGATCGGTACAATAAGTCCTATTGCACAGGCCGCTCACCAGGTCGCTATAAGTCTGGCTTCATTAACTTATATGGCGGCAAGTGGTATCTCTGCTGCTGCTGCGATCAAATCCGGGAATTTCTTCGGGGCCAAAAAACACCAGGAACTAAGGCTGTCTGCCATATCCAGCTACCACATTGCCATTGTTTTTATGGCTGTAGCAGCTGTCGTGTTTACATTTGGCAATCATCTATTGCCATGGATATATACTTCAGACAAAAGTGTTATACTAATTGCATCACAGTTACTTATCATTGCAGCATTCTTCCAGTTATTCGATGGAACGCAGGTTGTGGGACTTGGCGTATTGCGCGGTATGGGAGATGTAAATGTTCCTACGTTTATCACTTTTATCGCTTACTGGGTATTGGGCCTGCCGGTGGGTTATCTGCTGGGCATTAGATTCCATATGGGCGTTTCAGGGGTGTGGTATGGTTTGGTGCTTGGATTATTGACGTCGTCTCTCCTGCTATTTATCCGTTTCCAATTGATTAGCAAGAAGCATGAGTATAATGTGCCGATAGTGATAGCAAGGGATTAAAAATATAGATCGTGCGCTAGCCGGTAGGTATTGCAATGTGCATCCACAATGTCTCTGATATCGGTTGAATAGCCGCCTCCCATGCTCACCTGCACAGGAATGTGATGTTTACGGCATTGTTCCAATACAAATCGGTCACGCTCTTCACAGGCTTCCTTGCTTAACGCTAACTTTCCTAATTTGTCCGTCGCCAAAATATCTACTCCGGATAAGTAAAATATAAAGTCCGGCTTCTGCTGGTCGATCAGTTTGGGTAAAGTCGTTCTCAAAATATCCAGGTATTCTTTGTCCGCTGTTCCGTCAGACAAAGGAATATCAAGGTCCGATCTCTCTTTTCGATAAGGAAAATTATTAGCTCCGTGCATCGAAAAGGTAAACACTCTTGGTTCGTTTTCGAATATCTGGGCTGTTCCGTTTCCCTGGTGTACATCTAAGTCAATTATTAAGATAGATGATGCTAATTTGTTATTTAATAAATAATTAGATGCAATAGATTGATCGTTCAACAAGCAAAATCCCTCACCCCAATTTGTTCCGGCGTGATGTGTGCCACCCGCTACATTAAAAGCAATTCCATGATCAAAAGCAAAATTACAACCGTCAATTGTCCCTTTGGCAATTCGTATTTCCCGTTCGACTAATTGTGCTGAAAGAGGGAAGCCTGTACGGCGTTGTTCTTTTGGAGGCAGGGTCAAATCTCGTAAATGCCGCCAGTAGCCTTCATCATGAGTCAGGAGGATAGTCGCTTCATCCAGAGGTTCCGGAGAAAAGAGATTTTCTTTGGTGATCGTTCCCTCATGGATGAGCTGTGCCGGTATTAGTTCATACTTCAGCATCGGAAACCGGTGCCCCGCTGGTAAAGGATGGGCATAAATCGGATCGTAAGCTACCTTCAGCATGAGTTTTATTCTGAAACGGCCAAAGACATGTCCAGATAGCTTGCAGCTCTGTATACGTCTTTAAATGAGTTATAGAGCGGTACCGGGCTCAGGCGGATCACATCCGGTTCGCGCCAATCGCCGATTACGCCGTTTTCTGCAAGGTAGTTGAAGATGGCCTTGCCGTTCCTTTTGCAAACGATGGATAATTGGCAGCCACGAATATTCGGGTCAGATGGCGTAATGATGGTAAATAGTTCCTCGCCATGTCCGCGATTGATTTCATGGATCAGGTACTCCAGGTAGCCGGTCAGTAAAATGCTTTTTTGACGAAGCTTTTCCAATCCACCGGCTTTCACAAAGATATCTAGAGCGGCTTTATGTGTAGCCAACAGCAGAATGGGACTTGTACTCACCTGCCACCCTTCTGCTCCATGAGCCGGTTTAAAGCCCTGAGCCATCAAAAAGCGTTTGTCTGATCTATATCCCCACCAGCCGGCAAATCGTTTTAAATCGGGGCTATTAAAGTGTTTCTCGTGGACAAATATGCCACTTATCCCTCCTGGCCCGGAATTCATGTACTTGTATGAGCACCAGCAGGCAAAATCAGCATCCCAATTGCGCAATTGTAAAGGCACGTTCCCAACAGAATGTGCGAGGTCGAAACCGACATACGCGCCGGCTTTGTGACCTGCTTTAGCTATGGCCTCCATATCGAACAGCTGGCCTGTGTAATAATTCACCCCGGCAAATAATACCAAAGCGAGTTCACCTGCATTTTGTTCGATAGCTGAAACAATATCTTGAGTCCTTAAAGTGTGTTCGCCTTCTCGCGGAAAGACTTCGATAATAGCTTTCGATGGTTCGAACCCATGATAGCTTACCTGGCTTTCGATAGCATACTGATCCGATGGAAATGCACCGCCTTCCATTAATATTTTATATCTTTTATTATTTGGCTGATAGAAACTTACAAGCAATAAGTGAAGATTTACTGTAAGTGAATTCATCACGGTAATCTCATCCGGATTAGCGCCTGTAAGGGCAGCCAAGGGTGGTTTAAGTTGATGATGGAACTGCAGCCAGGGATCATCGCCCTGAAACCAGCCTTCTACTGCAAGGTCTTTCCAGGTATTGAGTTGTGCACCTAAATATTTTTCAGTTGATTTAGGCTGAAGTCCCAAGGAGTTTCCGCACAAGTAGATCGAATCTTCGCCATTATGTTGTGGGATCAGGAATTGATTGCGGAAATGGCTCAGCTCATCCTGTACATCAAGATTTTCAGCAAATGCTAAAGTGTTCTGGTAAATCATCGGTCAATATTACGAAATAGCATAGAGACGCGATGCATGACGCCTTTGATTATTTGTTCGGTTTACTAACGTACTTATTCCCTTTGACATAGAAGCGATAGGGTAATAATGCATCCTCTTGTGCATAAGCAACACCAATACGGGGTACAGCGGCGATTTGATCGTCTGTAAAACTTAATCCGCGATCCTCTATCCAAAGCTGGGCGCTTTGCAGGCTAATGCCGTTTAACTTCCGGTCTATGCCCAAGGCTTTGGCAACGGAACCGGGGCCTGCGGTGATGTTTGGCTTCAGTGTTTCCATCCCTTTTCTGCCTAGCATAATATCGATGCCGGTTGTAGGCTCGATAGCTCTGATCAAAATAGCTCTTGGTTCGCCCTCTGCAGAAACAACGAAATTTAGCATTTCATGAATGCCATAGCATAGGTAAACATAAGCGATACCGCCCTCCCGGTACATGATCTCGGTACGGCCGGTACGCCTGTTGCCAAAAGCGTGTGAAGCCTTATCAACAACACCATTATAAGCTTCTGTTTCAATAATATATCCACCAGTAAGTGAACCATCTATTGAAGTAAATAAATACTTGCCTAATAGTTGTTTACTGAGTGACACAACATTTGAATCGATGTAAAAAGATTGGGGTAGTTTCAATTTAGAATATCTTTTAACCAGTTATTGATTTCTTTCGCCTTGGTGTAGATCATGATATGTGTGCCGCCTTCTATGATGGTGGCACCTTTGATCCTTTGATGAGGAAATACCTTGTCTTTATCTCCAGTGATGTGATAAACGTTAGCCGGTATAGTTTGATTATCCCAATGCAAAATTGCGCCAAGTGCCCATTTTATGAATTTTGGCGAAGTGCCCTTCAGCATGCTCTCAAATAGTTCCTGGTGATGCTTCGACATTTTACCCATTGCCATCCTAACAATAAACCCTATTTGCGGAAGCCATGAAGAAGGAATCAACTTGTAAAGCGGAAGAAACCTGTACCATTTATGCAACTTCGGTGCCTCGCTCGCAGTTTTTATTGATGAGATGAGGACAGCTTTGTCCAGTTTTAGTCTTTTCGCAATTTCAACTGTCAGCATTCCACCCAGGGAGCTGCCAATAACAACTGATCCGGGCGTAATTTTGTAATGATCGATAAGCTTTTGTGCATAAGAAGACAAGGTATCCTGTTTTTCCGGTTCTACCCAGCTAACCGGAACCACATCGTGGCCTTGCAAGTCGATATATTGGAATATGCGTGCGTCAGCACCCAGACCGGGAATCAGAAATATCTTGCCCATTAAAACCGCAGCAATTTCACGATCTGCTCCAGGTATTGGGCATCAGTCTGATCGAATTGATCCAGTTCCTCGCTGTCAACATCCAACACTGCCACCACTTCGTTATTTTGATAGATGGGAATAACAATCTCTGAACGTGAAAGTGAGCTGCATGCAATATGACCGGGGAACGCATCAACATCTGGTACGACTAAAGTTTTACCCTGCTCCCAGGCTATGCCACATACGCCTTTGCCTTTGGCAATACGGGTGCAAGCTACCGGTCCCTGGAAAGGGCCCAGCACTAATTCGCCATTCTTCACTGAGTAAAAACCTACCCAAAACCATTTAAACTGTTCCTTTAAAGCAGCTATTGCATTTGCCTGATTAGCAATTAGATCACTTTCGCCATCCAGCAGTGCTGCTATCTGCGGAATGAGCGATTGATATTGCTCTTGCTTATCTGTTGATTGTATGATGGTTAAATCCTCAGCCATAAAACAAATGTAGCTAAGCTGCATTGAAATTAAATAACCTAAATCTCATATTTAATCTTTTATTTCGCCCTGATGATCGTCAGTCTCACCATGGTTCGTTACCGCAAACAGTTTATCCCTTTTGCCCTGCTGGCCATGGCTATGCACCGCAAGCCTATGAAACACCAGAAGGGCTGCTCCTTCTGGCAGTTAGTCGGAAGTGGAAAAAAAGGCACATTCAGCCTGAAGCCCGACTGGCAGCAATGGGGATTATTGGCCGCATGGGACGATCGGGGAGCTTTTGATCGTTTTTATCAAGATTCATTTGTATCCCGATGGTGGAATAGATTTGGCTGCGAAAAATGGACGATATTGTGTGAACCGCTGCAAAGTCACGGTAAATGGGAAGGAAAAGAGCCTTTTGGCGAGATTAACATTCAAGGCTATGATGGTCCTGTGGCAGTATTAACCAGGGCAACAGTCCGATTCAACCGGCTAAAGAATTTTTGGAGTAATGTAGATGAAGTATCGGATTTGATGAGGCGGTCACCCGGATATATCATGTCATTAGGTATCGGCGAGCGGCCGGCCTATCGTCAGGCGACATTTTCAATCTGGAACAGCCTGGATGATGTAAAGGCTTTTGCTTACGGCTCAAAGGAACATAGCGAAGTGATCCGAAAAACAAGAGATGAAGGTTGGTACAGCGAAGAACTGTTCGCGCGGTTTAAACCCATTGCGTGTGCCGGAACTTTAAATAATGCAGACCCATTAAAGGGGCAAATTAAATTAAAAGAACTATGAGAATTATTGCAGAACTACCCCACGCTGAGTTTAAGATATCTATTCTGTACATGAATCAGAAGTTCATTGTAAAGGCGGAACAGGGCTCACTTGAACAAAGCTACAAGGTGCCGGAAATGGATCTGACAGATGGTGTAAACAGCGTGTTCGAAATACTGGACGAAGAGTTCATGACCAAAATAGCAGCGCGCTTTACCGAAATGCGCAAGGATTATAAAGAAGCCTATTACAGGTATAACTATTAATACATATAAACATCACAATTATATAAAATACAACGTATTACATATTTTCAATACAGTAAACGGAATTTTATTTGGCAGAGATAAGCACCTGAATGTTTAATCTCATTTTATACTTAATTAAAATATTTAACACAAATAGGATAAAATATTTATTTTAAACAACTTATAAATACATACAAAATATTATTTGGCGGTAAAAGACCTTGTTTTTCATGAAAAATTTCAATATTCTAACACCCGACTCAACAATAGTTGAAGCATTACAAAATAAAATAGATCTTAAAACTAAACCACCTGGGGCATTAGGGAAACTGGAATCATTGGCAAGTCAGATAGGTACTATCCAGCAATCCCTCACTCCTGCTTTAGACAATCCGACGGTAGTGGTTTTTGCCGGAGATCACGGACTTGTTCAGGAAGGAATTACGCCATATCCGCAGGAAGTAACTTACCAGATGGTAATAAATTTTTTAAACGGAGGAGCGGCTATTAATGTGTTTGCAAAGCAGAATGGTTTAGAAGTTAAGGTAGTGGACGCGGGGGTAAATCATGATTTCGGGCAAACTGAAAACCTGTTAAGCTATAAGGTGAACAAAGGCACACGGAATTGCAGGAAAGAATCTGCGATGACGTCTGCAGAATTGGCGGAAAGTATTGAAAAAGGCGCAGCTATCGTTAATGACTTATACAAGGCAGGCTGTAGCTGTATTGCATTTGGAGAAATGGGCATCGGAAATACTTCGTCAGCATCTTTGCTGATGCATTACTTTACAGGTATTGATCTTGCAACCTGCACCGGGCGCGGCACAGGGCTTGACGATGCAGGTTTGAATAAAAAGATCGGCATATTGCAAGCAGTCGCCGCACATCATGGCAATTTGGAGCATTGGGAAGGAATTATGCAGGCATTTTCAGGTTTTGAAATAGCGATGATGACAGGCGCCATGTTGCAAGCGGCAGAAAATAAAATGGTGATTTTGTTGGATGGTTTTATAGCCAGCACAGCTTATCTCGCAGCTTTTAAACTTTATCCTGAAATTAAAAATTACGTAATTGCCTGCCACCAATCAGACGAAAAAGGGCATCAGTTGTTATTAGAATATCTGAACCTCTCCCCGCTTTTGAATTTAGGGATGCGGCTGGGTGAAGGAACCGGCGCAGCGGTCGCATTTCCTTTGGTAAAGGCTGCTGTTAATTTTTTAAATGAAATGGCGAGTTTTGAATCCGCAGGAGTCAGCAACCAAGAATAATGAAACGGGAAATAAGAGTATTTTTTACCGCGTTAATGTTTTTTACACGGATACCCTGCCCTAAATGGGTTGATCATTCGGAAGAGTACCTCAACAAGGCATCTAAATATTTTCCGGTGGTCGGTATTATTGTTGGATCTGCAAGCGCATTAACCTATTGGCTATTTCAATTGGTTTTCCCGGCAGAGATCGCATTAATATTCAGTATGATCGCATCTATAATCATTACCGGTGCTTTTCACGAGGACGGTTTTGCGGATGTTTGTGATGGCTTTGGGGGCGGTTGGACAAAGGAGAAAATCCTGCTTATCATGAAGGACTCACGGCTTGGCACCTTTGGCGTAATCGGATTAGTGCTTATTTTACTCTTAAAATGGTCTGTATTGAAATATTTCCCGGTAAATACATTGATGATTGCTTTGATAAGCGGGCATGCCATAAGCCGCTTAAATGCCGTATCATTGATCTTCACTGATGAATATGCCAGGGATGATGATAGCAGCAAATCAAAACCACTCGCTACGAAAATGAATTTCGGTGAATTAATCTTTGCCATCCTGTTTGGCGTTGCACCGTTGATTTTATTTGCAAATGTTTACGTATTACTTGCATTGGTACCACTGTTGTTTGTTCGCTGGTATTTTTCCAGATATTTTAAAAAATGGATAGGTGGTTACACCGGCGATTGTTTGGGCGCAGTGCAACAGGTATCGGAAATTGTTTTTTATTTAAGCCTTGTTTTGATTTTTAAATACACTGCCTGATGGAGATCTACCTGTTACGGCATACCGCTGTTCGCAACCCCAATAAACTATGTTATGGTCAATCGGAAATCGACCTGGCAACAGACTGGCAAATGCATTTTGATGCCTTAAAGCAGAAATTGGAGGCAAACTTACACGGGGCATTATTTTATTCGAGTCCTTACCAACGATGTAAGCAACTGGCCGGCTTTTTATCCGATGACAAGTTTCAGATTGACTCACGGCTTTCAGAAATGCATTTCGGGGATTGGGAACAGTGTTTATGGACAGAGATAGACCAGCCGGTTTTAAATGCCTGGATGGCTGATTTTGTAAATTACCAGGTGCCGGGTGGCGAAAGTTTTGTGCAGATGCACCGTCGTTGTACTCAATTTTGGGACGAATTATTGGCTTTACCAGAAGACAAAATATTTATAGTAACCCATGCTGGGGTGATCCGGTCCCTGCTTGCGCATATCTTAGGAATTCCTCTGGATAAAATCTTCCAGGTTGAGGTCGATTATAGCTCTGTTACCCAAATAACAGTGGCCAAACAGCAAGGTTGCTATCAAACCGTGAATTATATTAACCGTTAGGCAGCAGATCGCAATACCAAAATCCAGAAACAACCTTTACCGGATCTGATGAAAAACAAGTGTCGTCAGCATTTCTGGGGGCGGTATATTCCTTAAAAACCTTTTCGCCTGTTTTATAATCAACAGGAGATGAAAATATAGGGCCTTTAAATACAAAAGTGTGAAACTCACCGTTTTCGCCGCAGACATCTACCTCTGCAGGTAAACTTTTTATAAGATCGTGAGTAATTTCTTCTCCAACAAAATCTTTTAGCCTGGCCTGGGTACAGGCAATCACCGTTCCAAATCCCAACTCCAAAAACTCATTGATCAACTCGTGCGAATCGCGTTTCCAAAGCGGATAAATCCCAGTCATGCCAACTTCAGCAAGGCGTTCATCGCGGTATTTTTTAAGATCTTCCAGAAAAATATCGCCAAAAATAGCATGTGTTATTCCTTCAAGCCTGAGTTTTTCCATATGCATGCGCATTGCTTTGTCATACTCTGCCATACCAGGCATTTCGGGCAGTCTTATCTCATACAAAGAAATACCAATTCGTTCTGCCTGTAAAACCAGCAATTCCTCCCTTACGCCATGCATCGATATACGATTTAGGGCATCGTTTATGGTAGTAACTAAATATTTGATTTCAATGTCAGGATTTTGAAGACAGTGGTATAATGCAAGGGCGCTATCCTTGCCCCCGCTCCAATTAAAAATACATTTCAGTTTTTCGGACATTTACTTCAAAACTTTTTTAGTAAGTATCATTAAAGATTATTTCTTTCATTTCTTTGCGCGACTCCCATTTTAGCACCTCTAATTCGGGCTGTTTCAGAAACCGGGTGGTATAGCCCAAACAAAAATAGCCTACCAGCTTATTCTTCGCAGGGGCTTTTAAAACATGTTTGACTTTTTCCGGATCGATAATGCTAACCCAACCCATACCGATATTTAATGCGCGTGCCATTAACCACATATTTTGAATAGCACATACCACGCTGTAAAGCCCTACTTCGGGCATTGAAGTTTGACCCAGAACTGGTTTTTGAGCTTGAGAATAAAATATGGCAATATTCAATGGTGCTTCAAAAATCCCTTCCAGTTTTAAACGATTATACTCCTTTTGTTTTTCGCCCTCGAACAGATCGGAAGCCTTTTCATTTTCCTGGTTAAAGCACTCCTTTATTTGTTGCTTAATTTCATTGCTCTTTACCAAAACGAACTCCCAGGGTTGTGAAAATCCAACGGATGGCGCGTTTACGGCGGCTAAAAGAATTTGCCGGATTTTTTCTTCCTCTATCGGTCGGTCTGAAAAGCGGTTCCCCCTCACATCCCTCCTGTTCACCATGATGTCTAATAAGAGATCAGCCTCTTCCTGATTAAATAGTCTTTCGCTTTCAGTTTCCATTCTTTTTTATTTTAACAACTCTTCAACCAACCTGGGTACACCAATTGCAGCTTTTTCCTCTATTTCAACCATGGATTCAATACCATAAACCGAAGGAATTTTTGGATCGATAACGTATTTGGGCACATAAGCCGGCACGAAATTGATTAGACCTGCAGCCGGATAAACAGCCAATGATGAGCCTATCAACATAAAAATATCCGCCTGCGAGCATAGTTGAGCGGCTTTATCGATCATTGGTACAGCCTCGCCAAACCAAACCACGTGCGCTCTTAACTGCGAACCCAATTCACATAATTCGCCCATTTTTAATTCCCATCCATCAATTGGGTAAGTAAGATTTGGATTCTCACTGGACTGCGAACGGGTGATGATGCCATGCAAATGCACTACATCGGTTGAACCAGCCCTTTCGTGTAAATCGTCGATATTTTGTGTGATGATGGTTACCTTATATTTTTCCTCAAGTTTTGCCAGAGCATAATGTGCAGCGTTAGGTTTTGCTTCCAAAACCGATTTCCGGCGCATATTATAAAAATCCTGCACCAGGGCTGGGTTCCAATCCCAGGCCTCTGGTGTGGCTACATCGGCAATGTTGTAACCTTCCCACAGACCATCACTATCCCTGAAAGTTTTTAAACCACTTTCGGCACTAATACCTGCTCCGGTTAAAACAACCAGGTTCTCCATCACTTTAAATTTAGAGGTAATCCGGATACCATAAAAATGGCCTTATCGGCCCTTTGGGCAATATGTTGATTTATCCAACCTTGCAGGTCGGCAAACTTTCGGCCAATTTCAGTATCAGCGTGCATACCCATGCCAATTTCGTTCGAAATAACAATCCAGGTAGCTTCAACAGCAGCAAGTTTATCAAATTCTGCTTTGATCTGGGCTAACGTCTCATCAACATTATATTTAGTATCAGAAAAAAAATTGGTGAGCCATAAAGTGACACAATCCAAAACGACTACCCTGCCTTGCACATCAAGTTTTGATGGATATCGTTCTTCTTCAATATTCTGCCAGCGCTCGTCACGGTCCTGTTGATGCCTTTTGATGCGTTGCTCAAAGTCCTCATCCCATCTACGGGCCGTAGCAAGGTAAACAGGGTTATCACTCAAACTCAACGCTAATTGTTGGGCATAGCGACTTTTACCCGACCGTGTACCACCTGTTATATAATATATCATAAAAATCAACTTATAAAAAAAGCGATCTGCATTATGCGGATCGCTTTTCTATTCTATTTAATTTATTTAAACAGCCACTTGTGTGCTGGTGCGTAACACAGCAAATTTACTCTTAGCTAATTCGAAGCCGCCAAATAAAATTGTGCCGTAAACGATGTTGCCTAAAAGCATTGGTTTCTCAAATGGTATAGCTGCTATCAAAGACTCACCATAGCCATAAAAGCTTTTAGCGTACATGGTTCCTTGCAACCATGGGTCGATGTCTGTAATAAGCCAATGAACCAAAACAGCCCCCAATGAACCTAAAGCGACATTAGTCACGTTAACATTTTTAATCCGTGTGCCGATCAATACCATAACCGCGAAGGCTATGTAAACTGGCAAAGCACCACTATAAAAAAGCATGAACTTGCCAAAATAAAGATAATCCAAAGCAATGTCACTAATAAACAGGGTGAGCAAAGGCACTAAAAAAGCTTTCCATTTATCCGAAAAATAAGCTCCGCCAAAAAGAGCCATTGCGCCAACGGGTGTGAAGTTGCTCCAGCTGTTAAGGTGAGTGAAATTAATTAAACGGCTTGCACCGGCTATTATGATCATTAAGATCAATAGGCTACTTCTGAGGTTTATTTTTTGTAGTGACATAATGGAATATTATTAGGTAAAATTACTCAATTATCTTTTTAAATGAAATTTAATTGATTTGATACTTTAATCCGGCGGTAAAGTTAATGCCGCGGGTGTTATAGCCAAGCCAATCGGTATATTTCGCGCTAAATATATTGTTCAGATCGCCAAATAACTGAAGTTTATTGGTAACCTGGTATTGAATGTGGCCATCAAGCAGGTTATAATGTTTTAAAATCACCGGGGATGCTGCATAGGTAACAGGATCAAACTTTGTATCTGTTCTATCACCCGTATATTTATAGTTTAAACCAATTGATAATTCTTTTATCAACTGGTAATTCACATAAACTCCGTAAGTGTTTTTGGGGCGGCGTATCAGGCCATTCGTTCTCACGCCGTTGGCGTCAGTTTGCGAACCGGTAACATACGCTGCATAAGCCGATGCCGAAACCTGGTCTAATTTCAAAGTAAGTGTACTCTCGAATCCTTTATCGTGTTCAAATGCCCCATTTTCGTATTTTCCATATGGTGGATTGGGTATAGAGTTAAAATTAATTACATTTTTTGTGTCCCTTTTATAAAATAGCGAGTTGAATGATAATGTATTTCCGATAATCTCCCAGTCAAAGCCGGCCTCATATGAAGTTGTGGTTTCAGGCTTTAAATTTTGATTCCCATATTGTGAAGATAGCTGGTAAAGAGTTGGGGCTTTAAACGCAGAGGCAACGGTGCCGAATAATTTAAACTGATCGGCCAAAAACAACGACGGGTTTATAGTATAGGTAAAGTTATCTCCATATTTACTATGATGATTGTACCTACCGCCCAGTTCCATATGGAAGATATCCGATTTGAAAAATAATGAAGTATAAACGCTGGTTATATTATTATTTACATGTGGGATAGTATCATAAGAGCCAATCTGATCGGTACCACTGTATTTAAAGTCGGCACCGCTCGTTATGTCCAAATATTTGTTCAGACCATAATTAAAGATAGCCTCGGCATTTGTTATACGGCCTTTAATTTTTGCGTGAAAGGGAGTATTGAAATTCGCATCGTTCGGAAGATCATTATAATTGTTCCAAACATCGTTTTGACTTAAGTTAAATTTCAAATCGCCCTTTTTAAGCGTCATTTTTGCGCCGATTCCGGCAAATAGAAAAGTGTTGTTGTAAGTATAGTTTTTATCATCAGTAAATGCACCGTAGGGTAAATGTCCTTTGTTATATGAAGTTTGAAGATTGCCATTCAGGCTAAATTTGTCGGTAATGCGCTGATTTAGATTAACACTGGCCGAACGCTGATGAAAATCATCATTTCTGAAACCGCCTTTACCCGTGGTATCCGTTGCAGCCGGAAAGCCTCTTGAGTCGGTATTTGATAAATTGACCGCAATTCCTGTATTTTTTAATGTGCCTATTACTCCTGTCGATTCCTTGAAGGTATTGTAGCTGCCTCCAGCCAATTGTACAGATGTATTTAAACCTTGTTTTTTTGCGTGTTTGGTAATAATATTGATTACCCCGGCGACAGCGTCAGAGCCGTATAAGGTTGAGCCGCTTCCTTTTAATATTTCAATATGATCAATCTGATCAACCGGAAAGGCGTTCAAATCGTAACTTCCATCGGTAGACCCAGCATTATTGACAGGAAAGCCGTCAATCAAAATAAGGATATTACCGCTTAAAGCCCCGTTGAGAAATACCGATGAACTAATGCCGGGTGCATTATTCGCCCCTGAAAAAGTAATGCCCGGAATGGTATTTAATAATTCAGGTAATGATTTGCCCTGTGAGCGGTTAATTTGCTCGGCAGAAATAACGGTGACTACCCGGCCTGTTTCAGACAATTTTTTTGGTGAGCGTGTAGCAGTAACTACTACGGTGTCGAGCGCCCGGTTTTTCTCCTGGGCATGGGCCGCTGTGTTCAGCAAAGCCAGTTGTACAAGCCCCAGGCCTGCGACAACGTTAACATAATTTTTTTTCATGTTGTTGTGAGTTTTAGCCCACAGCATACAGAAATGGAAAGTTTGGAATGGAAATACACTTAAAGCAGAGCATTCACATTCAAGCCTCAATCCCCGAAAGCTATGAATAAATACGTGCTTTGGCAGGTCTTCTGACTTACTCCCCTTTAGTTCTACCTTCCCGTCCGCTCGTTAGCGGACAGTGGCCTTGAATGAACTTTGGTTATGGAGCTTACAGCTGCGGGACAGTCCGGGATTTACACCCGGTTCCCTTTTAATCCCCTGATACTCTCAGGAAAACCTAAAGCGCTGCAAATGTAGGTTATGGAATTGGGATTTTCAAGGGTGGTTGAAAGTTGATTAAGTTTCAATATTACATGATCAACCATTTAACTAACCTCTATATTTATCATCATGAAATTTGATCCAACATACAATTATGGCAATGCAGATTTATCAAAAGACGAAAACAACATTCTGTGGAGGTTTGGTGAAATGATAAAAACACTTGTTACTATGAAAAGCGATGCTGAAAGGCAAAAAGAAATAATAGGCATTGGAGCTGTAGCAGATGAAATGGCTGAAGATTTTCATACTTATTTCACTTTGTCATATCGTGCTTATACCGAAAATAACCTGCTGACTTCGAAGCAAAAAAACAAGCTTGATGAATTAGATTTGTTTCTTGACGTGCGCAGTGGTGATAACTCGCCTGAATTTTGGGATGATTTTAATTTGTCAACGAATAGTGCCTGGGAATTTGTTAGAAAACATGCGAAGGAAATATTGGTAATGCTAAATATGGACGATCTTGCCCTTGAATTTGAAAGAGAAGAAAAATACGAAACAACACTTAAAGGGAAAAAAATCATTTCGCAAAGTACAAAAACAAGGCTTGTGAGAAAGACCAATAATTAATACCTAACCACATGAAGCTATACTTTACCAGCCTGTTATTTATTCTAAGCTTATCTGCCATGGCCCAACAGCCGGATACCATTTTCCTGAAAAACTTGATCGAATCACATCCAGAATTATTTGAGCACATTCTGCATCACCCAACTCATAACGAGGTTCAGGTTTTGTATACTCAAATTGACCGGGATGAACATAATGTACCCCACTTCAAATCCTATAGCTACCGGTTAAACCCCAATCGTTACTTCTACCCTGCCAGTACCGTAAAATTACCTACAGCGATTTTTGCATTGGAAAAACTAAATAAGCTGAACATTAAAGGTTTTACGGTAAAATCCACGATGATCACCGATAGCGCCTTTGCGGGACAAACGAAAGTGACAAAAGATACCTCATCCAAAAATGGCCTGCCAAGCATTGATAACTATATTAAGAAGATATTGCTGGTGAGCGATAACGATGCTTACAATCGTTTATATGAATTTGTTGGCCGCGAAGAGATCAATGATAAACTAAAAAAATATGGTTTGACAGGTACCCGCATTATTGGCAGATTGGCCATAGGTGACAAGGGTGAAAGTACAAGACATACCAACCCGATCAATTTTTACAGAGGAAACAAATTGGTATATCATAAGCCAGCATTGTTCGATTCCAAAGATTACCCTATGCACCTGGAAAACATGATCCAGGGCAAAGGTTACCTCGACAAAGATGATAAACTGGTAATGCAACCTTTTGATTTCTCACAAAACAACGTTTATCCGCTTATGGATCAGCAATCTGTTTTGAGAAGATTATTGTTCCCCGAGGTTTATCCTGAAAATGATCGCTATAACCTGACTGACGACCAATACAAATTTATCTACAAGTACATGAGCATGTGGCCTACGGAAAGCAAACATCCGACATATAGTTCGCCGGAATATTTCCCGGCCTATTGCAAATGGCTGTTTTATGGTGGTGATAGCTTAGCGGTGATCAATCCAAATATCCGGATATTTAATAAGATAGGTGACTCGTATGGCTACGATATCGACAATGCCTATATCGTTGATTTTAAGAACAAGGTAGAATTTATCATTTCAGCCGTTGTGCAATCAAACGATGACGAAATTTACAACGATAACAAATACGAATACAAAACCGTGTGCCTGCCTTTTATGAAAAACCTGGCGCAGGCGATTTATCAATATGAATTGAAAAGGGAAAGAAAATATAAGCCTGATTTAAAAAAATTCAAGTTCAAATACTAAAACTTCCCTCACTTGAAGCCAGAGCATCCAACTTACCGAAGTAGCCCGGGTATTTTTGAAACTCGGATTCATCGGCTTTGATGGTCCGGCGGCGCATATTATCACGATGGAGGAAGAAATTGTACAGGGATACCTCTTATGGGTTATTTGATCTTTTAAACATTCTCGCCTTCACCAGTCGCTGATCAAAATATTGAATAACAATAAAGGCGGGTGGAAATAACAATAAAATCCACTTATATTTTAATAATGCAGAGGCCTGTTCAGGAGTAAAAAACATGAGCAAACCGTAACTCGCAGCCAATGCGATCATAAAAATCAAAAAAACGACTAAATCATATCTCCATTCATTGTTACACAGTTCATTGGCTTTAATATGACGTGTCACTTTTGCAGCAAAATCATAAGGCAAGCCGTTTTCTGGTTCTTCGCTTAGAACTTCAAAAAGCGCGTGGTAAGCGTCAGTATCTTTACTTATGGCTCTCCCCTTGGGCATCTGTTGCTTACTATCCAGCCATTGCTGCAATTCGTCGTCACTCATTTCCTTCATGGTAGTTCGTTTTTTAAATAGACTTTTAATTTTTCCTTCAGCAATTTTCGCGCCCGAAAAAGGTAACTTTTCACAGTCCCTTCGGGCATGCCCGTAATTTCTTCTATCTCAGGCCCTGAAAATTCATTCAGATGGTATAAGGTTAACACTGTACGGTATTTTTCCGGCAATTGCAGTATCAACTGTTCTACATAATTTGCTGTATCCTTTTTTGTGAGCAATTGCTCCGGCGTATCAACAGTAAAATGATAGTTTTCTATATCAACCTGGTATTCCGGTGCTTTATACCGGCTATATTTTCTCACATAATTTATTGCGGTGAGGTAGGCTATCCGTGCTATCCAGGTCGAAAGTCTGGATTGAAAATGGAAACGCACCAGGCTTTTGTGTACTTTGATAAAGACCTCCTGGCAAATATCCTCGGCGGCGTGTTGTTCTTTCACAATGCGGTGGATGACGTAAAAAACAAGCTTTTCGTACTGTTTCACCAGTAGCTCAAAAGCACGCATATCGCCGCTGAGTACCCTGGTAACCATCTCCTTTTCATTAAACATATGTGGATTAGTCAACGCATGCTGAATAAAGGTTGCAAAAAAATAATAAAAAATCTGCAACCCTTACGCCGCGGGGGCTGACTACTATATGATTTTTAACTAATTTTAAACGAAATGAACGAACGCGTAGCAGCCATCGCGGCGACAGTTATCGTATTTATCATTACCGCCGTAGTAATTACAGCATGGTATAATTACCGCTTGAAAAAACGCATCATTGACTCGGGCCCTATCGACAATGATGCGATCAATTTCCTGAAAAAGCTAATAGACTCCGGCGCCGAGCAACTGAAGTGGGGTTGTGTATTGTTCATGAGCGGCTTAGGGCTTGTAGTTATCCATTACCTTTCTTATGATGAGGGCTCAATTTTGCCTTATGGCATCGAGATCATGTTCATTGCAGCAGGTTTCCTTATCTACTATTTCCTCATCACCTTAAAGCAAAAGCAATAAACGGCTTTAGTCACTACTCATTTCAGATCATAAAAATAAATGTTATGAAAGGCTTAGCGGACATGCTATTGACTTTTCAAACCGGAACATTATGAAAAATAAACTATACATACTATTAGCACTATTAATAGCGAATACATCGTTTGCGCAAAGTACTTATAAAATAAGCAGCACTGTAGTTGATTCGCTTAGTCAAAAACCTTTAGATAAGATTACGTTAACATTAAGCGGGGAACATCTGGATCCTCAAAGTCTTGCCACTAAAACTGACGGCAAAGTTGAATTTACCGGCCTTCAAAAGGCTACATATAAGCTCAGCGTCCACGCGGTCGGATATAAAGCTACAGAGCTTACTATCAATTTAAAAGCCGACACCACCCTTGGCATCATTAACTTAAGAGAGGATGTTAAAGGCCTGCAAGAAATCACGGTTGTTTCGCAAAGACCACTGCTGCAGCAAAAACCTGGTAAGATCATCTACGACATGCAGGCAGACCCGGAAAGTAAAGCGAAAAGCCTGCTGGATATGATGCGTAAGCTACCATTTGTAACCGTGGATGCTCAGGATAATGTTTCATTGAAAGGAAGCGCCGACTTTAAGGTTTTTATCAACGGTAAACCCTCAGCGATGATGGATAACAACCTGACCGCTGTCCTTCGCACCATGCCTGCATCATCGATCCAACGTATCGAGGTGATCACTAATCCTCCGGCTAAATATGATGCAGAAGGCGTGGGCGGTATTATAAATATCATTACCGTGAGGAAAGTCGATAATGGGTATCGTGGTAACCTGAACGTAAGTGAGCAATTTCCAAATGGTGGCCCTAATGCCGGCGGTAATTTAACCATCAAACAGGACAAGTTCGGCGTGAATATTTACGCCGGAGCGGGAATTTACAATAACCTTCAAACCAATTTTTCCTACACCCAACAAAGCTTTGTCAACGGTTCTACTCTGCTTGAACAAAATGGCTATAAGCACAGCAATAGCCAGAATGGTTACATAGGTGCAGAGCTGAGCTACGAGGTCGACTCGTTGCACCTGTTATCAGGGCATTTTAGTTATAACGGCTATCATAATGATGGCGACAGTTATCAGTCATCTTCTCTAACAGGCGCTACAGGTATTTTGCAGGCCTACGATATCAATAATGATAACAATGGTCATGGCCAGGGAGGAGACGCTTCTATCAATTATCAGATCGGGTTTAAGATGGATAAAACCCGGCTATTGACGTTCTCATACCGCTATGCAGGATACCGAAACACTGCTTTTAGTGACTTGCATTTGTCAAACGAGCTAAGCTATCCTACAACCGACTATCAACAGCCGAACAGTTCGGCAACATCTGAACATACTATGCAGGTGGATCTGGTGTACCCGGTAAAAAAAGTAATAATTGAAGGCGGTGTAAAAGCCATTCTTCGGTCAAATAATAGCAATTACCAGTATTTGCAGATCAACTCAGTCACGCATCAATACGACCTTGTCGATTCTTTAAGCAACCAATTTTACTATACACAAGATGTGCTCGGCATCTATAATTCCTACCAGTTTAGCATCGGTAAATGGAACGTTAACGCAGGCGTAAGGGCCGAGGAAACTATTGTGAATGCCCATTTCCTTTCAAGCGGAACAATCATCAACCCGAATTATTTGAACATAGTTCCATCGCTTGCTTTCAATCATCTCTTAGGCGCGGGCAGTGTGGGGCTAACATTCAACCAGCGCGTACAGCGACCGGGGATCTATAGTTTGAATCCTTATCCTAATAAGACAAACCCCAATTTCATCATTATCGGTAATCCGCGGTTAGATCCAAGTATCTCCAACCAGGCTCAGCTGAGCTACAGCACCGGCAACACAGGCAAAGTATCGGTTTTTTTAGCTACCGACTACATTTTTGTACGTAACTTTCAGCTTATGGTAACCACGTATGATCCTGCTACGCAAATTACAACGGCAACCTATCAAAACACCGGTAAGGGCGAAGGTATCGACCTGATCGGGAACTTTAATTACAGTGTCACACACCAATATATTATAAATTTTAATACCAATTCGACCAGATTTTTACTAAGTGGCATGAGCGGTAATAGCATTGTCTACCTGCATAGATGGATGACGACGGAAGAATTAAATAATACGCTGAAGTTGAATAAAGGCTGGAGCTTTAATTTGTCGGTGAGGTACAACGGCAGCCAGCCCACTTCTATACAGAGCTACACAAACGCGTTTTTCAATACCAGTTTAGGAATGAATAAACAAATCGTAAAAGGCAAACTTTATTTTGCCATGGCCTTAAATAATCCATTTAAGAAATTCAGAAACATAGTGAATACAACCAATGGGCCAGATTTCCTTGAGGCAAACATCAATCAAATCTATTACCGTTCAGCAAGACTTAGCCTGAACTACAATTTTGGCAAACTAAATAGCGAACTGAAGAAGAATAAGAAAGAGATCAACAATAACGACGTAGGTAACGGCGGGTTATAAAACAGTAAATTACGGGTCAATCGGTTTATTTCAAGACATAAAAAAGGCCCGCATAATTATGCAAGCCTTTTTTAATATTTGTTGGAGCGTTTATTTTACAGCATCAACAATTGCTTTGAAAGCATCAGGATTGTTCATCGCTAAATCAGCTAATACCTTACGGTTTAAACCGATATTTTTAGCGGCTAACTTACCCATTAACTGAGAGTAAGAAATTCCATGCTGACGGGCACCTGCGTTGATACGTTGTATCCATAAAGCCCTGAATTCTCTTTTCTTGGTTTTACGGTCGCGGTAAGCGTATTGTAAACCTTTTTCAACTGTGTTTTTCGCAACAGTGTAAACTTTGCTGCGTGAACCCCAATAACCTTTGGCGAGGTTCATGATTCTTTTCCGGCGTCTTCTCGACGCTACTGCGTTAACTGAACGTGGCATCTTTTTGTCTTTTTGGTAGTGAGTGTCAACTACTAGCTGATCTTGTAACTCTAATACCTGGTTAAAAATTAATTAATTACTTTCCGATACAAAGCATACGTTTCACGTTACCCATATCCGCATCAGCAACTAAGCTGGTTTGAGTAAGGTTACGTTTACGCTTGGTTGACTTTTTAGTCAGGATGTGGCTTTTGTATGCGTTCTTTCTTGCAATTTTACCGGTTCCAGTAAGCGCGAAACGCTTTTTAGCACTGGAATTGGTTTTCATTTTTGGCATAACTCTATTTGTTTGTTTTTAGATATTTACGTTTCTCAACGTTTTATTTTTATTTCGTCCGCCAGCTGGCGGATCGAATTTATTTTTTTACTCCCTTCGAGGCAACGGTCAAAAACATCCGTTTACCTTCCAGTTTTGGCAATTGCTCAACCTTGCCCACTTCTTCTAATGCCTGTGCGAAACGCAGCAACAGAATCTCACCCTGCTCTTTGTATACGATTGCACGACCTTTGAAGTGCACATATGCCCTCACCTTTTCGCCTGCTTCCAGGAACTTGATGGCATGCTTTAATTTAAACTCGAAATCATGGTCGTCCGTATTCGGTCCGAAACGGATCTCCTTGATAACCGTTTGTTTAGCATTACTCTTGATCTCCTTCATCTTTTTCTTCTGCTCGTAAATAAACTTGTTATAGTCTATTACTTTACAAACAGGCGGAACAGCATTCGGAGAGATTTCAACCAGGTCCAATTCCTGCTCTTGTGCTATCGCAAGTGCATCTCTTAATGAGTACACACCTTGCTCTACGTTGTCACCTACAAGGCGAACTTCCTGAGCTCTGATGAATTGGTTAATATTATGTTCGGCTTCCTTTTTCTTAAAAGGTGGCCTTGGTCCTCTGTTAAAATTGGGTTTGTTTAATGCCAAGTTATACCGTTATTTCTTTTATTATTTGTTGTTTAAATTCTTCAATAGTCATGCTGCCCAAATCGCCTTGCCCATGTTTACGAACCGAAACTTTGCCTTCGGCTGCTTCTTTTTCGCCTACAATAAGCATATAAGGGATCTTTTTGACTTCAGCATCGCGTATCTTCCGTCCTATCTTCTCGTCTCTAAAATCAATCAGCCCGCAAATATCGGAATCTTTTAATATATCAGAAAGTTTTTTTGCATATTCTTCATATTTTTCAGATATCGGCAAGATGGTAAATTGTTCTGGCGATAACCATAATGGAAAATTACCCGCACAGTGTTCGATCAGAACGGCCACAAAGCGCTCCAACGAGCCAAATGGCGCACGGTGGATCATCACCGGACGGTGCTTTTGATTATCGCTTCCGGTGTATTCCAGTTCGAAGCGTTCAGGCAAGTTATAATCCACCTGGATAGTACCTAACTGCCATTTACGACCGATTGCATCCTTCACCATGAAGTCGAGTTTGGGGCCATAGAAAGCGGCTTCACCTAATTCAACCACAGTTTTTAACCCTTTCTCATCCGCGGCTTCGATAATTGCCTGCTCAGCCAAAGCCCAGTTTTCATCCGAACCAATGTATTTGGCTTTGTTTTCAGGGTCGCGAAGCGATATCTGTGCTGTATATTCTTCAAAACCTAAAGCCGAGAATACGTAAAGCACCAGATCAATTACCTTTTTAAACTCCTCCTTCACCTGGTCAGGACGGCAGAACAAGTGAGCATCATCCTGTGTAAAACCACGAACACGGGTTAAGCCATGCAGCTCGCCACTTTGCTCATAACGATATACCGTACCGAATTCAGCATACCGAACAGGCAAGTCTTTATATGAACGTGGTTTGGTTTTGTACATCTCGCAGTGGTGCGGGCAGTTCATTGGTTTCAGGAAAAACTCCTCTCCTTCCTGCGGCGTTTGTATAGGTTGGAAACTATCCTTGCCGTATTTCTCGTAGTGACCAGAAGTGACATACAGATTTTTATGCCCGATATGCGGTGAGATCACCTGCTCGTAACCTGCTTTTACCTGTGCATTACGCATAAAATTCACCAAACGTTCGCGCAAAGCAGTGCCTTTTGGCAGCCACAATGGTAAACCCATGCCTACTTTTTCAGAAAAGGCAAATAGTTCCAGTTCCTTACCTAATTTGCGGTGGTCGCGTTTTTTTGCCTCCTCTATCAGGTGCAAATAATCGGTCAGCTCACTTTGTTTCGGAAAGGTAACTGCATAAATACGGGTCAACTGTTTGCGGGTTTCGTCACCACGCCAGTAGGCACCTGCCACATTCATGAGCTTTACAGCTTTAATGAAACCAGTGTTTGGGATATGCGGGCCGCGGCAAAGATCCGTGAAGTTACCTTGTGTATAGAAAGTAATGGAGCCATCTGGCAGGTCCTTTATCAGGTCCAGCTTATACTCATCACCCTTCTTCGTAAAATAGTCGACAGCGTCTGCTTTGGATACAGGCGTACGGACATACTCCTCTTTAGTTTTAGCCAGTTCCAGCATTTTTTCTTCGATCTGTTTAAAATCGTCAGAAGAAAATTCGCGGTCGCCAAAATCCACGTCGTAGTAAAAGCCAGTTTCAATTGCCGGACCGATACCAAACTTAGTACCCGGATAAAGTGCCTCTAATGCTTCAGCCATTAAGTGAGCTGATGAATGCCAGAAGGTTGATTTACCATCGGTATCATTCCAGGTGAGCAGTTTTACATGCGCATCCTGTTCTATGGGACGGTTAGCATCCCAAACCTGGCCGTCAACTTCGGCAGCTAATACGTTTCTTGCTAAACCTTCAGAGATCGACAGCGCGATCTGCATGGCAGTAGTTCCCTTTTCGTACTGACGAACGGAACCGTCGGGAAGTGTAATGTTAATCATCTACAACTATGATTTAATTTTCAATAAAAAATGGATAAGTCATCTACTAAGTGACTTTATGTTTGTGAGGCAAATATAGAAGAATTTAGATGATTACACAGATTAATCTGTTATGACAACATCATCGGCCCGGTCCCTTCTCTCATATTTTTCGCGGATATATTTATTGATATAGGTCGCCAGATCAGAACCTTTTACGGCCAGTTTTTTCATTTCTTCAACATGTCTTTTGCCGGGTCTGATATAACTGTATGTATAAATAAATGGCTGGCCGTCTTTGTCAGGAGGGAAAAGAATTTTTATATCACGATCTTCAATTCGATAAGCCACCACTCCACTATCGTGATCGCTCTGATACTTATACATTTTGAATGGCGCCATATTTACCAAACAAAAAAAGTTATAGCATGGTTAATTAAAAATCCGAAATCGAAATTCCGCATTCCGAAATCAAATCAAACATTCCCCCATCCATGGGCAAGTACATCGGCCAGGTGCATGGTTTTTATGGGAAGATTGTTTTTATCGATATAGCCTTGCAAGTGCAATAAGCAGGATGCATCAGTAGAAATAATATACTCAGCTTCGGCAGCCAGTGCATTATCTACTTTCTGTTGGGCCATCGCCGTCGAAATAGCATCGAATTTTACGGCAAATGTTCCGCCGAATCCGCAACAAGTCTCATTATCTTTCAGATCGACCAGTTCCAAACCGAGCACTTTGGATAATAGCTGTCGTGGCTCGTTCCTAATTTTACATTCGCGCAGGCCGCTGCAACTATCATGGAATACAGCACGGCCATCCAGCTCGGCGCCGAAGTAATCTACTTGAAGTATATTGATTAGAAAATCTGATAACTCGTAAATATTGCCCTGTATGGCACGGCATTTATTGTGTAGCAGCGTGTTGGTAAACAGGTCGTTGTAATAGTTTTTTACCATGCCGGTGCAGGATGCAGACGGCGCTATGATCACACTATCCTCCGGAAAGCTATTGAGAAATTTAGTGCCGACGGCCTTGGCCTCATCCCAAAAACCCGCATTAAAGGCCGGCTGACCGCAGCATGTTTGCTCCGGATTATATTTAACCGTACAACCAGCTTTTTCTAAAACTTTAACAGTATTCCAGGCGGTATCTGGGTAAAGCTGATCAATAAAACAAGGGATAAATAACTCAACTTTCATCGGCGACTAATTTCTGAAAAAGTTTTTAAAATCGGTCACTCTTCAATAGCCATTGGCCGTTAGTGGCGCCGGAGCATTGATGTTCACGTTCACAGCGCCGTGAACGCTCGTGAACAAACATAAACACTTTGACAATCAGCTACTTATGTTTTTTAATAATGGAAACAATATATTAACATCTTGATTTACAAGATATTAATAAAATAAAATCTGAACTAATCGGATTATTGAACTATCGGGTTAAATTTAAATCGTGTTATTTAGTCTGCCTACAACTATTTGACTCCAAAAAGGCCATATTTCAAAATACAATAAATAGCGCGGAAGCCATCCTTCCACCCTATTTTTTTCCCATCCTCATATGTACGGCCATAGTAAGATATGCCTACCTCATAAATGCGGATACGTGGTACGCGGGCTATCTTTTGGGTTACTTCCGGCTCAAAACCGAAACGTTGTTCACGTAATGGAATAGCCTGGATGATTTTGGTGTTGAATAGTTTGTAGCAAGTCTCCATATCTGTGAGGTTCAGGTTGGAGAACATATTGGAGAAGAAGGTCAGCCAGCGGTTACCGATGGTATGCCAGAAGAATAAGATGCGGTGCGGGTTACTGCCCATAAAACGCG
>JACXTT010000983.1_pt1 | contig 48845 bp, 52 predicted proteins | sample 9270951 | NCBI WGS metagenome assembly JACXTT01 (sample SAMN15532306, study PRJNA645909) | rock metagenome | isolation source: weathered quartz diorite | place: Puerto Rico | collected 2017-06-21 | reverse complement strand
ACGCCGATCACGAGATGAAGCTCGACGAGGCCGTGGGCCAGGCCAGGTCGGAGCTCGAGGTGCGACAGGACATCTACGGATACGACGCCCTCGCGTGGACCCTGTTCAAAGCCGGCAAGGCCACTGAGGCTCTGGCGCCGATGACCCAGGCCCTCCAGTTGGGCACCAGGGATGCCAAGCTCTTCTTTCACGCGGGGATGATTCATCGTGCCCTGGGGCATGACGGCAGCGCTCGAGAGTTCCTGCGCCGCGCCCTTTCGACCAACCCCCACTTCCATCTCCTGCATGCGGTAGCAGCCCAGCAGGCGCTGAAGGAGATCGAACAACCATGACGGTCAGTCGTCGCCTTCGTGGTCTCGGCGTCGTGAGCCTCTTGATCGGCGGCGTGCTGCTGAGTCCGGGTCTCGCGCTCGCCCACCCGATGGGCAACTTCTCCATCAGTCACTACGCGGGCATCACGCTCTCAGCCAAAGAGATCGAGCTGCGCTACCTCATCGATATGGCTGAGATTCCGACCTTCCAGGAGCTCCAGGACAGCGGCATGGCGCCTGACGCAGGCCACGCCAGCGTCGACGCCTACCTCTCGCTGACGGCGGAGTCTTTCAAGGAAGGCCTTCACCTCACCCTGGACGGCCATCGCCTCGCCCTCAGGACCTTGGCCCGGGACGTCCTCTTCTCCCCCGGAGCGGGAGGGCTGCCGACGATGAAGCTCGGCTTCGTCTACCAGGCGAGTCTGGACGCGGCGACCCCGCAAGCCTGGCGCCGGCTCGACTATCGAGATCTGAACTTCCCGGACCGCGTCGGCTGGAAGGAAGTGGTGGCGGTGGCCGGACCAGGCGTCGCCCTCTCGAGCAATTCGGTTCCCGGACGGGGCCGCAGCCGGGAACTCACGGATTACCCGACAGACATGCTGAACAGTCCACCGCAGACGCTCGAAGCGCAGCTCGTTTTCGGGGGCGAGCGGCTGGTCGTCGGCAGCCGCGTCGACTCGCCGGGATCTTCTTCCGGCGGAGCGCAGCCGCCAGCGACGACGCATCGCCTGGCGGTGCCCGCGCGCCCGACCGTCCACACCGTGTCCGAAGCGACCGTTCCCGAACCCGGGACGCTGGTCGGCGGCCGCACGGAGCTGGCTCTCCAGCCGAACCGTGGCGCAATCCGAACGGATGCCTTCACCAATCTGATCGGAGTCAGGCAGACCGGGATAGGAGTCTTCTTCTTCGCCGCGCTCGTCGCCGCGACCCTCGGGGCATTTCACGCCCTCGAACCGGGCCACGGCAAGACGGTCGTCGCCGCGTACCTGGTCGGCTCCCGCGGAACGGCCTGGCACGCCCTGCTGCTCGGTCTCATCGTGACGCTCTCACACACGGCCGGTGTCTACCTGCTGGGCGCCGTCACGCTCTATGCGTCTCGATACATCGTGCCCGAGCGACTCTACCCGTGGCTCGGCGTCATCTCAGGCTTAGCCATCGCCGGTGTGGGGTTCGTGCTCTTTCTGAGACGGTACGCCGGAGACCTTGGCCATCGCCACGACCACGAGCACCCACACGACCATTGCGGCCCGGCCGACCCCGCACACGTTCACGTCGAGTCCGAACACGAGCATGGCGGCCACCGCCATTCCCATCCCCGGCCACGGGTGGGAGGCGTGACGCTGCGCCAGCTGCTCGCCCTTGGCGTCACTGGTGGAATGGTTCCGTGTCCGGCTGCCCTCGTAGTCCTGCTGAGTGCGATCGCGCTGCGCCGAGTCGGTTTCGGACTATTCCTGATCGTGGCATTCAGCGTCGGGCTCGCAACGGTACTGATCGCGATTGGCGTCTTGATGGTCTGCGCCGCACAACTGATGGCTCGCTTCCGAGTGGAGAGCCGAATCGTCACGCGTTGGCTTCCGCTGACGTCCTCGGCCGTTATCGTGGTGCTTGGCGTGGCGATTGCCGTGCAGGCTCTTCTGAGCGCCGGCATCGTGCAAGTCAGGCTCGGATGAAGATGATGGTCGTCTGAATGGCTCCGAAGCGGGCGTCTCGCGGGGGAAATTTCGCGGACCCGCCCTTCTGCGAAACCTGGAATTGAGCGCCCCTGATGCGAGGGTATTGCTGAACCACCCAGGTCTGAACGAGGTCCTCAGCGCCCGGAGCTTGGCGTCGGTGTTGCCGGGAACAGGGAGACCGGGATAGACTCCGGGCCAAGCTGGCGCGAACTCTTAGATAGCCGATGTGCGGGAGCGTCGCGTGCGGCTTGAGGCCATAAGGCCGGGCACTGAGGTTGTAGAGCCTGATGGGCATGTCCGCCGCGCGTCGATCGGTTCTGGTGGTGGGGCTCGTGGTCATCGCCGCCGGGTGTGCCACCGCGCGCCAGGCCCAGGCGCCCCCGCCGGCCGAGTCCGCCAAGACACCGCGCGCACCGCAGCCCGGCCAGCCGTTCGGACCCGCTCCGGACGTCTTCGAGTCGCGGGACTTCGTCGTGACCATGGCGAAGTCGGGCGAGACGCTCGAGGGCCTCGCGACCCGCCACCTCGGAGACCCCAAGAAGAAGTGGATGATCGAGGACTACATGCGAACCCGCACGGTTTCCGAAGGCCAGGAGATCGTGATCCCGAAGCACGACTGGAATCCGGTGGGCGTGTTCCCCTGGGGGTACCAGCTCGTGCCCGTGCTGGTCTATCACAACATCAGCGCGGTGGAGAAGGGGAAGCTCTCGATCGCCGCGCGCAACTTCGAGGACCAGATGCGCCAACTGCACGCCGAGGGATTCCTGGCCGTGAGCCTTGCGGACTTCCTGGCGTTCACGGCGGGCCGCCGGCAATTGCCGCGCAAGTCCGTCCTGCTCGCCTTCGACGACGGGTACCGGTCCTTCCTCCATTTCGCTCGCCCGATCTTGAAGGACTACGGCTTCAGCGCGACGCTCTTCGTGTATTCGGACTTCATCGGCGCCGGAGGCGCCGCACTCTCATGGGAGGATCTGCGCACGCTGACCGCGCAAGGCTTCGACGTGCAGGCTCACTCGAAAACGCACAGCAACCTTCGGCGCAAAGAGGGCGAGTCGGAGGCGGCGTATGCGAGGCGCATGGAGACAGAGCTCGGCTATCCCCTGACCCTATTCCGGAAGCATCTCGGACGCTCCAGTGAATCCCTCGCGTACCCCTACGGGGAGGTGGACGACGAGCTCCTCTCCTCCGTTGTGAAATTCGGCTACATTGCGGCCTTCACGGTGCGGCGGCAGTCGAACGCGGCGTTCGTGTTCCCGCTCAAGATCAGCCGAAACCAGATCTACGCGGAGATGACGGCGAATGACTTCGCGAAGAACCTCAACGTGTTCCAGGATGAGGAAGTGAACAGGATGGCCGCCAGGAGGCTCCCCGGCGCTCCGAGCGCGGCCCCGGCTCAGCTCGTCTCCGCGGCGCCGGCCGCCGCGCCGGGACCATGGTCGCGCGATCGGCTGGCGGCCTCGCACAACGACCGTTCTGAGCAACTGGAACAGCGCGGTCTCTTGCGGCCGGCGCTCGAAGAGCGATCAATCGCGCTCACGATCAACCCGGGCGACCGGGAGGCCCAGGACGCCCAGAAGCGGCTGGAGGGGCAAATCGCGCAAGAGGTCGCCGGCTTGCTCCAGGAGGGTCGCGCTCTCCTGGATCGTGGCGTGGTGGGGGAGGCTCAGCAGCGGTTTCTCATCGCGCTCAGCCTGGATCCCACGAACCGGACGGCGTTCGAGACGCTCCAGAAGGAGGTGCGGGAGGTGATGTTCATCACCCACACTGTGCGACCGGGAGACACGTGCGCGTCGGTGGCCGAGCTGTACTACGGCGATCAGCTTCGCTGCGAGGTCATCAGGGACTCCAATCCTCACATGCCGTTCCGAGTTGGGCAAAAGATCCGGATCCCGGAAATCCCGGGCGTCCCGTTTCGGCTGCCCTGAGCCCGAACGCGCCGCGATGGAGTTTCCACGGAGAGGGCCAGCCAAAAACTTCGCCGATTCGGATGACAACAGGCAACCGTGTTCTCGGTGATTTAGTCCTGGCCGGCTGAATGCGTCAAAATTGAATGATTGTGGATAGCGGTTAACGCTCGCGGTCAGCGGCGCGCGAAGCGCGTCCGCTGGACTGCGTTGTTCGGCGGTCTGCGGTAACCGATTCGATAGTGCCGAGCCGTTTCTGTCTGTACTCAGTTCCGTGAATGACCGCATCCGGAGGGCCAACGTGGACCGCGACATGTTTGTCTAACGCCAAGGCCAACGTAATCTTCTCGGCCCAGCGACTTGCCTCTGCCACGACATCTGCATCAAAGAAGAAGCCCATGCCCTTGTAGAAGAACAGCGCGTCCCTGGCGGGAAGGAAGATCCCCCTGACGGTAGAGTCCATGACTGCCTGAGCACTGTCCTTGGTGATCCACCCTTCCGACTCGAACCACTCGAGGTGTGACATCGCGGTTCCCTCGGGGGCCACGGCGAGTTTGCCATTTCTTATGCAGAACATGCGGCGAGCTCGGTGGAAATCAGCATCGCCCCTTTGGGTTCGCAGTTCATCCAAGGTCATAGAACTCGGGACCGCGTGGCTCTCGCCGTCCTCCGCCGTGTGCCCGTTGGCTTGTCCGCCGAACGTGAATTATCTAGACCGTATATCTCGGCGGTGCCGGACTGTGTATCAGGGGGCCCCGGCTCTGCACGAGACTGTGTGACGTCCGAGTTTTCGCGATGTTGCAGGGCCACCGCCGACCGCTAGCGCTGTGCTACCTAGCGTGGCCCTGCAGTGTATCCAGGCCGCCGTTCACTATTTCGTCGGGCGATTGGGCCTCCTGGCCGCCTCGTGCTTTAAGTCCCATTTCACAACCGCGAACGAGTGAACACCAACGGAAAAGTCTTGGCGCCCCAGCCTCAGGCAGCGCACCGCACAATTCCCCGGACGGGGACGTCGAAGGGCTTATTGATTGGATAGACCGATAGATAATCCTGAGGGAGCGAGCTAGACCTGAGTCCTGGGTCAGCGCCCATCGGGTTTGCGACGTTTCTTTCGCAACGGCGATTTGGGCCATCCGCCAAGTCCGAGCGCCGTGGTCATGGCCGCGTCGCGAAGCGTGTTGCCCAGTTTCGGGTTCTCGATCGAGCGAGCTACCGCCAGCCCGCCGACACACATCGCGGCGATCGCAAGAGCGCGTGGCCGGTCCGGGCGTCCCTGGCGACGGAGGCCCTCTTCGAACAGGTCGACCATAGACTTGAACACCATCTCGTACGTCCGTTTCACGATGGGCTTGCTCCGCGATACGTCGCTCGGAAGCGCGACCAGGGGGCAGCTCCCATCGACGTCGTCGAGATGCTGGCGCGAGAGATACCCGCAGATGACCTGCCTGGCCGCATCGGCGGCACCGAAATCGACGCTGATGCCCTTCCACCGGTTCGACGGAGGTTCGGCCAGGGCCAGGGCAACCGCTTCGGCAAACAGATCGCTCTTGGTCCGAAAGTAGGTGTAGAAGCCCCCGCGCGTGAGTCCTGCATGACGCATGATGTCGTCGATCGACGCGGCGTCAAAGCCGTGGCGGTTGAACAAGAGCCGCGCGCTACGAATGATCCGGGTCTTGGTCGCCTGGCGATGCTCGGCTGGATACGGCATCTGACCCTCCGTCGGTTCCGAGCATAGATCAGGCCAAAATATGTTCTTGAACATATTTTTTTCGCATGGTCTCTGTCCTTCATCGCGACTTTCGCGCAAGAGGAGGAACCGTCTTGGCCAACCACGTTGTCGAAAACGCCTGGGGCGTGATTGTCCAGCATACCGATGTGCTTGAGCTCCGCTGGTTACCGTCCACCGCCCGTATGACCGACGGCGGATTCATGGCCACGCTCTGCCTCTTCGCGTGGGAAGCTGAAAAATCGCGACCGCAAGGGTTGTTTATCGATGCGACCGACTTCAACCACCGCTTCGTGAGCGGCAACAGCGTCATGGCTTGGCGTGACGCCCACATTATCCCGCGCTATGGCGCCGCCGGCGTCCGCCGGTTCGCCTTCCTTATGCCCACAGACTTCCCGGACGCTGGCAAAGAGGCGGTGGAGGGGCCGGCGATCTTTCCGACGCAATGGTTCGTCAACCGCCAGCAAGCCATAACCTGGCTGCGAGCCGCGACGCCGTGAGCGCATTTCACGTCTTGGCCGTTCAATCGACGCTGAGCCTCGTCGCCTTCGCCCTCATCGCACGCTGGCACCTCGCACCCCGCCTGGCCACGCTGACCCGGGAGGATGCCCTTGTCGCCCTACTCTGGGTCCAGGTGTTCCGCTATGCCCCACTTACCCTTTACGCGCCCGGCCAGGTCGATCCCCGCATTCCCGCCGATGTCTCCGCCGCTGTGGCGTTTGGCGACCTCGCTGCCGGTCTCGTGGCATTGGTCGCGCTCCTCGCCTTGAAGCTGCGGGTACCGGGCGCCATCGCGCTCGTCTGGATCTTCACCGTCGTGGGGATTGGCGATCTCGTCGTCGCCACCCTGAAGGCTGTGGGTGGGCGAATGTACACGTACTCCATGGGGTGGAATTGGTACATCCTGAACTTCTACGTACCGATGCTCGTCGTGGGCCATGTGCTGATCATTCACCGGCTGACTCACGCGTCAAGCATGCCCCCGACGCGGTCTCGACCCGCGACCCCGTGAGTCGAAAGGACACATGCTAGTGGTGTTCATCGAAGGTTTGCCGGGGCTCCAGACGGAGGCGAAGAAAAAGATGGTCGAGAAGATCACGGCCGCTATCGAAGAAGCGTACCACCTCGGCGACACGTTGATCTTTGTGCGCGAATATCTGGCGCCCCGGTGGCCTGAACGGGCAGCTGCAGTCCGACAACGAAGATTCTCGAGGTGCTCAAGAAGGTGCAAGGCTGAGTTCAAGGGCATCTGATTCACAACAAAGCGGAGGGTGAAGAGATGGTGAAGGCACAGGATTCTATCAAGATTGGAAAAGTCGGACGGGTGGTCCACATCACGATTGATCACCCGCCGATGAATACGATCAGTACGGGAATTCTACAGGAGCTGGCAAAGCTCATTACGAAGTACGAGGGGGACGCCGCCGTTAGAGCGATTCTTTTGGATTCAGCCAATCAGAAACCGCCGTTTGCGGCCGACGGGGCTTCGCTCCTGGCCAACCCGGCGTGGGAGGCGCAGTTCGAGATGGTGCGGGAGGGACAGCGCGCGCTGTCAGCGATCGAATTCTCTTCAAAGCCGGTCGTCATGGCAATCTACGACGGGATGTGTATGGGCGGCGGTTTGGAGTTAGCGCTCTCGTGCCATATTCGCGTGGCTGGCAAGGGCGCCGTGTTCTCGGTTCCTGAGGCTCCCGCCGGCGCGATGCCCGGCTGGGGCAACACTCAAAGGCTTGTCCATTATTTCGGCCGCGCCAAGGCGATTGAACTCGCGCTGACGGGCTGCCAGATCACGGCAACGGAAGCCCACGCGCTGGGGGCTTCAAGCTCGGATCTCGAAGCAAAACTCCAGGGTCTTGTTTGCCGGCAAGTGGTTGCGCGCCCCCACAACCACGGAAAATCGAGGGCTTCCTGCGTAAACCGGGAGCCCTTCGATTTTCCAGTGCACACCGAGTGCACACGGGCGGTTCACGAGCGACCTACTGGGTCGACGCTGGCGGGAGCTTCAAGAGGCGTTCGGCGTTACCGTGGGCAAGCTTCGCGGCCGTCGGTGCCGACAACTGCGCGAGAATGCCCCGCCAGTACCCGATCTCTTCCGCGTACGCGGCCATCGTCGGCGGGTCGACGTCCGTTCCGATGACGAACCGATCGGGGAAGTCTTCGAGCAGGGCCTTCCACTCGGGCTTCAGAACCCGGTCGTTGTCGATCGGATCACCGCGATAGATCCGGCGGATGCTCTCGCGCCCCGAGAGCTCGCAGAACAGATTCGGATGTGCCTGCAGCAGCGGACGCAAGAGCGACGGATTCGCGACTGGCAGCCAGCCCGTGTGCGCCCAGATCCACGTCCCGCTGCGGTCCGAGACGAGCAGTCGCCCCATCTGCTCGAGTGAGTCCGGCGTGGCGTCGAGGTGGACGCTGAGCGGGACGTCGTACTTCGCCGAGAGCGTCCACAGCCGACGCATCAGCGGAGAATCAGCCGGGTACTTCGCCGCCTTGTCGGATCGACTGTGGACACTGTTGACGACCAGCTCGCCGATGCCCTTATACCGCTTCTCTCGGAGCGCCAACTCCAGTTGGGCGAGATAGTCGACGACGGCGGCGCTTTGGAGTGTCCAGGCGCGTTCGCCTTCGCGACTGGTGAATTGTCGGATCGGTTCGTTCCCAATGAACGGGATGAAGCGACTGGGCTGCTGCTGCGCGAACTTCGCGGCAAGCGCATCGGACTCTCGGGCGCCGTTGCCGGCTGCGGTCACGCCCAGTTCGTCGAAGAGCTTCGTCAGGGCGTAGGTGTCCCACATCGGCGCCGGATGGAAATGTGCGTCGACGATCCGCAGTGGGTTCTCCTGCGCCTTCGGCGCTTGCGCGACCACGAAGGGCGTGCTCGACAACACGAACGCCAGTGCCGATGACAGAAGACTGAGCTGACGGAACCCCGTCATGATTGCCCCTCCTTCGTGGTGCACCCTAGATACATTCCTCGTAAGCCTGAAATACATAACGCGGCGGCTGTATATAATCTAGGGTTATGGATCTCGAGGCACGATTGCGCGCATTCGCCGCCGTCGCGCGACGACGCTCGTTTTCAGCCGCCGCCCGGGAGCTTCGGATCAGTCAGCCGGCTGTCTCCAAGCACATCGCGGACATCGAGAAGCGGCTCGGAGTCCGCCTGGTCGAGCGACGGCCCCGGGGTGGTGAGCTGACGGCAGCAGGAGCGTTTCTGGGAAATCACGTGCTGCGCGCGGAGGCCATCCTGGTACAGGCCGCGCGCACTGTCAGCGAGTTCCGCGAGCAACACACGGGCACGCTGACGATTGCGGCATCGGGCGTCCCGGCGACATATCTATTGCCCGAGGTTGCCGTCGCGTTCAAGCGCGCATATCCAAACGTGCAGCTACGTATCGTGTCCGCGCCGTCGGCGCAGACGATGGACGCGCTGCGAGGTCACCGTGCCGAATTCGGCGTCGTTGGGGGGTTCGCAGCGGCACCGGAGATCGAGGCGGAGCCGCTTATCGAGGAGGACATCGTGGTCGTCGGCGCGCCGCGATTTGCCCGGCGCCGCTGGTCGCGGCGAGAGGCGGAGGCGGCCACCTGGATCATGCAGCCAGTCGGCTCCGCATTCCAGGCCGCGGTGGAGGCCGCGTGGGCGGATCTGGGAATCACTCCGGCTCGTCGTCTCGAGCTTCCGACGATGGAGGGCGTGAAGCTAGCGGTGGCTCGCGGCGATGGCGTCGCAGGCTTCAGCCGATTCGCTGTCGAGGCGGAGCTTCGGCGAGGCTCGCTCCGGATCTTGCGACTGCGAGGCTGGAAAGTGCGTCGAACGATCTCGATCGTTTATGTGCGGGGCGGCATGCTCACGCCGTCGGCGCGCGAGTTCGTCGCGATGCTCCGCGCGCGGTGGGGCCGGGGCCGGCGAGCTTCGCATCGCTGAGTCGGCAGCGACGCGCATCATTCACCGGTCAACTCGGATGTCGGCCCACGCGCTGCCGACGTGTATGGGACTATCTTGCAGCCAACGGTGGTGGGAGGTCGGCGATACCCTTCATCGAAGGGGATACCCCAGGATTTGACTGACTCCGTCCTCGCGTATTCCGCCCTGCCGTACCCATTCCTCGACAAACCAATCCAGAAACGCGGCGCGCAGGGCGAGCATCTCGGCACGCCGCTTCGCCTTCGCGTCGGCTTGCCACTCGACCTTCCGGACGCCGGCTCTGGCGAGATTGGGGTTGTCGGTGTAGTAGCCGACAACCATGACGGCATAGCGGCCAAAGACCGGGCCAGACCACTGCGGAGGCTCGCCGTGTCGCACTTCTGTCTCAAGCAGCGACGTCGGACGGGGGATCAGTAGGACTGCGAGGACAACGACCAAGAGGGCGAGTCGCTTCTTCGTTATCTTCACCCTCGTTCCTCCTCATGGAAAACAAGTCGACCGCGATCCCACAAAGGCGGCATCGGCGTATCCACCCGCGGTAGCTGCCTTCTACTTCATGGTTGGCATGAGTCTCCCCACCCGAACCCGAAGGGAACCTGAATCTTCGTCGAGTTCGTTTGACAACGAGGTGGCGAGCCGAAGAGACTCCACTACGTTGTGGCGCGGATCGTGTGTGCGAGACCCGAGATGGGAAAGGGGGTTTATCGGCGCGCCCGGGTCAGCACCTCGGCGACCAGAGCCGTTCGCGTCGATGCGCCGATCTTGTCGAACACGTGCTCAAGGTGCTTCTTCACGGTTAGCGCACTGATCCCGAGAATGGACGCGATCTCGGGGTTCGTCTTTCCTTCCGCCACCCACTTGACGATCTCCGCCTCGCGCCGCGTCAGCTCGGACAGTGTCGACCAGGCCTCCGTGAGCTCGTGCTCGTAGAGGATCAGGCAATGCCCTGGACGAACGCGCGGGTCGAACCGCCGGATCTCCAGCGTGTGCCCTGCGCGGACGACGCACAGCACTGGCTCGAGGGGCGAGTGAGAGAGCCAGGCGCGTACAACCGTGGGGAGGTCCCCAAGGGCCGGGCGCGATGGGAAAAAGCGTTGAAGCATCGAGCGCGTTCCGGCCGATTCGCCAACCAACTTGCCCTGCGGATCGAGGGCCATGAACTCGACCAGCCCGGTGTAGTCGACCGCGCTGGCTGTCGCGGGTCGGATGGTTCGGGCGGCCGCGGCGAGGTGATGGCCGAGCACCTCAAGCACGAGACCGTCGCGGGCGCTGAAGAGCCTCGGCACATCGCGGATCGCGGAAACGACGAACATGGATGATCCTGGCATCGGCACACCGAGCAGGTTAGCGATCTTGAGCGGCTTGAACACCTCGTGAAAGATCGGTAGGGACGCTGCTTGCTTGGCGGTGGACACCTCCAGCAACTGTCGTGCGTCCGGACGTAGGCGGTCCCAGAACGCCCGCCAGTTCGGATGCTGGTGGTAGAAGGCGGCGAACGGCCCCGCGAACCTGTCCTGCTGCGGACTGTATGGCGACCAGAACCTGGTGGGCCGGGCAAAGGTCGGGGACGCCAGACTCACAGATCCCCAATCGCAGTCGATGAGGGCTTGAATGCGCGCGACTGCCGCCGAGGTGAGTTGGTCGAGCGTCTTCTGGGCGTAAAGACACTCAATCGCGTCGCTGAGCCGCCACAGGTCTCGGCGGTCGAACCGCACATCCCCTGCGATCGGGCCGTCCACAGGGCTCATTCGTGTTTCCAAACAGCGTAATACGCTACATGTGACGGGCTACGCGCAACTCGTGCCGGACGTTCGGGAGACGACGCCCGCCGAGTACCCGGCGAGATCCGTGCTCACCGGCAACCCTCCCGCGCCGCGAGGAGACGATGGAGGTCCCGCCGTCCGTACCGGGGAATATACGCCATCCGGCGTATAGGCAGCTGACAATGTGCCGCGCTAGGTTCGCTCGCGTCTGAGTACAAGGGCTGTTCCGGCCTTTCTCGGAGGATAGCGTGTGCGATCGCGAGCGTACGAGTGGTTGGAGCGGTGGCGACCCGTGAAGGACAATCCGGCGGTTGCCGCCGTTTCTCCCTGGACGTTCTGTGTTCGAGCCCCGCCCGATCGTCGCCTTGCAACCAGCACTTTGCGAGGAGCGCAACTCACACAGCTACAAGGGGACCGGAATAATGAACAGACAATATCTGTGGTCAATCCTAGGCGTGATGTTGTTGTGGCCGGGAGCCGCTGCCGCGGACCCGCAGGATCTCAACCATCGCTTACGAGGAGACTATGCCTTCACGGGCGAGGCCGCGTGCATGGAGTCGCTTGTAGGATTCACAGCGAAATTAACTCCCACCGCGGACGGCGTGTTCCTCGAGTCGTTCAGCGTGCAGGGTGTGCGGACCTTCAATGGTGACGGCACGGGCACCCTGGTCGGTCGCTCTGTCGGCTTCACGGCTCCCTCCTCTAACCCCGGGGCGGGATCGTCCGACTTCCAGGCTTCGTTCATGTACAACGTCGCGCCTGACGGCACATTCACCTCTCAGCTGAGTGGGCTCCTGACCGGGACGGTGCTCACGGGGGATCGTGCCGGCCAGACGTTCACCCTCGATCTGCCGCCGGTCAGCGGGATCATCTCGGCGGACAGAGAGAGCCTGACGCTCGCCCACGACGCGCCGGCCGTTGAGACGATCACGTATTCGAACGGTAACGTTCACTACCGCATCTGTCATCGATCCCGCGTCTTGCTTCGGCTCAAGCGTGCGGACGACGACTAGCCCAGGCGACAAACACCGCAAGCATTCATACAGCAGCGCCTGCCACGGGCGCCGAGCGTAGCCTCGACGCTCGTGGTGACGGCGGCCACGACGTGGATCAGCGCGAACTCCCGTTTCCACGTGGGCCACAAGATCGTGAAGATGCTCGGACCGGCGCAGGCTAAGGCACCGACGCTCCGCCAGCGGATCAATCCCAGCTCCAGCCGCCCGGCGCTAACCGCTGCTTTGCTGTTGACTCCCTCGACAGAGGCTTCTATCGTGCGGGTCCTCTAGACACATCGCGCGCGGTGCCCAAGTGCTCGCCGTCGGCCACCTATCGGCGGCCTTGCGAGCGACCAAACTTCCCCTGGCCGTGGAGCGTTGAGCGGAGGGCTGCAAGATCGTTCCTGATTTCACTTCCGCGAAGGAGGCAGCGATGAACGTGCGGGCCAAGCTCGGGAGGATCCTGGCGGCTATGCTCGTCGTGCTGGCAGCGGGCTCAACGGCCCTGGCCGAGGGGACAAAGACGGTGAGTGTGGACTGTGCCAACGGCGGGACGATCGCCAAGGCGCTCACCTTCGGCGACGAGCGGAAGTCGATGCTCGTCATCGTCAAGGGCCACTGCAACGAAACCGTGACCGTCGAGCGGAGCGACGTTGCCCTCCAGGGGGGCCCCTCTGGCGGGGGTGTCAACGGCCAGAGGCGCTCGGACGAGTCGGCGTGAACGTGATCAACGCGACGGCGGACATCATCGGGGGCAACATGATCAGCGGCAACGCCGGGCAAGGCGTTAACGCCCGCAGCGCGAGCGTCCTGATCGGCGACCCGAGCTTCGGCTTCTCGAGTGTCAACACGATCACCGGTAACGGTAACGCCGCCGCCCAAGGCGGCGTGTTCGGGTTCGTCGGGTCGTCGATGGTTATTCGGGACGCGGTGATTAGCGGCAACAACGGGTTTGGCCTGGGGCTCAGCCTCAAGTCCGACGGCCAACTCTCCTCAAGCACCATCCAGAACAACCTGCCCGCGGGCAGCACGGGCGATGGCATTCGGCTCATCTTCGGTTCCGGGCTTTTATCTCCCAGCCGAACACGATCGTCTCAGGAAACGCTGGCTTCGGCCTTCAGTGCACAGACGGCGAATCGAGCGTGGTCAACACCCTATTCCTCTCACTCTCTGGGAATGGCCTCGGCGGCGTCTCCGGGAGCTGCACGGGGTTCTGAGCGCCCGCGCCGGCGCCCCTTGTTACCGCTCTAGGCTGTCAGGACACGAAATCGTGGGGAGGCTGGCGGGCGGGGAGTCGAGCCGAGGGCCACCACCCCGCCAGCGCAGCGCTCGGCCCCGGGCCCCTGACGCACCGCAATCTGGCCACAAAGCAGAAGGGGCAGGGGCGGCCATCGGGGGGAGCCGGCGATCTTTCCCGATCTGGATCCACGAGCACCGGCTTGCGCAGATAGCGATCCAGGATGTTCTCGGCCAGCGCGCGGGTCGCACGATCTGTCTCGGCTCGTAGCGCCTGGGCGTCGTGAGCGGCCCAGTCGACGAACTTTCGCTCGTTCGTCACGTCGAACAATTGCCCGTGGAGTCGTGACCCGTCCGGGCGGATGAGCCGCGTATGGATCTCCATCTTGAACTCGTACTCGGCATTGATGTCGCGCTCCGGGGGATCCGGCCCCTTCAACGAGATGGTGATCTGGTCAAGCTCGAGGACCGTGTCGATCCTATCCACTCCCGGCGAGTTCTCGTCGACCATCACGATCCCCCGCAGCGAGTGCTCTCGGATTATCTCGAGGAGTTGCCGCCTGATCGCAGGGGCGGAGTCTAGCCGCTCGAGCGCGGCTCTCAGCGTCGAGTCGGCACTCGCCACCTCCGCGGTTGACTGGGCGCCGATTGCACCGACGACGGCACCCACGCCTGCGGCAAACGGCACGAGGGCGACGAGGACGAGAGCTGCGAAGGCACCACCGACTCCAGCTGGACCAACTGTAGCCGCGGCTTCGAGAAGTGCATGGGCGTTGGCCTTAGCACCACTAGCGGCTCCGGCGCTGGTGAGGGGCGGTGCGCCCAGGTAGACTTCTGTTCGGAGTGCCGATACGACGATCCCGATCGTACCGAGCTGCGCAGGCTTCACACCCGGTGCGGGCTGCACAGTGGCGCAGCCGTTCTGAGCAACGACTGTCGCGAGCACGATGGGGACGAGTCGTCGCAGGCGGCTCTTCATGAATTCCCTGGCATAGTCCATCTGTACCGGGTCGCCGTCACGGCAACGTCACGGCGTTGTCAGCCGAACGTCCTCCTGCGGCACCAGCACAGCGCCCTCACGTGTCCTTGCGGGTCACCCAACGAATCAGGCCGAACATCAACAGACCGACGCCGACCATCAGGGGTATCCAGTACTCGGGCACTCGTGCCACCTTCACCAGCACGATGCAAAGGCCCACGAATGTGACGATTGCCCCAGCCATTATCAGGCCCCTGCCGGATCTGTCCGCCACGGTTCGACACCTCCCGAGCGAGTGTGGATCGCCGCTGCCCCACGAAGCTATGACGGACATCGTGGGGCGTCAATCGCATAGCTCGACCACAGGCCCGAGCGCGAACGCGGCAATCTGTCTAGCAAGGATCATGGTCCCGTGTGTCCCTCGGCCTCAACTCTCCTGGAACTCAGAGCGGATGCGCTTCCAGGTAATGAACTCTTCGCCGCTCGTGGCCCGCTGAATGCGCCCGCGCCACACTCCACCCTCCTGGTCCACGCCGATGGCGTTGTGGCCCCCGCTGTCGAGCGCGATCTGGATAAGCTGCGGCTGTGCCATGACTCAGGTCCTCCTCATGGACGCTCCCCACATCCTCGTCTCCGTGGCGCCGGGCTGGTTCGCGCGCTGGAGCCGGACGTGGGCATTCTTGCTCCCGTTGGTTGTGTAGGGCAGCCCGATCACCTCCCACTCGCCAGTCGAGTCCGTCATCCGGTCGCCGAACTGGAGCTGCATGGGGAGGAGGCGAGTGGTCCCGGGCGGCAGGGAGGCATAGCCATCTGGTCGCTGGCGGCCATCACTTGCCCTCCTCGGCGCTCGCTCGCCCCACCTTGATGCGCTTTGAAGCGTCCCAACTTCGTATCTCCCAACTGGCGGGCTCGTTGATTCTCTGGACGCGTGCGTGAACAACCCTTCCGACCGCTGTGCTGTACGGCGGGGCGATCACTTCCCACTCACCGGCCTCGTCGGTGAGGCGGTCGCCAACCCGAAGCTCCATCGGGAGGATCTTGCGGTCGGCCGCTGGTTGCGGTTCGCGTTTCTTCTGGGGGCGCGGCTTGGCCACTCAGTCCAGTGTCTCGTGCTCGGGGCCAATTCCGTATAGTTCCGACCGCCTCCCTAGGGCTCCCAGGGGGCGAGCACACTCGCCTTGTGAAGAATGGCCAGCGCCAGCAATGGCCATGGCAATCCACATGATTCCAAGCAGCCCGGGTCTCGCCCATGGGGCACGCTCCTGGAGGTAGCCATCAAGCCGCTCCGCAAATTTATTGGCGAACACCAGGATGCCCCAGCAAATCGAGGCCACCACGAGCCAGAACGCGAGGACCATCGCCAGGATCGGCACGAGCGCGAAGTCCCCACCGAGAATGACCACGAGTGCCTGGACCGAGAGCATGACAACGCTCGGTATCACGATAGTCAACATCAGGAAGCGTCGACCAGTCATCGGTTGCGGCCGGAGGCACGCGCTACTCGATGACCTGATCCGCCCGCAGGAGGAGCGTCTGCGGGAGGGTCAGGCCTAGGGCCCTGGCCGTCTTGAGGTTGATCACCAGCTCGAACTTGGTGGGTTGCTCGACGGGGAGATCGGCGGGCTTGGCCCCTTTGAGAATCTTGTCCACGAAGGTTGCGGCACGGCGGTACTGGTCAGGATAGTTGACCCCATAGGACATAAGTCCTCCTGCGTCGGCGAATTCCCTCTCACGAGAGATAGCCGGCAGGTGCCGTCGGGCGAGCCCCTCGATGATCCGTCCGCGATGCACTTGGGTTAGCGTGTCAAGGCCGATGATCACGGCACCAGCGCGTTGTTTCACGGCGGCATCGAGCGCCGGTTCGAGATCCCGATCGGTCCGCACATCGAGGAGTTGCGGCTGTAGTCCCACCGAGCGAGCGTCCTGCTCCGCCATTCTCCAATTCGTCTGCAGACCGGCGTTACTCATGTTGAACAGAAACGCGACTCTGAAGATTTGCGGCAGTAGCTCCCGGAGCATCTCAATCGCTTTACCCTGCATCTCTGTGCCAAAGGCGCTCAGTCCGGTGACGTTGCCCCCCGGATGCGCGAGGCCGCCAACGGCCCCAGTGCCAACGGGGTTGGCACTCCCCGCCATGACGATAGGAATCGTTCCCGTGGCTCGTTTGGCCGCCAACACGGCTGGAGTCCCTCTAGTCACGATTACATCGACCTTGAGCTGAACCAGCTCGACCGCCAGGCCAGGGAACCGTCCCGTATGGCCGTCGGCCGAGCGATACGCGATCACGAAATCCCGTCCTTCAACGTAGCCGAGTTCTCGCAGCCCTTCCCGAAACGAGTCAAGGTTGGCGGTGTTCAGCGTCGCGGACATCGTCTCCAGCAAGCCGATCCGATACATCTTCCCGGTCTGCTGCGCCTCGACCGCGAGCGGCGCAGCGAGCATGCTTCCACTTAGCATGGCGACGAACGCCCGCCGGTCCATCACTGGATGATCTCGTCGGTTATAGCGCACACCGAGGTTTGGCCCCCGTTGCCAAAATCGCGGGCATTGGAATGCGGTGCAGTCCATCACTTGCGTACTGGGCAACTGCGGCCCGCACTGACTCACGGATGGCTTTCAGTACTTCGGGACGTTGAGCCCGGAGGGTAGCAGCGGCTCGAACCGTCCCGCTGAGAACGGCCTCAAAGAGGTCGTCCGCGCCAGGCAGTTCCCAGATTTGTGGGACCTTGCTGATACGGATGGCTTCGAACCCCACACTCGCCAAGCTTTGCTCACACTGCTTCGGGTCACTGAAGAGAAAGAAGTTCGGGCCAGCCGGCAACCCGACGTCGAGGGAGCCACATCGTTGAATCGCCCCGTACACCGCTCCGTAGCCTTTGGTTTCCTGAGGGACATCCCACACTGTGAACGCAACACGGCCCGCGTCCCGCAAAACGCGAAACGCTTCCCGGAGAAATTGCGTCGGGTCAGGGAAGTGCGGCATGCCGAAATTGCTGACGACGACGTCAAAGCTCGCCGAGTCAAATGGGAGATCGCCAGCGTCACCTTGTCGAAACGTGATGCCCGGGTGCCGGCGGCGAGCTAGCTCCAGCTGCTGGGCTGAAAAGTCTACCCCGATGACCCGGGCGGCTCTGAGCGCCGCAGCGCCAGCGACGTATCCGGGCCCGGTTGCGACGTCGAGCATGCTGTCCGCGCTGGTAACCCTCGCTGCGTCGAGCAGGGCACCGATAGACTGAGTGGTCAGCCGCGCGAAGTAGTCGTCGTACTGTGCACAAGCCGCCGGGTTTTCCCAACCCCGCCGCTCAAATTCCCGAAATGATTCAGTCATCGAGTTACCCGCCAACCCTGTCACGGCCCCGGCAACGTCGAAGACGGGCGTCCATTCGGTACACCCTCGCCGCCCTACTCCTGACCATCAGCGGGCGGCGCCACCATGAGTCCGATAGCGAGAACAACCACGGCGAGCCCGATCCGCCGCATGAGCACCTCGGTTGAGATGGCTGGCGTCCGTAGCTTAGGTCACTCGATTGCTGAGCCGCAGAATGAGCGGATCCCGTGTCCGTGTCCATACAAGAATCGGAAGGCCAACGATGCTGAGGAACAGTGGCGAGGACGACAATCCCTTCGTCGCTCTGAAGCCAGCTCATTGCGTCTTGTGTACCGCCCAACGTAAGTGGCTGGCGGGAGTCTAGCAGACCTGAACTATGGGCGGTGCGGGCGTGAAATTCCAACCGTCGCTTTCACACGGAGCTCGTACTCCGGAATATCCCCGGCGTGGCCGATTCGTTCCCCCGTAGAGCCGCCCCTTTTCACACCCCGATGCTCCCTGTAGGCCCGCAAGGGCCGTGCAGTTACCCGCAAGAGCGTCGTTCGACGTTCGCGCTCAAGGGCGGGCGCGCGGGGAAACCTCCGACTGGCTGCGGGCGAGGCCAGCTCGGTGTCGAACGCGCCGTGTCTCGAATGATCGATGACCAGATGCGCAATATCGAGGGCGCGCGTACGGGCGGCCTTCGCCTACACTTCTTCGAGCACACGCGGCCGCCGGATCTGGCCGCCGCCTGACGTATTGGTCTTCTTCCCACCAATTGCGCTCGTGAGGCACCGAGCACGTTTCTCCCATCGGACCTCGCGACGCCAAAATAGAAGGGGCCGGGGACAGGCCCCGGCCCCAATGCTGCGACAACCGCTCTAGTCTTCCTGTTCCACGATCATGAAGTGAGGGGCACCGCCAGTCGAGATCTCGACCGCGTTTGCCAGGGTCTTCTGGGCGCCCGGCAGGGCCGCGCACTGCTGCAGCGCCTTCATTGTGGGGAACGAGACCTCGGACAGCCGAGCGAACGGAGACTTGCCCCCCGGCGACCCGAGAACGCGATAAGTGGCGATGCCGGTCGCGCCGACCAAGTTCTCTCTTCCCATTGGCAGGTGCTCTCGTTCATACCGGCGGTCGAACTGTTGGAGATCCGTGGGCGTTCGGATACAGCACGAGAAGTTTGACACTCATGACTTGTCCTCCTTGGACGTGAGTGATGTATCGCACGTCTCAATAGGTCTCGACGGGCCACGAGATTACAGAGTACGTACCACTTCATGGTCGATAGCCGGCAGACACCATGCAGCTTCGCAGATTCTGCTTGGCCCGGTGCAACAGGACGGCGACATGCGAGGGCGGCAGTCCGAGCATCGCCCCCACGTCTTCGCCGGCGACCTCGTCCAGCATCCGCAGAGAAACGACCGCGCGCTGCAGCTTCCCGAGGTGATCGAGGCACCCGATCATGAGCGCAAAGTCCTGCGCCTGAACGATCAGCTCGTCGACAGGCTGGGCGTCAGCCGTGAGGAGGGCGAGGGTTTCATCGCCGGCATCATGTGGGCGCGCGACCTCATGCTTCCGGCGTCGATTCCGTGCGTGATTCCGCACCAGAACTGAGAGTAGCTTGATCGAATCATCGTTCGATTCGACGAGTTGCCGAGCCTGTGGCAGCAAGAGGAACGTTTGGAACGCGTCTTGAACGCAGTCGAGCGAATCCTCTTCTCGTATTCCTTCTCGCCTAGCCAGGCCGTAGAGTCTGCCTCTGTGGGAATGCACGAGGCGAGTAACCCATTCAAGAAACCCCGGCTGAGCTTCACTCGCCGCAATACCACCGTTTTCTGTTCGCGACGCTCGCCCGGCGGCAGCCGCCGCCTCGGCCACCTGAGTGCTTGTTGCTGTCATTCGCAGCCCTCCTGAGTTGTCCCTTCGATACGCGCGGGGATGTGCTAACGGCATACCGCGCGCAGGGGTCGTCTCTGTTGATCAGGAGCGATGTTCGCGTTGACGCGGAACAGGTTCGTCGGATCGTACACTCCTTTCAGCGCGCGCAGTCGGCCGGTCGATCATCGGCGGCGAGGCGATTCACGTAGGCGCTGCCCTGGAGATTCGGCTCCAGCTTCGACCACAACGCCCGCACCCACGCGGTGTGGAGCGCGGACTTGCCGCCGTCCACCCACTGGCCGATCGCGTCGAAATCCCATTGCGCCCGCCGCGGTGCGAAGGCGGTCCCGGTCGAGGGAACACGGGTCGCTGCTCCGCGCATGTAGAAGAAGATCAGCGCGCTGAGCGGCGAGGTGAAGGTCTTGGCCCCTTCCACCAGGACGTCGATGATCTCGTCCGAGAGCGCCTCCGTGAACGCCGAGCGCCAGTACCGCGGTAGGCCATGGGTCGCGTTGGGCTCGTCGAGCAAGCGCTCGGGTCCGTTATACCCGAGGATCAGCGCCCTCTTGTCTTGAGATCGAGATACTTCCGCTAGAATCGGAACGATCATTCTGAAAAGAGTTAAAAAAATTATCCCAGGGCTGCCATGGTTGCGCGGACCGAGGCCCGCATTTCACGTTCATTCAGAACCTTCGCCAGGCTGAGCAACCCGGTCGAATACGCCACCAAAACCTTCGCCCGTGCACGGGCATTCACGTCCGTAGATATTTCCCTCAGCGCTTTGGCCCGTACGAGTGCCGCATAGAAATCGTCCTCGACTCTTTTGAGGTACCGCGCAACAATTGCGGCCGTCCGCTTATCCTTCCTCGCTCCAAGCTCAGCAATCGTGTTGCACAGCAAACAGCCATTGGGTGACTCACCCGTCTTTATTCGCGATACCAGCTCCATGAGCGTTGCTTCGAGGACGCGAAGACCTTGGGCTGAATCCCTGAGCCTTGTGAAGAATGGAAGTGCCACGTTCTCGTAGTACGCTTGGAGGGCCTGCACGAAGAGGTCGTGTTTACTCTTGAACGTCTCGTAGAGAGAGAATCGATTGATTCCCATGCCCCTAACGAGCTCCTGCATCGATGTGGCCGCGTAACCCTTATCCCGAAAGACCATCATGGCCTTCATCAGGACTTCGTCTCGGTCGAACTCCTTACGCCTTGGCATGTTACTCGGATCGGTAATATAAACGATCGTTCTGAATTGTCAAGTATGTCCTCTGAGATCAGGATGGGAACGCCGGTTAGTGGGAGATGCAGTAACCTAAGTGCGGCCAACGATCGACAAACAGACCACGTAGCTCCTCCAGGCGTACCACTGGCAATGAGGGCCAAACGGAGCGCGCCCAACGAAGAGTGGGTAGATCCGAATGCCGCTACGCGGGCTCGATACGGAACACAGGATATCGCTCCGCAACGGCGTCGAACTCCGACACCGAGGCCGTGTGGGGCACGGGGAAGTGGTGACGTCCGCTCGTGGCGACGTGGCAGTACGCTTTTAGTATTGGACCTCGTTCGGAAACGGGGACTTCAGTAAGCATCACGGAGCGCGAGCGGCCGCGCTTGACGAAGGCCGCTCCCCCCGAAGCGCGGATGTTGCGCACCCAATCGGAACCATCGCCCAGCATCGAGACCAGATAGCGTTGCCCGTCGTGCCTCGCGATAACGAGGACTTTGCTGCGGAGGCGACCACTGCGTCGCCCTTTGACCTGCAATGTGATGAGAATTGGCGGCGTCAGGCCCAGCCCCGACAGCCAGGCCAACGCCCCACTCACGAGCCGCCCGAGAGGGGTCGGGCGCCAGTTCCGATAGAACAGACCCAGCCAGACCCTTCGTTCGGCGGGATCGCGGTGAGTCGTAGCCATCGTGCTACATCGCGAGTTCGCGCTCCGGCCGTACCGTAACGGCATCCGGATGTCGCACGATGAGCGGCGTCAACCCGCGAAGGCCCGAGCGAAGCGAAAGGGTCGTCACGTGGCCGCCGCGTCGCGCAAGACTTTCGTGGCCTGCGAGCCGACCGCTACGATCACCTCACCCTTCATTTGGTCTTGGGAGGCTGATAGTCCACGAGGTCTCGCGGATACCAGGGCTCGGCGCTCCGGTACGCGGATGACTTGCCCTCCCCCTCTCGCAAGGTGAGCCGTCCGCTCGCGAGGGTGTACTGCATCGTGCTGTTGACCTCGGGGGTGTTCATGCTGAATGAACCGCTGACGGCGCGATAGCACCCTTGCCGAGAACCCATGGGCAGACGGAATAGAACGCGCCCATCGTCAGTGTAGCGTTCGTAGGCGATGGCGCCGGTATCGTGGCGGTACCGCCAATCTCCGACCAGCGGCGTGTTGGCTCGCCGCTGAACGCCTAGCCGTTCTTTGCGGATCTCCTGGCCATCGCTGTCCGTGAGCACAAAAATATTCCGGGTGATCGTGAAACGCATACCATCGGTTGTCTCGGCCAAGGCCTTAGCGTTCTCAGCAATTACCAGACTGCCGGCAGTCGCGCGGTAAACCCCATCCACCATCATGGCGAAGGAGGTCACGACCTTGCCATCCGCCTTCAGTTCGAGCGTGTGACCAATTCCGCCTTGTGAGGTCGCTTCGGACTCCCAAAAGCCAATCAGAGAGGTATCGCCGGGAGAGATACACCCCATGGCACTCGCGAGAAGGACGAGGACTAGCAAGCTCGCCTCCTGTCGTCTCGAGGTGTCTACCAATCTCTATCCTGAACTAACGTTGTCCGATAACGAAGTTCTGTCTATCTGGGCGCTGCGGCCTCAGTCTCCCGATGATCGCGGCAAGATATCAGCGCAGGCGAACGCCCTCCGCCGCCGAAGACCGGAAGGTTGGTCAGCCTGGCTAGGGACGGCCGGCGGGCTGTTACAGGGGCCGCGCTTAGATGAGCTTTGGACGCGGCGGTGCTGGAGCCGTCCTGTGACGAAGCCATTGAATCCAGCCGTGCACTAGTTGCCTTGAGGGCATTTCCTTTGGAGTTGTCGGCTCAAGCCGTCAAGAGAGACCACGTAAGTCCGGTCGTCCAGAGTGTACGAAACAGTCTTATCCTTCCAGTCAGGGTGCTGCCGGAGAGTGTCCTCGTAAGTGTTTCTGACGCGTGATAGCTCCTGCGGATAGAGGCAGAAGCATTCGCTAGCTGGAGCGAGTTTACGCTGTACGCACTCCGCGACTTTATTGCTGAGACGGACTATTGCCTGGTCCATTGTCGATGCATGGCGAATATCTTCTCGGTTGGTCAGCTGAATAATTTCAGCCTGCTCCGCGCTTGCCGCATAGCACATACTCGACGCAAACCAAAAAATGGGAAGCAGGGCGATAGAAGTAACGCTACCCACAACTGGACCTCCTTATTGACCCAAATCTCCCAATACGTAAAGCTGACCGTGGAGGGAGTCAATGGTGACGTGATACCGGCGAATCCTAACGTCTGCGAAACGGGCCCAAAACCGTTGTCGGAGAGCACTTCAGCGCGGCTCTGGATCTTTGGGCGTACACGAACGGCGTTAGTCTCGACTTCAGTCCGCCGGGGCAAGCCCCAACATCGACTCTTCCTGACTGGAGGTGAGTCATCGGACTCTCGCTGGCGTTCTGAACGGGACGAGGGCGCTCGTTGAAGGAGGAGAACCCGATGAGTATTGAAGCGAATCTGAACTTGATGAAGACACTCGACGACTCGCGGAACGCGCAAGATTGGCAGACCTTCAGGAAGCGCCACGCCAAAAACTGCGTGGTCTACTGGCCAAACCAGCCGCCGACCCAAGGCATCGATGCGCACGAACAGGAAGGGGTCGAGATGTTCAAGACCTTCCCAGATAACCGTGTCGGCAACAATCCTTACAAGGTCATGTTCGGTCAGGGCGATTGGACGTGCACGATCGCGGAGTTCACCGGCACGATGAAGGGGCCGATGAAGGGCGGCGATGGTCGGCTGATCCCCCCCACCAACAAGAGCTTCAAGGCGGACTTCTGTACGGTGGCGCACTGGCGAAATGGCGAGATCATCGAAGAGAATCTCTTCTACGACGTGGTGGGGATGCTGAAGCAGATTGGCGTGATGTGAGGAATGAACCGATGCCGGTGTTCTTTCTCGGACACGGCAACCCCATGAACGCCGTCCAGCGCAATGCCTACACCAAAGCTTGGCAAGCGGTCTCGGGGACGCTCCCCCGTCCCACCGCGCTTCTCTCGGTATCTGCGCACTGGTATCTACCAGCCACTCGGGTCACGATTGCCGATCCGCCCCCAACCATCCACGACTTCGGCGGCTTCCCGCGCGAGCTGTTTGACGTCGAGTACCCGGCGCCGGGCTCGCCGCGGCTCGCGCAGCGCGTCCGCCAGCTCCTCGCCCCTACGCGAGTGATCCTGGACGACGGCTGGGGTCTCGACCATGGCACGTGGTCTCTCCTCGTGCACATGTTCCCCGAGGCCAATGTGCCGGTGATCCAACTCAGCATCGATGAGACGTTGACCGCCGAAGAGCACTACGAGCTTGCTCGCGCACTGCAGCCGCTGCGCAACGAAGGAGTGCTCATCCTCGGTTCAGGCAACGTCGTTCACAACCTGCACACCTACGCGTGGGGGCGACACACCGTGGAGCCCTATGACTGGGCGGTGCGTTTTGAGTCACGACTGAGAGGTCTGATGACGGCACGCGACTTTCTCGGGGTTGTGGGTTACGAGACCATCGGGCGCGACGCGGCGCTCGCGACTCCAACGCCAGAGCACTTCTTGCCCCTGCTCTACGTGCTCGCGCAGTGGCGGCCGGATGAGCCGATCGCATTCCCAGTGGAAGGCTTTGACGGCGGATCGGTGTCAATGCTCGGCGTGCGCGTCGGCTGAGCGGTGGCTCCACGCGGGAAAGCGCTCGGCGCTCCAAGAGTCAGCGGTTGGTATCCGGGGCCGAGGGTGCGCGCGGATTGGCAGCCGGGAGCCGCCAGCCGAAGTGCATGGCCCCCAGGCGAATTCCGAAGCAAAGGACAGCGCCAAGGGATGATGCCATAAACGGCGGGAGATGCAGCGCACGCCCACCCACAATAACGGTTGCGCCTATCAGAGCGGCGAGAGCGTAGATATCGGTTCGCAACACCGTGGGGATCTCGCGGATGAGCACATCGCGCACCATCCCGCCGCCGATCCCCGTCAACGTGCCGAACAAAATGGCCGCGACTGGACCGACGTGAAATGCCAGCGCTTTATCAGTGCCCGCGACGACGAAAAAGCTGAGACCGGCGGCGTCGAACAGCAAGACGGGGCTGCTCAGCCGATTGATCAGGGGATACCAGAAAAAGGTGATCGCGCCCGCCAGGATGGAAACGACGACGTATTCCCAATCCTTTATGGCCGCAGGCGGAACGGCTCCGATCATGATGTCCCGGGCAATACCGCCCGAGTTTCCGGCCGCGAAGCAGAGGACCAGGACGCCAAAGAAATCAAGTTTGTGCTCGACGGCTTTGGTGGCACCGCTGAGAGCGAAGACGAATGTTCCTGCCAGGTCGAACACCGTCAGCAGCGTATTGGCAAGATGAGGATCGATGGCGGCCGTCTCTATCAGGGGGACAGCCAGGCCTGCGCGGCAACGACCATTGCCTCGACGCCGGCTCTCAAGGTGGGGTGAATAACCGGCGCGAAACCAGGGTTGTGATTCGTGGGGATTTCGCCGACCTTGCCGGCCGCGTTGGCTTTGGAGTAAACCTCCGGATCGGTGCCGCCCACGAACCAGAATACCGACGGGACATGCCATTCCGATCCGAAGCAGCCGAAGTCCTCGCTCGCCGTCGTCGGCGGGGTCTCTTGGACGCGGTCAGCAGGGAAATACTGTCGAAAGGCGTCAGCGACGCGCTTCGTGGCCTCCGCATCGTTCTTCACAAGAGCGTAACGGCCCAGGACCGTGATCTCCGGCTTTCCGGGCGCGCCCGAGGCCTCCGCCTCCGCATTGACAATGCGTTCGATCGCGGCAAGCACCCGCGCGCGGATCGTCTCGTCGAACGTGCGGACCTTCAGCTTGATGATGGCTTCCTCCGGTATGACGTTTTCCTTCGTGCCGGCCTGGAGCGAACCGACGGTGACGACCGCCGCATCAGTCGCCGCAATCTCGCGCGACACGATTGTCTGGAGACGGAGAACCGTAGCAGTTGGGGGACGTCGCGCCAAGCACAAGAGAATGACGTCCCGCAGGTATCTGTCGCTCGTATCCTCGGTGCGCTCCCGAACTTACGACGAGTTTGGACTTCACAGTGTCCGTGCCGCCGGCGGCTCGAACCAGCGGGCCTTCGGCACGACCACTGGCGCCGCCGGGTCGTTCACGTAGTGCGGCGACATGATCTGCACGCCATGCTCGTTGAAGACATCCTGAACGTTGGCGTTGAGCGTGCTGAGCACGACCCCGCGTCGATGCGGGTCTTTCAGCCGCACTCGCAACGAATACTGGACGTAGAAATCAGACAGCGCCGTCTGCAGCACTTCAGGCGGTGGCTCGCGCTCGAGCTCAGCGGTCCGCGCCGCCGCCTCCAGCAGCATCGCATGAACCTGCCGCCATGGCGCGTTGTAGCCAATGGTGACCGTGGCCTCGAGCAGCGAAGCCTCCGCCGCCACAGGCCGAGAGAAATTTCTGGTGATGTTGCCCAGAAGCAGGCTGTTCGGTACGTTGACCTCCTCATCGAGGGGGGTACGAACCCGCGTCGAGAACATCCCCACGCCGACCACCGTGCCCTCAACCTCGCCAACCCGCACCCACTCGCCAGGCCGCAGCATGTGGCCGAAGGTGATGATGAAGCCGCCGGCTGCTTGGCCAACGAGGCCGGAGGCTCCGAGCGACAGCATCAACCCGACGAGCACGCTCAGGCCCCTGAACGCTTCGCTGCTGGCGCCGGGCAGGTACGGATACGCCATGGCCAGCGCAAATAGCCAGACGATCACGATCGCGAGCCTCCGGGCGAGGTATACGGTATCCGCGTCAATCCCGAACAAGCGATAGCGGCCGATCGCGACCCCGTGCGCGACGGCTCCTACGACCCTGCTCGCGAAATGGGCCAGCGCCGCGATGACGGCCACCATCAGAAGACCGGGTGCGGCGTCAACGGCGGTGTTCGCGACCTGCGCGGCAATGGCCGCGACGTACCCGGTGAGCCGCTCCGACCACGGGCGCGTGTACGGGAAAAGTCGGAACACGAAGCGCAGGCACTCCTCGGCGATGACAATGACGATTCCCAGGAAGACGAAGTGACCAAACGCGCGGATCACTCGTGAGACTGTGACTCGTTCCCTCTCCCACGTGCTGAACCGTCGCGCCAAGTACGAGTCCAGCCGCAACCGGAGCCACACCCGTCCGCGGGTCAGAAGCCAGACGGCCACACAGAAGCCGACCGTGGCCACCACCGTGAGCACCAGCGCCCGGAAGAGTTCGCGACCCCTGACGGAAGACCGAGCAGCCTCGATCGCCTCGACTAGGCGCTGGCCCACGATTATCTTGGCCTCCTCGAACGTCTGGCCGTCTTCGGCGTCGAGGTCGCCTTCGAGGAGCCGAAACACGTAGACGCCGTCGATCGTGACGTGGAGCCCCTCGCGTGTGGTGGCCATCTTGACGGCGCCCGGTCCATCTTTGGCGGCGGCGTCACGAATCCGATTTGCGGCCTGCACGGCGCGGTCGGCCGGCAGGACGCCGAGATATGGGGCCCGTAGGGTCGCGATGTCTCGATTGAAGAATCTGACCGGCGCCGGCGGCGGCGCAGTCGGTGCTGGCGCAGCCGTGTCCGCCGAGAAGGCGGGCACCGGCGCGAGGAAGGCGACGAGTAGCAAGACCCTCAGGACGTTCCGCATCGGCGTGCACCTCACCTTCTCGCGGCGCGCTCCGGCGAGGGCGCTCGCAGGGATGGACGCGAGCCCGATCTGGCGCAAGGCACCTCGGTGGATGACGGCTGGCGGAGTCTAGCAGACTTGACTGGGGAGCCCTTCGCCAAGACCATCCCACCCGATGCTTACTAAGTTGTCCGAGAGTAAGCTTTCTTCACCATTCGACGCACGCTCCGGAAAATCGTCTCCTTTGCGGTCGATTTTTCTCCCGTCGACGATGGCATGAAATCGATTATTCGTTGCGACGTCCGGAAGCACAATGTGCACGTCCGCGAAAAGTCTCATTGATCTCCGCTCATCGAGTTGGTCCTCCCATTGCCACGAATAGCTGGAGGCGCGGAGCGGCTGCGCGCCTGAGGAGGAACGGCGATGCCAGCAGGCGTGAACACGGCGATTGCAGAGACCTCGGACGGCGACCGCGTCGCGTGGACGTTCCGCCGACGCGCGGCGTCGCTGTCACTGCTGGTTCTACTGGCTCTCGTGCTAGGGCCATCTCCGGCCATGGCCGGTCAGCGCACTCGGCGCCCGGTGGCACCGAATTCGGACGCCACTCTGTACGAGGTCACTGAGACCGTGCGCTTCGATGACACAGCTGGTCTCGCCGTCACGATGCGGAATGCGATTGCCACCCTGATGGGCTCGGCCAGACTCGGGACACCCCTCTGCCCGACGACGGTGCTGGTCACGAACGGAGCCGTGCAGACCTGCGAAATCTCCGGCCAGGGCCAGGACAGCGTGTCGCTCGCCACCGGCCTCGGCCCGGTCTGGGGTAAGTTCGCCGTCCTCATCAACGCGCCTGGGAACAGCGATGATCATGTCCCGGATATGCCCGTCCTGACTGGGACCTTCACCGGCGATGTCGACCTGTCCCCGGCCGTGTTGTCTCGGATCCCGCTGGGCTATCTGAGGAACGGCCAACTCACGATCGATCAGACGGGGCAGGTGATCCACTTCACAGGCACGTTCCGGCTGCCGTTCAGCCTTGTTGACGCTTGGGGGCGAAACAGCGACTCCTATCTTGATGCGAATGGCACCTCGGTAGGAGTCCGGCAACACGAACGCGATCTCGGCTTCCCGCTCGTGCGGCTTGAGGTGACGTTCGGGCCATAGAGCAAAGGATCGCTCGGCCCGAGAACGCCCTGCCGTAGCAGTTACCCGCGGCGTCCCCCCCCCCGGCGCTCGAAGACGAGGCCCGGCAGGCGGCTACCGGGCCTCGCGTGCCAGGTGGGTTGGCGTCACGACCTCAGATCATCCGATCAGTCACCATCGTCGTGATTCTCGCTGTCGTCGACACGATGACCGAGGAGCAGTTCGGCTCGACGCAGCAGGTCTTCGGCGTGCTCGCCGTCGAGCCGCTTTCCGCCGAAGACCGCCGCGTTCAGGACCGTCTTGATCTCGGCGGTCAGCGCGTCACGCGCGCTCGTGAGCTCATCGATGAACGAGAGCCATCGGGCATAGCCCACATCGTCACCCTTGATGGCCGCGGTGGCCTGGGCGAGGGTTTTCAGGCCGAGCTCGCCCACCGGAGCGTTGATCTGCTTGAACGCCCGCGCGAGTCGTGCGTAGGTGTGCCGCTCGTGCGGCAAGACCGCCTGCCGGGCCCGCTCGTCAAATTTCTCGATTAGAACGCGACCGTCCGTGACGTAGTCGTCGCTCATTCCGAGGAGTGCCAGCATCGTGGGTCGGATGTCCGTGTGATCCGAGAACAGCGTGTTCTCGACGCCTGTGCGGCGTACGCCCGGTCCGGCCATGGCGAGGAAGTTGGTCACGATGTCCTGCTGCACATCGCCGTGGTTCCAGGCAAAGCTGGGGTTCTGGACGACGCAGTCCGTCAGCGTGGTCTTGCTGCAGTCGACGGGCGCCAGCGGCAGCGAGCCCTTGGTGGTCTGGAAGAAATAGTCGGGGTCGCCGAACACCGTGAAGCTGGGCGTCCGCGCGGGGCTGGCGGTGACCATGTGCAGCAGCTTCATCTCTGCCCGATCGGCCATGAACGGCGCGAGCTGGTCTAGCTCGCCGCCCTTGCCGAAGAGCGGATTGATGAACGTCAGCATGCCGATATCTCGAGCGAGCGTGCGTGTGAGGACATCAGTCGGGGACGGATTGCCGCTGATGTAGATGGTCGGGGCGTCGTCGGCGTGGACGAGGAACAGCGTTTTGTTGCCGGTCTGAGTCAGCAGCAGGGAGTCAAGATTCGCGGTGAGCTCGCCGACCGTCCGCTTGTTGTTCGAGTCGACGTAGACGCACGGCACGTTGATGCCGTCGCAGCCGGCGGGGCTGGGGACGCCGCCCACAAAGTGATCACCCTCGTCGGCGGTGACGATGAACAAGGTGTTCGTCGGGTTGATTCCGTGCTGAGCCAGCCGATCAAAGAACTTTTTGAATGCCGTGTCGTACTCCTTGAGCTGGGCGACGTATCCCGCCTCACCCGGACCGAAGGTCGAGGGATTGCTGCCGTGCCGATTGTCATGGGCGTCCGCGATATAGCCGTAGACAACCGGCACACCAGCCTCGAGCATGGTCGCGAGGTAGCCCAGGGTCTGGGTTGGAAGAGGACTGAAAAAGTTCGGAAAGCCCGGCGCGTTGGCGAAGCCCGGGGCGTTGTTCGTGTCCCCTATCACATTGCCATCGAGGTCCCTGACAGGGCCAGCCGGCGAGATCATGGGCTGCACATGCTTGTTGCCGAAGAGGGCGCTGAACCCGACGTAGCCACCTGCCTCGTCCGGGAGCGCGTCGGGCTTGCCATGGGCGGCATCGGCGCAGAGCCGGCTGCCCTTGGCGCAGTGGATCGCGATTCCCAGATAGTCCGCATTTCGCGTTGGTGAACTCGCGGCGGCGATGGCGTCGGGGGAACCGGCGCCGAAGACGGTGATCGCATCACCTGGCAGGGTCTCGAATTCTATGTTGGCCACCGAGAACGCCCCGACGTCGCAGCCCAAACGGGTGAAGGGCACCCAGGGCGCCGGCGCCGTCGTGCCGTGCTCATCGAGCATCACGGGCTTGTGGTCGGTGGCGTCGGTGGCGGTCCAGTAGATAAACGACGGGTGGCTGCCGCTGATGTTACCGGCGCCGTCGAAGACGCGATATGAGTTCGCGATGGGGACACCCATCCGATCGCCGTAGAGACCGCTCAGCACCGTCAAGACGTCGGTCGCGGTATGAGAGATGAGCGGCATGTGATGGTTGCCCCCGACCGTGCCGTTCGTGCTGAGGAAGTTCAGGAGCGAGGGCATCTGCTGCAGATCCGACGGCACGTTCGGATTGTCGCGATGCAAGTGCACGTTGTCGAACGTGATATTGACCACATACTTGATGCCGTTGGCGAACTTGCAGCCCGGTTGCGCGACGAACCGATGTTGCTCGTCATGACGGCCCTCTTCGTCGTCGTTGGCCGCCACTGAGCCGGCCGCCATGAGCAACGCTGCGAGCGCTACTGGTACTGCGGCGAATGCCAATTTCCCCATCGTCATCGCCCGTCCTCCCTCCGGATCGGTTCCATGGATTGAATGCTCGACGCCGTGTGTTCGGGAGGGAGACTAGGTGGGCTTTGCTGCACGGCCATGGCGTGGGCGATACAATTCCGTGTCGGACCGTCACTTCGTGCTAGCCCGAATGTTGGAGCCCGGGCGCGATGTGGAACGACCACGACGGGCAGATCGCCAAGATCCGCAAGCCAACGGCACGCCCGACGCCTGATACGCGACCTTGAAAGTCGGCGTCGCCACAACCATTCGGATCGGGCCGCATGACGCGCACAATCGCGCGCCATTTCCCAGCGCTGAATGTTTGATTGGCGCCGCAGGCCGCGCAGTAGAAGGTCCCTGGCTGTATAACGCGTTCGCCCGGGCGGACGCGAAATCCCCAGACTCTTTCTGACGCTTCGGCCGACGGCGTTCACTTCATCGCCTCGGCCTTCTTCAAGGAACCCCGATCGCGTCGCATGGCGTGCGCTCGGCAAAAGGCGGCGCCTTCATCAACTTCGCATGCGCTTGTCGTCGAAACTTCGCGCCCACGTCATCGATCCGTGCTGAATCGCCGCTACGGTACGCGCGGCGGCGCAGACGACGCTCGCGGGCCCCTTTCCCACACACGGTAGGAGGATGGTTCGATGAAAACCTTTCTGGCTCTCTTAATGGCCCTGGCACTCTTGGTTGGCGCATCCGCCGTGGAGGCCCGGGGAGACAAAGACGTCCCGGCGCTCGATCACATATTCGTGATTGTGCTCGAGAATCACAACAGCTTTACGAGCTTCGGTAGCATCGGAATCCTCGATAATCCCCAGGCGCCGAAGATCACCGCCCTGGCGCAGACCTACAATTTCGCGTCCAACTACCATGCGGTCTGGCACCCGAGTCTGCCGAACTACGTCGCGATGATCACAGGAGATTGGATTGGGACCGACGTCATCGCGACCGGTCACACGTATCCCGCCAGAAGCACGGTGGGCATCAGCGATGACGACTCGCCGTCGGTCGCCACCGACTACGGGCCACCCGCGAATTCTTCGCCGCATCGCTGGCGCGTCAACCTGCCGTCGCTCGCCGGCCAGCTGGTGGCGGTAGGCAAGGACTGGCGGGCGTATCTGCAGAACCTCCCGGAGGCCGGCACGCATCTCGCCAATTGGCCCGGCGACAACAACACCGGCAAGCTGTACGCGGTCAAGCACAACCCATTCCCCTACGTCGCCGAGATCCAGGACCAGCCTGCTCAGTTCGCGAAGCAGGTGCCGCTTGAACAACTGTTCAGCGATCTCGGCAGCCAGCACGTCCCGGCGTTCTCCTACATCGTGCCGGATCAATGTCGCGACATGCACGGGCTGGGCAATCCGCTTGCGCCCTGCGGCGGCGCCTCGAATACGGACGACAATGACGTCAAGCGCGGCGACGATATGACCGGGTGGCTCGTCAACGCGATCATGGGCAGCCCAGTCTGGCGCCATGGCCGTAATGCCATCTTCATCGTGTTCGACGAGGGGAACGGTCCGTTGACCTGCCCCACCTACAATCCCGATCACGGTCCCCTGATGCCACCCCCCGAGTGCTACGAGCCGAACAACTTCAACGATCGGGTCGTGTTCATCGCCATTACGAGCTACGGGGTGCGGGGTGTGCAGGATCCGCGCTTCCACTCCCACTTTTCCCTGCTGAAGACAATTGAATCTGCCTTCGGCCTGCCCTTCCTGGGCCACGCGGCAGACCACACCACTTTCACCTTGGCGCCGCTCCTCGAGCCCGGCGACCACGACGACAAGTAGGCTGATCTGAGCACCGACAGACGGCGCGCGGCGAGCCACGCCGCGTGCCGTCTACGGCGATCGAAGCTCCTCTCCGAGGCCCTTGACCAGGGGACGTGTGCAGCCTACGGTTTCGACCATGGATCCGCAGAACCTGCAGAGTCTGACGGCCGCTGTCGCTCCCGTTGTCATGGTGTCTGCGGCTGGGCTGCTGTTCAACGGAGTCCAGACCAAGAATCTGCACCTTTCGGATCGAATCCGGACACTGGCGGCGGAAGCGCGGCACGCCGCAACGACGGAGGACCGCCGCCTGCAGATCACGAGCGAGTTACGCCTGTTCTGGCAACGGATTCGCCTCAGCCAGTGGTCCCTCGATATGATCTATGTAGCGATCGTCTGCTTCGTCATCACGTCGCTGCTACTTACCTCGGGCCTCTGGATCGGGCCGCCAGTACTGCCGATCATCATTACTGTAATCTTCGCGGTCGGGGTGATGCTCCTCATCGTGGCGTTGATCCTCGAGTTCGTGGAGATGAGTATTAGCCTTCGCACAATCGCGATCGAGATGAATGAGACCGAAAAGAGAGCGCGATCGCTCAGGAGGGACGAGTAGCTTGCTATATACCCCGTGCGTCAGACGCCGCCGCCGACGTACATTCGTCAGCGAAGGACGCGTCGCCAAGTCCGAAGATATTGCGGTCGTGACCTCGCGCCACGCATGAGCAACTCGACGGCAACTCCCTACCGCACAGGCACCTACCTGATTCTTGACAATGATTCCGAGCGCCCGGCGCCGGATGGCAACTTCCGGTCGGGGCGACGACTGGACCCGCCACTTCGCGCGTCCGGGAGCCACCAACTCGACGCGGCGGCGTTGGCTGGCGTCGTGGACCGGATCGCGGGTGAGGGACCCGAGCTGCGGCGCGTGCTACTCGTGGACCTGCGGCAGGAATCGCATGTCTTTCTCGACGGCCGCGCGGTGTCCTGGTGCGCCGATAAGGATTGGTCGAACGTGGGCCAATCGACCGCCTGGATCGTGCGGGATGAGCGATGCCAGCTCGAGAAGCTAGAGGCTGCGCCCGATCAGCTCCTCTATCAGATCCAGAAGGACGCCGACGGCAATATTCAGGTACGCGGCACGGCGCCGATCGACGTCACGCGAGTCGAGACCGAGGAGACGCTGGTGACGGGACTCCAAAGCCGGCTCGCGGTCTCGTATCTCCGGCTGCCCGTGAGCGATCACTGCGCCCCCGACGACGCCACCATTCGCGTCTTTCTCAAGAGGCTGGGGAACGTCGACGCCGAGACGTGGGTACATTTTCACTGTCACGGCGGCGACGGCCGCACGACGACGTTCCTAACGATGTACGACATGCTCGGGGCCGGGAAGGCGGGCCCGGTGACAGCGCCACCCGATCTCGAATACTTTCGTCAGCGCCAGCTCCAACTTTTCCACTACGACCTGAAGCCCAATCCGGCTGGCAAGCGTTGGCAGACGCCGCTGAGCGAGCTCCGCTGGCAGCGGTTGGAGTCGTTTCGCCAATGGCTGTTTGGGAGATACGCGATGGGCGGTGACGGCACTGACTATCCTGGGCCGCGCGTGGAAGGTGCCGACGGATCGCGCGAGCGAACCTGAGGGGCTCCGGGTTTTTCGGTCCACCCTGAGCGTGAGTTCTGCGGCACAATCCGGCCGAGAGGCTAGGAGGACGTGCCGTGAAGAAACAGCGCTTTGAGGTCCGCCGCCAGGTCAAGAAGGACTACGGCGGCATGCTGCCCAGTGAGGCGCGCGAGCTGAAGCAGCTACGAGAGAAGAACACGAAGCTCGGGCGTCTGGTCGCCGATCTCTCGCTCGACAAAGCGATGCTCCAGGATGTCGTTCAACATCGGTGATACGTCTGGCAGAAACGTTCGGCCACTCGTGCTAACGTCGCGGTGGGGGATTCATTCCGCGGCAAGGCTGAATCACAAGTTCCTGCCGACATCCGGAGTGCTTCGTTGCCCAGATAGAGGTCGCCGTCGTGAGCCCGAGATGGTGATACCGTCCCTGAACATGACTCCCGGCCCGGCGAGCCCAGCTCGAATCGGACCCGCGCGCATCGATGTCTGAGTGGGCGTGATGAAGCACGCTGCGCCCGCCGGTCAAGTCCTCGCCCGGCGCTCCACGTCGCTAGCACCCCGCATCGTGATCTTGGGCGGAGGGTTCGCTGGCGTCACGACAGCCATCGAACTGGCGAAGGGGTGCGCCGGGGTCCTCCCGGTACATATCACGCTGCTGAGCGAGCGCAACTTCTTCCTCTTCACGCCCATGCTGGCCGAGGCCGCCACCGGCGCGGTGGAGACCCGTCACGTGCTCCATCCGATTCGCCCCCTTTGCGGCGCCTGGGGGGTGGAGTTCGGCGAGATGTCGATCGAGGCGATAGACCTGGAACGGCGCCGGGTCCTGGCGCGCCACAGCCGTTCACCCCTGCGCCAGGAGATCCAGTACGACCGGCTGATCGTCACGCTCGGCGCCCGCCCGAACGTCGCCATGGCACCCGGTGCGGCGGAGCACGCGCTCACCTTTAAGGGCGCGGGCGACGCCGTGCGGATCCGTAATCGGGTCATCGATCTGTTCGAAGCGGCGGCGCTCACCGATGATCCGTGGGCGCGCCGGCGCCTGCTCACGTTCGTTGTGGTGGGTGCAGGGCATGCCGGCACGGAGTTGATATCGGCGCTCGAGGAGCTGACCCGGGGCATCCTTCTGCGCCACTATCCATCGGTGCCGCGTGATGCGATTCGGCTCGTGCTCGTCGGCAGCACCATCCTGCCGCAGACGGCAACCAACCTCGCCGCCTACACCAAGGAGCAGCTATTCGGTCGCGGCATCGAACTCGAAACAGCGCGGGCCGTCGAGGTGACCGCCGACGGGCTCACGCTGCAGGATGGCCGGGTGGTCCCCAGCCAGTGTGTCATCTGGACCGCTGGTAACCGAACCAACACGGTAGTGAGCGCGCTGGGGGTCCCGAAGACGCGCGACGCACGGTTGAAGGTGAACGAGTTCTTCGAGGTGGAAGGCGCCCCTGGCGTCTACGCGCTGGGTGACAACGCTGCGCAGATCGACTCCCACACCAACGAGCTGTATCCGGCCACGGCGCAGGTGGCGCTGCGCCAGGGGCGCGCGTTTGCCGCGCAGCTCGTCGCCCAGCTCTCGGGGCGCGAGCGGCGGCCATTCAAGTTTCGCCTCCTCGGCGAGATGGTGCCGCTCAGTCGGCGGACGGCGGTGGCCGATCTGCGCGGTCTCAAGCTCACCGGCTTTCCGGCGTGGTTCATGTGGAAGACGGTCTACATGCTCAAGCTGCCGACTCCGGCTCAACGGCTGCGCGTGGTGCTCGACTGGACCGTCGAGCTATTCTTCGAGCGCGACGTCTCCGAGCTGACCGTTGAGGGCGAACACGCGGCGTGACGACGTGGCGACCGTGAAAGCCCGGCTTCCGATCTGGAGACGCCTCGCTTGGCGTCTGGGCGCCAGCTTCTTCCTGCTCGCCGCGGTCGGCATCTTCGTGAGCGGATTCCTCCAGTACCGCGCCCAGGAACGCCTGATCCGCGAGTCGCTCGGCTCGCTCCTGCTGAATATCGCGCGCACCGGCGCCCTGCTGGTCGACGGCGATCTGCATCACGCGGTCGTGACCGGAGGCCGGAAGGACACGCCGGACTACGAGCGCCTGCGCGCCCAGCTCGCGCGCATCCAGGAGACAAACCGGCTGGGAGATGCCGTGTACACGTTGACCGACGTGAGCGGCGCGATGGCGCGCTTTGCTGTCGTCAGCAACGGTCTTGTACCAGTCGGGCTCGAGTACCGGCTCGCTCCTGAGATACAGCCCGTCTTGCAACGGGTCCTGTCAGACGGGGTGCCCGGCTACACCGGCATCTATCGGAGCACATCCGGGACGTGGATCACCGCGTTCGCACCCGTGAAGACCAGCACGGGCCAAACGGTCGCGGCGTTGGACGTCGACTTTCGCGCCGACGTCTATCTCGCCGAGCTCGCCGTGACGCGGCGGCGCGTCCTGCTGCACGCCGCGGCGGCGGCCGTGCTAGCCCTCGTCGCGGGCGTTCTCCTCGCCCGTCACATCACCCGGCCTGTGGGCGAGCTGGTAGAGCTCGCGCGGGACATCGTCGAGGGCCAATTCTCCGCCCGGGTGCGCGTGCGGGCCCGCGACGAGATCGGTTTGCTCGGCAGCGTGCTGTACCTGATGGCCGAGCGTCTCAGCGTCTCGCACCGGAGCATGACGGACGTGCTCGTGCGGGCCCTCGAGGCGCGCGGGACCGAGAGCGGATCGCTCCGGCGCCTGGCCACCGCGTCCCTGGCGCTGGCCGAGCGCCTCGAGCTGACGCCGGTCCAGCGAGAGGCGCTCGAGCTCGGAGCGCTGCTGCACGATGTCGGCGAGATCCGCGTCCCCGACGCCGTGCTCGGCAAGCGGGCGGCGCTCGACCAGGCCGAGCTCAGGATCGTCCAGCAGCATCCCCAGTGGGGTGTGGAGATCCTCGAGGCCGTACCGCTACTGACGCCGGCGCTCGACGTCGTCGGAAATCACCACGAGCGATGGGACGGTTCTGGCTACCCCCACGGACTCAAGGCCGAAGCGATCCCGCTGACGGCGCGGGTGTTCGCGGTGGTCGATACGCTAGAAGCGATGACCCACGCGCGCCCGCATCGACCGGCGCTGGCGGTCGGCAAAGCGCTCGAAGCGGTCGGCGGCGGCGCGGGCCGGGAGTACGATCCGCACGTTGTGGAAGTAGCCTTGGCCGTCCCACCGGAGCGTTGGGCTGAGCTGCTCGGCGTCGGGGGTGCGGTGTGAGCCGGACGCGCGTACGAAGCGCCGCGGAGCATCTCCTAGTTGGTCGAGGCCCAGCACCTCGCCGACTGCGGCCGGGGTGTCGATTTCGGCGGACACGATATCGGCACCTGGATCGGCCACGCGGTCGCGGGCGAAGCATCCCGCCACACACCACATCCGTTCATTTCACAGAGGAGTGAGCTCCATGACACATTCGCGCCGCGTAACGATGATCGGCCTTCTGCTTTTCGGACCGCTGGTACTTGCTGCAACCTCCTGCTCTGAGCAGCCGAAGCGCCCGGCCGTTGCCGAACAAATTGCCAAGACCTACGGTCTCGATTCGTTCGGGCAGATTGATGCGATCCGCTACACCTTCAACTTAGAGCTCCCCGGAGTGAATCTCTCCCGCTCGTGGGTGTGGCAGCCCAAGACCGGGCAAGTCTCCTATGAAGGAAAAGATAAGGACGGCAAGCCGGTAACGGCTACTTACTTTCGCTCCAAACTGGAAAAGCAACCTGCCAGTGTGAAGGACGACATCGATCCGGGTTTCGTCAACGACCAATATTGGCTGGTGTTCGCTCTGCATGTTTACTGGGATACCGGCGCCGATGTGCAGGACAAAGGCATCCAGGCATTGCCGCTGGGCAACGGCTCGGCCAAGCTGGTCTCGGTCAAGTATCCCTCGGAAGGCGGTTACACGCCCGGCGACACCTGGGACCTCTACGTCGGCAAAGACAACCGCGTCGAGCAATTGGTCTACCACCGCGGCGGGCCCAAGAAGCCGAGCGTCGTCGTCGCGACGTGGGAGGGCTACAAGAAAGCTGGCCCTCTCCTCATCTCGACGGACCACCGCGGTACGGCGGACGGCCAACCGCTGCGGATCTTCCTTTCGAACGTCGCAGTCAAGCTGACGGGGTCAGATACCTGGGTTGATGCGCAGTAGAAATGGACCGGCTCATTCGGCCGATCGATATTGATCTTTCACGATGGGCGACGCCTCGAATGATCGGACTTCTCGGTCGCGTCCAGGAGGCCAACGAGACAGAATTGAACCGGTCGAACATTTCCGATCCGGTATAGCATCCGGGGGCGAGGTTCATGACAATGAACGCAACCTCACTGGAAGATGACGTAGCCACAGCGGCCCACCAACCGCGACCCGCGAACGGGCTGGCAATCGTGCGGCTGACGATCGGCGCGATGTTCGTGTGGGTGTTCTTCGAGAATCTCGGGAAGGGTCTCTACTATCCGGGGGGCTACGCAGACCTGATCAATTACTACATCAAGGCGAGCCACTCACCGGCGGCATGGAAGTGGGTTATGGGAGTGATGGCGAGCCACGCGGCCATGGCGGCCCCGATGCAGGCGGCGACGGAGATCGCGCTGGGTATCCTGCTGGCCGTCGGTCTACTTACGCGTCCAGTCGCCTTTGTCGCATTCCTGTACCTCGCGAGCCTGTGGGTCTCGGAATGGGGCACGTCATGGATTTGGGAGCTGCTGGTTCCCATGCTCGCCTCGCTCGGACTCGCGGTAGGACGCGCAGGTCGAGCCTGGGGCATCGACGCGCGGCTGGCGCGGCGACGCCCCTCGTCCCCGTGGTGGTGATGGGCGAATCGGACCGACCGAAACTCCGGGGTGCTGCCCCCGGCATGCAGTAGTCGGTAACCGCCTCGCGGCCAGTGTGATTCGGCTTTTTGTACGGTCTGAACATCAGCGACCGCGGTGTGGTGATTGCCCTGATAGTGCTCGTAGACTCGATTGACGCCGGTCTTCCCGTGTTCGGTTCGCTTGCGGACTGCGGCTCGCTCCGGCGGAGGCGCCGAGAACCGCGGGATGGTTCTCGCGCCTGCCTCAGTGTGTGAGCGAGCTCTGAAACTGTCACCCTCGCACAGGCTGTGTGGACTCGGCGCCATCATGCTCGTGGCGCTTACGATCTGCTCACGCGAGTTCAGCAGCCCGGGAGCACCGTCCTTCATCGTTCCACTCGCCGTTGCCGGCTTCGCGTACCTCCTGGCTATTCGTGAGTTCTTCCTCACGCCAGTATTCCCGAAACGCGTTGTCCTCGCCGCGCTCGTGTTGTCTGCAATATGGCATTGTATGTTCCTACGGCTGCCACCTGGTCCAGATGATGACGTTCACCGATATCTGTGGGATGGCCGCGTGCAACGGCTCGGCCATAGTCCCTATAGCCTCGTGCCCAGCGACCCTGCGCTCAGCGGGTTGCATACGCTCGAAACGCGCACGCTGAACAACCCGGATGTGCCGAGCCCATATCCGGCGGGCGCTCAGCTCTTCTTCCGAGGGGTAACCGCGATTCACGAATCTATTCTTGCGTTCAAAGTAGCGTTTGTGGTGTGCAATGTGGCGATTGTGCTCGTGTTGCTCCATCTCTTGCGCTCCAGTCGAGAAGGAGCGCACTGGGTTCTCGCGTACGCCTGGCATCCGTTGGTGGCAACAGTGGCGGGCAGTGTTCATATCGATGTTCTTGGCGCGCTGCTACTGTTGGTGTCCTTCGCCGCGCTGAAGCGCCACTGGCGTGCGGTTGCAGCCCTGACATGGGGGCTGGCGGTGGTGGTCAAAGTGCTCCCGATTGTTCTGCTGCCACTCTACTGGAAGCGTGTTCGTGTGCGAGACGGTGCGCTCGCGGCAGTCGCGTGTGGACTCCTGTATGTCCCCTTTCTCCAGCACGGGCAGATGCCCATCGGTTCGCTCGGCACCTACGTCCAGAGCTTCCGCTTCAATGATCCCGTATTCGCGGCGCTCGAGCGTCTGGCGGCGCCGCCGCTCGTAGCAGGAGCGGCAGGCCTCGCCGGCATTCTTAGCGCGATCTGGTTCAGACGGAGGTCCGAGGCAGGGCGGGCGGACGCCTTTGCCTGGCCGATGACAGCATCACTTCTGTGTGCACCGGTCGTGTATCCCTGGTACCTGCTCTGGCTGCTGCCGTTCTTACGGTCGGCCTCGACGCTGCCAATCATCATTTGGACGGTGAGCATTTTGCCCACTTACTACGTGTGGCATCTGCGTACGATTGGACTTCCCTGGGCGGTTCCTGGCTGGATCATGGTGTTGGAATACGGAGTCGTAGCAGGAGCCGCTACGATCATCGGGCTTCGCCGACTCATGCAGCCGGCAATGTCCCGATGCTCAGCGGACTAGATGGGGTTGGATGACGGGCGGAGGCGTCGACGGAGGCGCGGATGAGGCTGCGCGTCGCGGTGATCATCCCGGCGCTCAACGAGGAAAGGTCACTCCCGCTCGTCCTTGCGGCCCTTCCGACGGTCGACGACGTCATCGTGGTGGACAACGGCTCGACCGACGGCACGGCGCGGGTCGCGGCGGCCGGCGGGGCGCGGGTGGTGAGCGAGCCGCGGCGCGGCTATGGGAGCGCGTGCCTCGCGGGGATCGCGGCGCTGCGCGACCCGGACATCGTGGTGTTCGTGGACGCGGACTTCAGCGACCATCCCGACGAGCTCCCAGCGCTCGTGGCGCCGATCGAGGAGGGGACGGCCGACCTGGTAATCGGCTCGCGGACACAGGGGAACCGCGAGGAAGGCGCGCTGCTGCCCCAAGCCCGCTTCGGCAACAAGCTTGCCTGCCTCCTGGTGCGCATCATCTACGGGCACCGCTATACGGACCTCGGGCCGTTCCGGGCGATCCGGTTCGATGCGCTGATGAGAATCGGCATGCGCGACCGCAATTTCGGCTGGACGGTGGAGATGCAGATCCGGGCGTTGCGGCAAGGGCTGCGCGTCACGGAAGTGCCCGTGAGCTACCGCAAGCGCATCGGCGTCTCCAAGATCACTGGAACGATATTGGGCACGCTCTGTGCCGGGTACAAGATCCTCTTCACCATCTTTCGCCACGCGCTGTCCCCACGGGACTAACGTCAGCGATGATGACGCTTCGTAGCCGTTGTTGCCTGGCGATCGCCCTCGCCTGGTCCCCGCCGCCGCGTGCGAAACTGGCTACAACGACCGGGTGCTCTTCGAACGCTGTCCGCCTCACGGATGCCGGCGGATTGCCAGTGACTGCACGATGGTATAGACCCCGACGGTGAGAAATCCCAGCGTGTAGAGCGCGAGGAACGGCACCATCGCATACTGCTGCCCGACGCAGATCAAAAGGGTTGCCACCGCGCAGTAGAGCGCCAGCGCGATTTCGGCAACACCGCCCCAGAGCGCCCGCTCGCCGTACGCCTTGCCGCGCCAGGTCCCCGCGCCACCCGCGATGCCGAACTTCGGCGTGCGGACGAACTCCCGGCGCCGTCCAACGAAGGCCTCGAGGACGGCTAGGCTCGTGCTGAGCGCCACGCCCACCCCGATAACCAGGATCGCCGGCAGTTGCCAGAGCCGCCGCCACCAGCGCCGCTCGAGCACACCTTGGGCGTAGGCGAGCATGATCGCGGGGCCGAGCGCGACCAAGCCGAGGATTGGGCCCACGACGGACAGCGTGGAGGCGCCGGCCATCGGGCCAGACAGGATGCGCATGGGTACGGTCAGAAGCACGCTAGCGAGCATAAGCGGATGGATCATGTAGTAAGTGAGGTGGACGAACGCCTGGTACCTCGCCCATCGGGAGCGCGACGCCCCCAGCAGGGCCGGGAGGAGCTTCATTGCGGTTTGGATCGATCCCTTTGCCCACCGCCGCTGCTGGGACTTGAAGCCGGTGACGAGCACGGGGAGTTCCGCCGGGCACACGATGTCCGGCCGGTACGCGACCCGCCAGCCGCGGAGCTGGGCCCGGTAGCTCAGATCGAGATCCTCGGTGACGGTGTCGTGCGTCCATCCGCCGGCATCGATGATGGCCGCCCGACGCCAGATGCCGCCGGTACCGTTGAAGTTCAGGAAGAGACCAGCCCGGGCGCGCGCTGGCTGCTCCACTGCGAAGTGCCCGTCGATCCCGAGGGACTGGGCCAGTGTGAGCACCGAAAACGAGCGGTTCAAGTGGCCCCATCGCGCCTGGACGACCGCGACGTCCGGCTGGAAGGACGGCAGCATGCTCTTGAGGAAGCCCGGGAGCGGCACGAAGTCGGCGTCGAAGATCGCCACGAAGTCGCCATGCGCCACGCGGAGACCGTCGGCGAGCGCTCCGGCCTTGAAGCCGGTTCGGACCTGCCGATGGAGATGGACCACGTTGAGGCCACCGGCGCGCAGCCGGGCCGCGGTCGATGCGACGATGCCCGTCGTCTCGTCCGTGGAATCGTCCAGGACCTGGACTTCGAGCCGGTCCCGCGGGTAGTCGAAGGCGCTGACCGCATCGAGGAGCCGGATGGCCACGTAGCGCTCGTTGTAGAGAGGCAGCTGGACGGTAACCGTGGGGAGCAGATCCGGCAAGGCGCGCCGCCGCTCGGTCTGCTGCCGATGGAGCCAGTGGGTCACGACCATGACATAGGCATTGACGCCGTAGATCACGAGGCCCGCGACGGCCAGTACTTGGAGCAGGATCAGGACGCCCTGGACGACCGTCACCTTGGGCTTGCCCTCGGCGGCTCGCGAAGTTCCAGGGACGGAACGTAGTGTATGCACGCCACGTTTCTGGCTCCCAGTTGCCGAGCCCCTTCCTCGGTTCGGCCCCCCCTGAACTCTCGGTCGCTGCGACTGCACGATAGCGCCCACCACCGAGGCCGGCAAGGGTGTCGGGGGTCGGCGCAGGATAGACGAGCCTCTGCAAGGGCAGCGGCCGCGTTGGCAGCAGCCGGCATGTTAGGTTTCGACGCACATGCCGAATGGCCGTCTTCGTCGCCTCATGCGGCTGGCTGTCGCGTTCACCGCCGCCGGCCTGGCCGCCGCCGTCGCGGCGCACGCCGAGGACGGCGACGACCTCAAGGTCTACGTCCTCACCCTTGGCCCGCACGAGCACCCCTTCTACAAGTTCGGGCACAACGCGATCCTGGTCGAGTGGCAGGACGGCGGTGGCGAGGTCTTCGACTTCGGGAACTTCGCCTTCGATCAGCCGGATCTCATCCCTAAGCTCCTGCGCGGTCGCTTCCAGTACTGGCTGTCGGTCGGCTCGGTGGCCGAGACGCTCAAGTCATACCAGGCCGCCAACCGGACCATCGAGGCGCAGGAGTTGGACCTGACCCCGGCCCAGCGCTGGGGCCTGCTCAGCCGCCTGCGTCAAAACGCCCTGCCGGAGAACAGGGGCTATCTGTACGACTACTTCTGGGACAACTGCTCGACGCGCGTGCGCGACGCCGTCGACGCTGCGGTGGACGGACGCGTGAGGGGCGCTGGCGCGGCGCCGGGCACCATGACCCTGCGCGACCACGTTCTGCGGATGACCTCGAATCTGCTCTGGGAGTACGTGGGCCTGCACTTCAGCCTCGGAAAGGTCACTGATGCGCCGCCCACCGTCTGGCAGGAGGCCTTCCTCCCCGAGAAGCTGCGCGATCTGCTGCGTCTCGTGCGCATCGAGCGCGACCGCGCGCTCGTGCCGCTGATCAAATCTGAGCGGGTGATCTTCGCAGCCCAGCGCCTGCCGCCGCCGGCCCGGCCACCGCGCCGGACGCCGTGGTTCGTCGCGGTCGGGCTGGGGCTCGGGGGCGTGATGGCGGGCCTCGGGTGGCTGGGGCGCGATCGGCGAGCGGCGCGGGCGGTGCTTGGCGCGCTCTCGGCGCTGCTGGGATTGGTGCTGGGGATGCTGGGACTCATCCTGCTGCTGCTCTGGGCGGCGACCAACCATAGGGCCGCGCACGCGAACGCCAACATCTTGCTCTGCGCGCCCTGGACCGTCGCCCTCCTGCCGGTAGGCGTCGGCGTCGCCGTCGGCTCGGAGGGCGCCAAGCGCGCGGCGTTCTTGATCGCCACCTCGGCGCTGGCTCTTGCGGTCGCCGGCCTCTCCGCCAAGGTGCTGCCCGGACCGAGCCAGGACAACGCCTCCTTCATTGCGCTGCTGCTCCCGTTCTGGCTAGGCCTCACCGCCGGTCTGCGCCAGCTCCTTCCGCGCGCCGGGTGAGGGTCACTTCGGAAACGGATGCCTGCGGCGGGGCACCCCCGCCGCAGGCATCGGCCGGGGCCGGGCCTCGGCACCTGCTCTCGGGGCAGGGGCCGGTGACGATGATTACTCTTCGCCGAACTCCGGCAGGACCTCGGTGCCCTCGAGGCGGACTGCGTCGAGCGCCGATGGGCTCAAGCCGAGCGCCTTGAGGATGGTCGGGGCGACCTGCATGTTCGTCACGTGCTCGGTGACAGTCGCAGGCTTAAGCTTCGCGCTCGACAGCACGAGCGCCGCGTGCGTGTCGTCGATCGCAAAGCCGCCGTGTTCGGCAATCTTTTTCTTGCTCCCGCTGTAGATGACCCCGGCGATCGGCTGGACGATCAGGTCTGGCGTGCGCGTGTCCGTCTTCGGATCGCCGAAGCGCTCACGCAGCGCCTCGCCGTGGATGACTTTAGCGATGTGCGCGGGGTTGCCGGCCTCGACGCTCTCCTCGAGCGCCTCGACAGCCTTCTGCCTGTCGTTCGAGTTCGCCAGCCAGATGAGCGCGACATCATCCTCGGTCGCTTGCGCGATGTTGATCTTCGCGTCGGCAAGCACGTCGGTGACGTCCTTGACGTCGTTGGTCGCGCGTGGGTTCGTTCCGCCGATCAGCATATGCAGCTTGCTGATGTCGATCGGTGACTGGCCATGCTTCGCGCCCAATACGATTAGCGTCTTGCTGGCGAGGCGCTCGTGTTCGAGCGCATCAACGAACCGACCCAGCGACGCGTCGACGAAGTCCAGCGCGGCGGCCAGGCCCGCGCTCGGCTCGCCGGCGGCGTTGGCATACCCGTCGGCCGTTAGCTTCTGGCCGACGCTCACGGATTGGAAGTTCATTCCGAAGATCGACGGCGTGCCGACCTTCTTCTTGCGGCCGTGGTCCCAGCCCTGGATCTGGTTGACGATCGCCTGTACCTTCAGGCCGTCATAGACCACCACGAAGGTCACGTCGTCGGTCCACTGCTTGCCGAGATCGAGCACCGCGCAGACGTCCGGGTCGCCGCCCGGGCCCTCGGTCGCCACACAAGTCAACTCGCGAGGCGGCGAGTTGATTTCTGGCGTGTACAGGTCCTCCGCACCGGTGTTCGCGCGGCCGCGCACGAGCTCGTACGCGGGGTGCTTGTCGGACCACGCCGTCAAAAGGCCGGCGTCGTGCGCGACGTTGAAGATGGTGTTGACGCGCAGGAACTGGTGCGGATAGACCGGCTCGCAGCCGTTGCGGGCGTCGCGCGGAAGGCGGTTGGGGTCGATCGTGTTGATCAGCTTTGTCGCGCCGCCCAGTGCATCGTCGAATGACGTGTCCAGGTTCTCGGCGTACAGCGTCTCGGTCCCAATCGTCGCGCACTTGGAGTCGCTCGGGGGTGATAGCCTCCGGTCGTACGAGTCGTCGTAGTAGATGCCGGTGCTCTTGGGCGTTGCGCCGGTGACCAGCGCGGTCAGGCCGGGGAACGAATCCGACGGCGTCGCGGTCGAGGCGTTCGCGTAGTGGACGCCGTGCGTCAGCAGGTCGGCCATCGTCGACGTCGGATGCGACGCCACATAGTTGACGAGGTCGACCTCGTGAAGGCCGTCGACGCTGATCAGCAGGACGTGTCTGTAACGCCCGCGCTCATCCTCGCTGGCCGAGGCTGCGAGCGGGGGCGTCGCGGCCGAGGCGGCTAATACGACGGCGGCGAGCATCATGAGTTTCGGATGTCGCGTCATGGGAGTCTCCGTATTGTTGGGGTGGACCGTAGAGCATTGGCGTTTGGGAGTGACGAGACCGTTGCGGCGACACGCAAACAAGAGTGCCTCCCGGCGTTGTACCGTTCGCGCTGCAACGTCTTCTGGATTAGAAACTCTGCGAGGCATCACCTCTCTTCCTCTCATCAGTGGTTTGAGCACTGGCAAGGGGCTTGTTGATCGGGCGGTCGAGGCCCGTGTGATCGTCGGCGTCGCACGGGCCGCGCCGGTACGCGATACCTGCTCATGGTCCAGTCGTATCGGTGGAGGACCCTTGTGTTCCGAGGACGTCTCCGCGCACGCCCGCCCTACTGGTCCCAGCAGCAATGCGTTCGGCAGCAAGGTTACGAATCTGAAATCGCGCGCCGCTCTTTACCGCCGAACAAGGCGCCGTGCATCGGCGTTCCAAGGCTCACATTTCACTGGCAGGCGGAGGGTATCGGCGTTGCGTTGCGAGAGGATCACGTGGTCATCACGTTGCCGTAACGCCACTGGCCTCCAAGTGAAGCGGATTTCAGCGACGTATCACGCCAGGAGAGGCCGGAAGGGAGCCGGAAAGTACAAGGACATCCCGGCTTTTGTAAAGAGCGCCAGGCTCTACAAGGTCGCCAGTGATGGCGACGTGTTCACCCCCGGGCGATACGTCGGTGCTCCGCAGTCGAGGGTGACGATGAGCCGATCGGGGAGAAGATGCGGCGGCTCACCGAGATCCTTGATGGACAGTTCGCCGCGTCAGGGGATGCTAGTCACGATGACGAACGTCCGAACACGGCGCCAGCGTTGCGATGAGGAGATCCGCTGTGGCCACATTCGCCGCCACCGGAACGTTGTGGACGTTGCACACGCGCAGCAACGCACGAATATCCGGATCATGGGGTTGCGCTGACAGCGGGTCCACGAAGAAGAACACAACGCCGACGGACCCCGTGGCCACCAGCGCGGCGATCTGTGCGTCACCGCCCTCCGGCCCGCTGAGCAACTCTTCGACGTCAAGGCCAACTTTGTCTTCCAAGAGTCGCGCGGTATGCCGCGTGGCGACCAGTGAGAAACGTGCGAGAGTTTCGCGGTTGAAGGTCGCCCATGCGACGAGATCCACCTTCTTGTTGTCATGAGCGATCAAAGCAAGCCGCATGCTTGGAATCCTCCTCTCGAATCGCGGCCACCGATGCCGGTCCGCGGTGACGAAGAACGAGCGCGGTAACGTCATCGGCTGGCCATTCCCTCGTGCCGAAAAGGGAACAGCGCCGCTGGGTGCCTCCACAACGGCGCTGTTGTTCATCGTGCTGCGGGCAAGCCGTTGGGAGGATTGTGATGCAGCAGATGTGCCAGAGACGACCGAACGCAATCGTGCGCGTTTCTGCAAACCGATCCACGGTCTTGTGCAGACTCAGGAGAATTTCGCGACGACAGGAGCGACCGCTCGGTCGCTCTTTTCGGAGGCACAGACCCTCGCCAATGCCGTTGGGCGCGGCAACGGTCGCCACGTAAGAGTCCTTAGCAGCGGCGTGTTACATGCGGATCAAGCCACGATCAAGAGTCGTTGACCGCCATCAGCGCGACTACCGGTACCGAGTCGGCGAGATTGCGAACTGCTGGCAATTGCGCCGCACCGCACTACCGCTGGTCGGGGTCCAACCCCACGCGCTGCAAGATGCCCGGGTTCTCCAAGGCCACTGCCACGCGTAGAGCGCGGAGGCCCTGCACGCCTTGGAGCTCGCCAAGGTCCAGCTCTTCCACCTCGCGGGTCAGGTAGCCCAGGCTTTGTAGGTACTCGATGTACCCGCGGTACTCGCGGCCCTCGGGGCTCTGGCTGTAGATGATTGCGATTTTGCCTGGCTGGGTTACGCGGTCCGAAGTGCCTTCCACCACGGCTTTGTCGATGCTCTTCTTGACGATCTCGTATCGGAGGTCGTACGCGCCGTCCACGTCGAAGCGCTTTTCGTCGAAACGGAAGCGGATGGACCGCGGCGTGTGCTGCACCAGAATCAGGTGGGTGGTCTCGAGCGGCACGGGCAGCCGACCGCGGAGCTGGTGGGCGCGGACGGCGATGCCGCACGTGAGCATGAGCTGCCAGAGTCGCAAGTTCTTCAGACAGATGGGGTCGAAGCGGCCGTCCTCGAGCAGACTCGGCCCGACGTAGATCTGGTAGTCGACGCCGTCGGTCTTCTGCTTCTCGAAGTAGTGCGGGAACATGGTCTGCGCGGTCACCTCTTCGCGGTCGAGGTAAGCGGAGATCGCCTCGGCGATGCGAGAGACGCTTTCCTCGAAGAGCTGTCGTCGGCGGTAGACGACACCGAGCCGAGCGTCCATCGCGCTGCGGTACAGCTCGATCCGCGCGCGCACGTCAGTGCCGAACTTGCTCAGGTGGTCGAACAGGTTCTCGACGTTCGCGCGCAGGAACCCAACGATGCCGATCTCGTCCCCGGAGTTGAGGCTCCGCCGGACCTGCGCGATGCGCTTGTCGACCCGGTAGCAAAGCTCGGCGAGCGCCGGGAGCATTC
>JACXTT010000982.1_pt1 | contig 48861 bp, 43 predicted proteins | sample 9270951 | NCBI WGS metagenome assembly JACXTT01 (sample SAMN15532306, study PRJNA645909) | rock metagenome | isolation source: weathered quartz diorite | place: Puerto Rico | collected 2017-06-21 | reverse complement strand
TCGGCATTCAGCACGGCGGTGCCCGTCCGCGGCACCGCCTCAACGAGCACCCCCTTGACGTCCGAGAGCTGCTTGAGCGTCGTGATCCCGCCGAGACCCAGGTGATCGGCCGTGATGTTGGTGACCACGGCGACGTCCGCCCGGTCGAACCCGAGGCCCTCGCGCAGGATGCCGCCCCGCGCCACCTCGAAGACACCCGTATCGACCGTCGGGTTCTGCAGGATCATCCGGGCCGACTTCGGGCCGGACATGTCGCCGCGCCGGATCATCCGGCCGTCGACCACGATGCCGTCGGTCGAGGTCATGCCCACCCGCCGGCCCATCAGCTTGAGGATGTGGGCGATCATCCGGACCGTCGTCGTCTTGCCGTTCGTGCCGGTCACGCCGATGATCGGGATGCGGGCGTTGGCGCCGGGCGGGAAGAGCAGGTCGATGACCGGCTTGGCGACGTACTGCGGCTCGCCCTCGGTCGGGTTGGTGTGCATGCGGAAGCCGGGCGCCGCGTTGACCTCGACGATCGCGCCGCCGGTCTCGCGCACGGGGACGGTGATGTCCGGACAGATGAAGTCGATGCCGGCGACGTCGAGCCCGACCACGCGCGCCGCCATCTCGGCGATCTCGACGTTGTCCGGATGGGCCTCCAGCGTGCGATCGATCGACGTCCCGCCGGTCGACATGTTGCCGGTGAGCGCGAGCTTCACCCGCTCGCCCTTCGGCGGGACCGCGTCCATCGCGTAGCCCTGGTCGCGGACGAGTGCCTCCGCCGCGTCGTTCACGGCGATGCGCGTCAGGACCTTCTCGTGGCCGATGCCGCGGCGCGGGTCGGCATTCGTCTCGTCGACCAGCTCACGCACGGTGTGCTTCCCGTCGCCAACCACCGAGGCGGGCACGCGCTGGGCGATCGCCGCGACCTTGCCGCCGATCACCAGGCAGCGGTAGTCGTTGCCGGTGATGAAGCTCTCGACGACCAGGTCGCCGGAACGGCTCTCCTTGCGAGCGCCCGCGAAGGCCGCCCGAACCTCGTCGTCCGTGCGCAGATCCAGGTGCACGCCGCGGCCGTGGTTGCCGTCAAGGGGCTTGACCACGCACGGGAAGCCGATCCGGTGCGCCGCCGCGACCGTGCCCTCGACGGTGTCGACGACCTCCGACTTCGGGACCGGCAGGCCGGCCGAGTCGAGCAGGCGGTTGGTGAGGTTCTTGTCGCTCGCGAGGTCGACGCCGATGGCCGAGGTCCGCGACGTCATCGTCGCCCGGATGCGCTGCTGGTAGATGCCCTGGCCGAGCTGCACGAGCGAGGCGCGGTCCAGGCGTAGGAACGGGATGTCGCGCGACGCCGCCTCGTCGAGGATCGCCTGCGTCGACGGCCCGAAGGCCTGGCGCTCGGCGAGCAGGATGAGTCTCTCGAGCTCCTTCAGGTAGTCGATCGCCTGGTCCGGATCGCCCGGGGCGATGAGGTGGTTGACGATGCGGACCGCGAGCACCCCGGCCTCGAGCCCGACCGCCTCCTCCCGGAACTCGTAGATCACGTTGTACTCGCCCTCGCGGCCGGTCGAGCGGGTCTTGCCGTGGTGGACGAACGTGCCGGCGAGGTTCTGCAGCTCGAGCGCCACGTGCTCAGCGACGTGGCCCATCCACGTGCCGTCCTTGAGGCGGGTGACGAAGCCGCCACGGCGATTCAGCGAGCAGGCGTGGTCGCTCAGGGAGGGGATCCACGCGAGGAGGCCGTCGTCGAAGCCAGGGATCTTGTTCGATGGCCACTGCTCGAGAACGCCGAGGTCGACGAGCAGCTTCACGACGGGGGCGCGGGACCAGTAGTTGGGGCCGCGGAGGACGCGGGTCTCGAGGATACGCAGGGTCGGGAGGGGACCGGCGGCGCTCGCTCCCGTGCCCATGCCGTCGCGCTTCGCGCGCCTGGCGCGCACCGGCGCCGCGCTCGCCTGGTCCTCAGGCGACGTCGCGCGCGTCGCGGCCTTGGCCAATGTGGTCTCCCCTGCGGCTCTCGTGAGACTACCCGATCGACGCCCGCGCCGATCGGGACGGGGAGTTTCGTCAGAGATCGCGGCCCGTCAGGCCGGAACCTTGTCCATCCGCTCCACGAAGTCGGCGCGCCAGGCCGGCGCCTCGAACGGGTTCGCGAAGTACTCGGTCATCCTCGCGACCTTGTCGCCGCGCATCTCGCCGATGCCGACGTAGCTCACCGGGACGCCGTCGCCGTAGTCGATGGTGCCCTCGACCACGAACACGTCGCCGCCGCCGAGCATGCGCTTGTAGGTCATCTTCGGGCTGGTTCCGGACATCTCCGGGTAGTGCTCGGCCATCCGGAGCGTGGCCTCGCGCGTGAGCCGCTCACCCGACTGCGGCCATTCCTCGGCGAAGTCGTCGGTTGCGTAGTTCTGGATCAGCCCGGTGACTGCCCCGAAGTCGCCCGACTTCGCTGCGGCCTCGAACTCCTCCATCATCGCCTGTCGATCACCCATGGTCGTCCCCTCGCGTGTGCTGCTGGAGGGCGAAGCGTGGTCCTCCACGGACCCGAGTTCAAGGTGGTTGTCCACCGAATCAGGTGGAGGCGACGCTCCCGAGGTTTCCGCCCGGGAGGGCCTTGAGCTCCGGGGTTGAGATGCGTTGCCGGCGGCGCAGGTCGAACTTGTAGCCCGACGGCAGCGCATGCAGGATCACGCCGCTGATCATCACCGGCCGGTGGCCCTTGACCTCCCAGGCATCCGTCTCGGCGCTGGCGCCGTCGATGATCGTGACGCTCCCGCGGCCGATGACCTCCATGACCCCGTCGGGCCCGACGACCCCGGCGGTGTCCTCGTCGACGCCGAGCCCGAGCAGGCTCGGGTTCTGGGCGATGACCGAGAGCAGCCGGCCGTAGCGGTTTCGCTGCTGGAAGTGCTGGTCGACGATGACGGACGGGAGCACGCCGAGGCCCGCGGCGAGCGCGGCCATCCGGTGCTTCGGCGTCCCGCCCGAGGCCCCGAACGCGATCATGTGGCTGGACATCGCCGAGGCGCCCGCCGACGTGCCGGCGACGACGGCCCCCGCCCGGAACCGCTCGAGCACCGCGTCCGCGAGGAGTGTCCCGCCGATCGTTGAGGACAGTCGCAGCTGGTTGCCGCCGGTCAGGAAGACGCCGGTCGCGTCGCGGACCTGGCGGACGTACGCCTCGTCGTTAGCCTGCGTCCTGGTCATCGCGTGCAATGGCCGGACCGTCCCGATTCCCAGGCCCGTGAAGATCTCGCGATAGCGCTCGCCGGCGACGAAGCCGAGCGACGAGGCCGTCGAGATGACGACGACGATGCCGTCCGAGCCCCCGGCCAGCTCGACGAAGCGACCCAGGATCACGCGGTCGCGGACCTTGTCCTCGGCCCCGCCGATGATCATGACCGAGCCGTCAGACCCCTGGCGGCTCGTGGCTCTTGAAGGCACGTTGCGCGGGAGTTTACCGAACGACCTGTCGACCGTGGGCTCCCCGGAAGGTCCTGGGAGCTCAGGCGCGGGCGGTCGCGGCCTCGGCGAGCCTCGTCTCCCTCGGTCGCGGGTCCACGCGCCGCAGGAAGATGGCGGCGAGCACGAAGAACGAAACCGCCACGATCATGGCGACGCGCGGGCCCTCGGGCAGCTGCTGATCGTGTTTGCCGACGATGTCGACGAGCGGCCCGACAACCCAGCCCGCGAGGGCCCCGGAGGCCGCGACGGCGATGTTGCTGATGCCCATGTACCGACCGGATGCGGCCTTCGGGATGATGTCGGTCATGAGCGCCCAGTCGACCGCGAGGAACGTCCCCGCCGACGCGCCGAGGAGGATCGCCCCGCCGAGGAAGACGGGGTACGCCGGGGCCAACGCCACGGTGAGCAGCCCGATCCCACCGACCGCGCAGGCGACGTAGATCACCGGTTTCCGCCCGATGCGGTCGGAGACCCGGGCGCTCGGGAAGGTCGCGACGACCGTGACGATCGCTACGACGATGTTCGTCAGCGGCACGAGGAGCGCCTTGTCCTCGGTCGTGAGGCGCAGCGTCTGATTGAAGTACACGATCACCCAGCCGAGAAGCGCGTTCACGCCGGCGAAGAACGTCAGCCGCGACAGCACGAGAAAGACGAAGGAGCGCTCGCGCAGGATGTCGGTGCCCCAGGCCGACCTGGCGATGTCGAGCCAGGAGCGGTCGCGGCGCTCCCGCGCCTTGGCGCCCTCGCGGACGAAGATCACCGTTCCCATCGCCGTGAGGAACTCGACGACGCCGAGGGCGATGGTCGGCAGCGTGTAGTCGACCGGCTGGCCGGGCTTGGCGAGGACGTAGGAAAGCGAGACGACGATGCCCCCGACGATGTAGCCGACCGTCTGCATCGCCCCGACCATCGCGCTCGCCAGGCCGACCTGCTCGTCGGGGACGAGATCCGGCACGTAACCCTGGAACGGGCCCTGGGCGAAGTTCGAGGAGAACTGGAGCAGCACCAGGAACACCGTCATGACCAGGAAGGTGTTCGACGTGGCGAGGCCCACGATGAACACGACGTCGAGCGTCGCGCCGATGGCGATGTATGGCTTGCGGCGGCCCCACCGAGTCTGGGTGTAGTCGCTGATCATGCCGACCGTCGGCTGGACCAGGATGTTGACCCACAGGACGATGAAGCCCTGGATCGCGAGGTACGTGCCCTTGTCGCCGGGGAACCAGATGCTCAGCCGCTCCGGGATGGCGATCCCGATGCCGCCCATGATCGCGTTGATCCCGAGCCAGTACAGCGAGATCTGCAGGAGCTGACGAAACGGCAGGCGCGTCGTCGGGCGCGCGCCGAGCTCCTCGTCGTACAGGTCGATGCCGCCGGCGGCGCCCGCGCCGGCAATCTCAGCTCCGACCTCGAAGGCCATCCGTCCCTCCCGCCCCGGCGCTGCGCAACGTGCGCGCGGTGGACGCCGCTGTCAACGAGTTGTTTCGGGCGGACGGGTCAGATCGCCTCCGCGGCCGAGTCAGACCGTCGCGGTCTTCGAGCGCGGGATCAGCCTGCGGTTCGTCGCCTCCGGGGCCACGTACTTGAAGAACGAACGATCGAGCGAGTGGATGCCGGTGGACGCGACGTGGATCGCGCCCAGATCGAACATGAAGACCGGGTTCTCGCTGTTGCCGGCGTAGTGATAGGCGGTGCCGTCGCGCGTCACGACCGCGAGGTTGGCCTCGCCCTCGAAGGCCTCATGGAGGCGACGCAGGACGCCGGGGACATCCGAGCCGCCGTTCCATTCGTCCTCGAGCCAGCGGGCCCCGACCTCGGTGTCGGCGCGGCCACGGAGCCTGCCCGCGTCTCGAAACCGCTTCCGGAATCGACCGTCGTGCCGAAGGGCGCCGTTGTGGCTGAACGAGTATCGGCCCGCGGGATCGTCGAACGGCTGCGTGTCCTGAGGGCTGATCGTCGACAGCTTCGATGGCCGCCGGAGGTGGACGAGCAACGCCCGCGTCGACTGGGCGCCGACGTTCGCGCGCCCTGCAGCGTCGTCCGCGAACGTGCCGATGTCGCGATACGAGTGGAGCTCGCCGTCCGCGCCAAGCCAGGTCGCGCCCCAGCCGTAGGTCGCGATGCCGTTCCGCTCGAGCCGCTCCGTGAAGGGCCAGAGGTCCTCGATTGGGAACGGCGCATCGGCACAGGCGACGTACTGCTCGCACATGTCGGCGCGATGATACGAAGGTGAGTGAGGTTGCTTTCGCGCGCAGTGGCGACGTCCACATCGCGTACCGGGTCGTCGGCGACGGCCCGATCGACCTGGTCGTGGTCGAGGGCGCGTTCACCCACCTCGACGTGATGTGGGAGCTCCCCGCCTACCGGCACTGGTGCGAGTCCCTCGGACAGTTCTGCCGGGTCCTCATGCTCGACAAGCGCGGACTCGGCATGTCCGACCGGGTGCCCGGCTCGACGCCCCTGGACGTTCGGATGGACGACATCAGGGCGGTCATGGATGCGGTCGGCTCGGAGTCCGCCGCGCTGCTGGGCGAATCAGAGGGCGGTCCGCTCTCGATGCTTTTTGCGGCGGCCCATCCAGAGCGCACCCGCGCCCTGATCCTGCAGGGCGGCGAGGTACGCGAGCGCAAGGACGAAGACTGGCCCTGGGGGGAGGCAACCCCGGAGGAGCACGAGGCGAGACTCAGGAGAATCCCCGAGATGTGGGGTTCTACGACGAACTTCGTCGAATGGCTTGTTCCGTCGCTCGCCAACGACCCTGGCCTGCCGGCGCTGAACGCGTGGTTCCTCAAGCTCCAGCGCAACGCCGCGACGCCGTCGACCTGGGCAGCGTTCGCGGATATGGCGTTCGGGATCGACGTCCGCAGCTTCGCGCCGTCGATTCACGTGCCGACGCTGATCCTGCACGCGGTCGATGACCAGATCTGCAACATCGAGAACGGGCGTTGGCTCGCGAGGCACATCGAGGGTGCGAAGCTCATCGAGCGACCGGGCGGCGACCACGTCGCCTGGTTCAACCCGAATGCGATCGTGCCGGACATTCGGGAGTTCCTCACCGGCGTCCGCGAGCCGGAGGAACCGGACCGGATCCTCGCGACGGTCCTGTTCACGGACGTCGTCGGTTCGACCGAGCTCGCGACCCGGCTGGGTGACGGACGTTGGCGCGATCTCCTCGAGGCGCACAACGACGCCGTCCGCGCCGAGCTGGTCAAATACCGCGGCCGCGAGGTCGACACGGCCGGAGACGGCTTCCTCGCGGTATTCGACGGACCTGCGCGGGCCATCCGCGCAGCCCGCGCGATCGTCGAGGCCGTGCAGCGGTTGGGCCTGCACCTGCGCGCCGGCGTCCACACGGGTGAGATCGAACAGCTGCCCAGCGGCGACATCCGGGGCATCGCCGTCCACATCGGCGCGCGGGTCGCCGCGGCCGCCGGCGCCGACGATGTGCTGGTCTCGTCTTCGGTGCGGGATCTCGTCGCCGGCTCGGGCTTCACCTTCGAGGATCGCGGCATGCACGCCCTCAAGGGCGTCGAAGAGGAGCGCCGGCTCTACGCGGTCGCGACCTGAACGACGGCGCCCGGGGCCCTAGGAGGCGGCGCTGCCTCGAGTCCGCCGGCCGTTGCCGGCGACGGCCGCGGCGACCGGGGCCTGGCAGCTCGGGCAGAAGTACGTCGTGCGGGGGAGCTCGCTGCCCTGGGACTTTTCGACGATGAGCGTGCCGCAGCGGTGGCACGGCCGCCCCTCACGGTCGTAGGCCCACAGGCGCGAGGGCGCCAGCTTCTTGCCGGTCTTCGGGTCGACCGTGGTGACACGACCGGCCGGTGCGTCGGAGCGAGCGTTCAGCTGGAGGAGCTCGCGGGCGGTGTTCAGGATCCGGTTGAGGGTCGCCGCGTCGAGCGAGCCCACGGGTGCGAACGGATCGACCTTCTCGATGTACAGGACCTCGCTCTTGAACACGTTGCCGACCCCGGCGACCGCGCGCTGGTCGAGGATCGCCTCGCCGATGGGCATGTCCGCGCGCGACTTGTCGCGCAGCCGGCGGATCGCCTCGTCCTGGTCGTAGTTCGGGGCGAGCAAGTCAGGCCCGAGCATCGAGATCGTCGGGTGGACGACCTCAGCCGGCCGCTCGAACAGCTCGACCACCGGCGCGTCGAAGCAGACCGCGACCGCGCCCGGCACCTCGATGACGAGGGCGGCTCGGGAGGGTGGCCGGCGCCACGTCTCGCCCGGCCGATAGCGATGCCACGAGCCGTGCAGCCCGAGATGGGTCCGCAGCTCGAGGCCGCCGTCGAACCTGATGAGCAGGTTCTTGCCGGCCGCGTCGACGGCGTCGATCTTCTGGCCGACGATCAGCGAGACCTGCGGGCCGGGCAAACGGGCGCGCGCAGCCGTCACGACCCTGCCGGCCAGGTACGGCCGGAGGGCGATGGCGATGCGTGCGAGGGTGTCGCCTTCGGGCATGACTAGGCGATCATCGCTCCCGCGCGCTCTTTGCGCATGACGAGGCCGCGATAGCCCTGGATGAAGCCGGCCTTGAGCAGGGTCTCGTACCACTGCGAACGGCCCACCGGCTCCCCGTCGATGCGGCTCACGACGAGCTCCCGGGCCCGCCCGTCGGCGAGCAGGCCGCGCAGCGCCGCGAGCGCGAGGGATGTGACCGTGGGGTCATCGAACGGTGGCAGCGTCTGCAGCGAGCTGCCGCCTCGATCGAGGTAGAGGGCGGCCAGCCCATCCACAAGGACGACGTTGGCGCCCGCAGCGCGGGGCAGCGGCCGTTTGTCCTCCTCGCCGCGACGGGGCCAGGGCACGGCCGCGCCATAGGGGTTCGCCGGGTCGGCGGCCGCAAGGAGGTGCACCAGCGGTGCGTCGCCGGTCGCGTTGACTGGTTCGCGCACGGAGCGCAGGCGATCGAGGGCGCCGGCGAGCGCGAACTGCGCGGCCCCGAGCCCGGCCACGAAGTAGCCACGCCGGATGCGGCCCGCCTCCTCGAGCGCCTTGAGCATCGGGTAGACAGCGGAGAAGCCGCCCTCCAGCCCCTCGGCCATGGCCGATTCGCGGACGAGAACGCCGTGGCGGTCGAGCAGCGCGATGGCGAGCTGGTGCATCCGCTCGGTGGGGCTGAGCGGCGTCGGGCCCGCATCCCACAGCCCGCTGCCGACGATCGACCAGCGACCGGCCGCCTCCGGCGGGCCGAGGGCGGTGAGCCGGCCGAGGCGGGGCCTGCCACCTGCCGAAGCTCGGGCCGGCCGCTTCCAGCGGAGGGCGCGGAGCGGCGCGAAGGTGTCGTTGGTCACCTCGCCGGCCCAGATGAGATCCCATAGGGCATCGAGGACCTCGCGCTCCGAGCCGCCGCCGGCGTGTGCGACCGCCCCCTGGATCGCGCGGAAGAACGAGGCGCCGCGCGCGGCCAGGTGGTCGCGGATGGCCTGGTGGAGCTCGCTCTCCGGTCGCTTCGTGTCCGGGTCGCCGCCGGGCACGAGCAGCTCGCGGCCGGGCCGATGGAGGACGACTCTGCCGTCGTCGCGGCCCAGGCTCCCGCGCCCGACCCAGGCGACCTCGCCGAGCGCTCCGAGCTCGTCGAGCAACCGCGGCTGGTAGCCGGGGATGCGCGCGGGCAGCACGTCACGCTCGAGCACGGAGGCGGGAATCGGCACGCCCGACAGCTGATCGACGACCTCGGCGAGGCGCTCGAGAGCCGCGCTGCCACGCAACGGCGCCGCCTCGGAGCCGACGGGCTGCACCCCCTGCCACGCTGGCAGGAACCGCCCGAGCGTCTCGGGCTCGACCGGCTCGACCTCGCGCCGCAACCGCGCCAGCGAGCGCCGCCGAAGCATGCGCAGGACCTCGGGATCGCACCACTCGCGCTCCGAGCCGGAGGGCCGGAACTCGCCGCGGACGATGGTCCCGGCGCCCGCGAGCCGGGCGAGCGCGTCATCGACGACGCCGACCGGCAGACCCCACCGCGCCGCCGGCTCGTGGGCGAGGAACGGCCCGTGCGACCGCGCCCAGCGAGCGAGGAGCCCGTCGAGCGCGCCGGTCACCCGCTCGAGGAACGCCTCCGGGACGCCGCGCGGTGGCGAGGCGCCGACGCCATCGCGGTACCGACCGACATCCTCGATGGCGACCCAGCGCTCGTCGCCGGCGATGCGCATCGAGACGGCGCGGCGGGAGGCCTCGAGCCCTCGCAGCCACACGGCGGCCGTCACCCCGCCACCCGAGACGCGGGCCCCGACCTCCGGGATCGACAGGTCGCCGATGCGCCGGAGCAAGTCGTGCAGGTGCTCGGCGCTGTTCGCCTGGCGGTCCTCGCTCAGCCCCTGCAGCGAGAGCTCTAGATCGGCGAGGGCCTCTGGATCGAGGAGCTCGCGCAGCTCCTCCTGCCCGAGCAACTCCCGCAGGAGATCGCGGTCCAGCGCGAGCGCACCGGCCCGGCGCTCCGCGAGCGGTGCGTCGCCCTCGTACATGTACGCCGCTACGTAGTCGAAGAGCAGCGACGACGCGAACGGCGACGCCTTCGCGGTCTCGACGCCGTGGACGGTGATCTCCCGCCGCTCGATCCCGCCGAGGAGGTCGCGCAGCGCGTCAAGATCGAACACGTCCGAGAGGCACTCGCGGTAGGTCTCGACCAGGATCGGGAACGAGCCATATCGCGACGCGACCTGCAGCAGGTCGGCGGCACGCTGGCGCTGCTGCCATAGCGGCGTCCGCGCGCCGGGGCGGCGGCGAGGGAGGAGGAGCGCCCGCCCCGCGTTCTCGCGGAACCGCGAGGCGAACAGCGCCGAGCCGCCGACCGCCTCGACCACCAGGTCCTCGACCTCATCCGCGTTCGGGAACAACAGCGCCTCGATCTCGACGAGGCGGCGGGCGTCGCCATCGCCCTCGCCCTCGGGCAGGCGGACGGCGATGCCGTCGTCCGACCAGATCGTCTGGGCCTCGATCCCCAGCCGCTCGCGAAGGCGCGTCTCGATGGCGAGCGTCAGCGGGGCGTGGACCCGGCCGCCGAACGGCGACAGGATCACCAGCCGCCAGTCGCCGAGCTCGTCGCGGAAGCGCTCGACCACGAGGCGGCGATCGGTCGGCAGCGCGCCAGCGATCTCTCGTTCCTCGTCGAGGTAGGCGACAAGGTTCTGCGCGGCCAGCTCGTCCAGATCGTTGCGCTCGCGCAGCCGGGCCGTCAGCGCCCGCTGGCCCCGCTCGCCGCGCGCCAGCTCGCCCTCCGACTCGCGCAGGAACTCGCCGATCGCGCGCCCCAGCTCGACCGGCCGGCCAACCGCGTCACCCTTCCAGAACGGCAGCTTCCCGGGCACGCCCGGCGCAGGCTCGACGATGACCCGGTCCGGCGTGATGTCGAGCACTCGCCAGCTGCTGGCGCCCAGGACGACGACATCGCCGTGCATCCCGGCACGGAGCTCGTAGACCATCTCCTCGTCGAGCTCGCCGACTCTCCGGCCGGGTGTGCCGGCCTCGCCGGCGAGGAACACGCCGAACAGCCCGCGATCGGGGATGGTTCCGCCGGAGGTCACCGCCACGACGCGGGCGTCCCGCCGGCCCTCGACCACGTCGGTAACGCGGTCCCAGGCGATCCGCGCCTTCAGCTCGGCGAACTCGTCCGATGGGTATGCGCCCGCGAGCATGCCGAGCACGGCCTCGAGCGCCTCGCGCGACAGCGTGTCGAACGGCGCTGCCCGCGTCACGACCTCGAGAAGGTCTGCGACGGTCCAGCGATCCATCACCGCCATCGCCACGAGTTGCTGGGCGAGCACGTCGAGGGGGTTGCGCGGCATGACCGTCGTCTCGATCGATCCGTCGTGCATGCGCTGGACCACGACCGCCGACTCGAGCAGGTCGCCCCGGAACTTCGGGAAGACGATGCCCTTCGACGGCTCGCCGACGTGGTGGCCGGCGCGCCCCACGCGCTGCAGGCCGGAGGCGACGCTCGTCGGCGACTCGACGAGGACGACCAGGTCGACCGCGCCCATGTCGATGCCGAGCTCCAGCGAGGACGTCGCCACGAGCCCCGGGATTCTGCCCGCCTTCAGATCCTCCTCGATCCGCAGCCGCTGCTCGCGGGCGATCGAGCCGTGGTGCGCGAGGACGAGCTCCTCGCCGGCCAGCTCGTTCAGCCGCTGGGCGAGCCGCTCGGCCAGACGGCGGCTGTTGGTGAAGACGATCGTCGAGCGGTGGGCCTTGATAAGCTCGAGCAGACGCGGGTGGATTGCCGGCCAGATGCTCGTGCGCATGTCGCCGTAGGGCACCGGGCCGCCGGGCTGCTCCTCGGGCGGGAGGACCTCGCCGAGGCGGGCCATGTCCTCGACCGGGACGACGACCTCGAGCTCGAGCGCCTTGCGCGCGCCGGCATCGACGATCTCGACCTCACGGCCTGGCCCGATGCCGCCGAGGAAGCGGGCGATCGTCTCGAGGGGCCGCTGGGTCGCCGAGAGCCCGATGCGCTGGAGTGGCTTCGCGCCGTCCGGGCGGAGCCGCTCCAACCGCTCGAGCGAGAGGGCGAGATGAGCGCCGCGCTTCGTCCCCGCGATCGCGTGGACCTCGTCGACGATGACCGTCTCGACGCCGCGCAGCGTGTCCCGGGCGCCGCTGGTGAGCAGCAGGTACAGGCTCTCCGGCGTCGTGACCAGGATGTCCGGTGGCCGCCGGGCGAGCTCTCGGCGCTGCTCCTGCGGCGTGTCGCCCGTTCGCCCGGCGATCGAGATCCGCGGCTCGGGCGCCCCCAGTCGCTGGGCGGCGAGGGCGATCCCGTGCAGCGGCGCCCGCAGGTTGCGCTCGACGTCGTAGGTCAACGCCTTCAGGGGCGACACGTACAGGACGCGGACGGTGCCCGGCGTCGTTCGCGAGGGCGGCGGCGATGGATCGCGGGCCAGCCTGTCAAGACACCACAGGAACGCGGCGAGGGTCTTGCCACTCCCGGTCGGGGCGTGGATGAGCGTGTGCCGGCCAGTCGAGATCGCGGTCCAGCCGCCTACCTGCGCCGGCGTCGGCGCCTCGAACGCGGCCTCGAACCAGGCGCGGACCGGCGCCGAGAACGGCGCCAGCGGGTCGGCCGTCGGGGTCGCCTGCCTGGTCGCCGCCCGCGGGCCGTTCTGGCGCGCGGAACGTGGGCGGGTGGTCGCGGTCACGGGGGGAGGAGTTTACTCCGCCGAGCCGATTTCGATCAGATGTTCGACGGTTACCGTTGAGCGTCGAGCTTGCGCACGACGAGGTCCAGGACCTGCTCGGCGATGCGGCCAGCGTGGGCATCGGCCGCCTCGTCGGCGGCACGGTACGGCAGGCCGGCGTTCGGCAGATCGTCGAACGTGACCGGGAGCGGCGTTTGGCCGTGCCGTTCGGCAGCGTCGGCCCAGCGTTCGCGCCAGGCCTCGGGGATCGCATCCGGAACGGGCTCGTGATTCGCCGCCAGCCATATGTGCGCCCAGGCCCGCGGTACGACCCGATACACGTCGTAGCCGCCGCCGCCAGTGGCGAGCCAGCGCCCGTCGGCGTACGCATGTGCGAGCGAGTCGACGAGCCGCGCGGCCCGGCCCATCGCCGTGGTCGTGACGTTCAGGTGGGCGAGCGGGTCGAAGGCGTGGGCGTCGGCGCCGTGCTGGGACACGATGATCTCCGGCGCGAATCGCTCGGCGAGGGCGGGCAGGACGAGCTGGAGCGCCGGCAGCCAGCCGAGCTCGCCGGTCCACGGATCGAGCGGCAGGTTGACCTTCGTCCCCTCCGCGCCCGCGCCGCCCAGCTCATCGGGGAAGCCGGTGCCGGGAAACAGCGCTCGGCCGGTCTCATGGATCGACACGGTCATCACGCCCGGGTCGGACCAGTGAATCGCCTGGACGCCGTCGCCGTGGTGGACGTCGAGATCGATGTACAGCACCCGCAGGCCATCGCGCCGCGCTCTCGCGATCGCAAGCGCCGGATCGTCGTAGACGCAGAAGCCGGAGGCCCGGCCCGGCATGGCGTGGTGGAGTCCACCGCCGGGATGGAAGGCATGCAGGACGTCGCCGCGAAGGATCGCCTCGATCCCCCGCAGCGAACCGCCGGCGACCGCCGCCGACGCCTCGTGCATGCCCGCGAACGCGGGCGTGTCGCCCGGGCCGATCCCCGCCCGCGACGGCGCGAACGGATCCCGAGAGAACGCCTTGACAAGGCCGATGTACGCCGGGTCGTGGACCCACTCAAGCTCGTCGTCGGTGGCTGGCTCGGGAGCGAGGTTCGGCGTTGCGCCGAGGGCCTCGAGCAGCGAGATACCCGGCCCGAACCGGCGCGGCGTCAGCGGATGCGCCGGCCCGAAGTCGTACGTCGTCGAGCGCGGCCCGTAGACGAGGAGCGGCGCCGGCGGTGCCGTCACGGCTTCGGGCTCGGACACGCCGGTCACGATAGGACCCGGGGCGTACCATCCCGTGTCGTGAGCGACGTCATCGTGGTCCTGATCATCATCCTGATCATCGCCGTCATCTGGCGGGGCCCGAAGACCCTGCCCGAGCTCGGCCGCATGTTCGGTCGCGGGATTCGCGAGGCGCGCGAGGAGGCGTCGAAGCTCCGCTCGTCCGACGACGAGTCCGGCGGGGGCGGCAGCACATCGTCCTGACGATCGTCAGGACAGCCGGCTACCCGGCGAGGCCCGCCAGTCGGACTCCGGCGAGGAATGTGCGGTAGGCCTCGATCGGATCGTCCGTCGTCACTCGCACGCCGCGATCGCCGAAGCGCTCCATACCCGGGACGATCGCCGCGTAGTCGGCCTGCCCGGCGTTCGCATACTCGGCCTCGAGGACGATCGGCCGGCCGACATCGAACGGCCGCATCTCCCCCGCCGCCGCTCGCTCGACGGCTCGCTTCGCGCCGGCGCGCACCCGCTCCCGGGCCACGCTCGGGTGGACCGACGCCGCCGCCCGCCGGCTCACCGCGGTCTTGACGATCACCCGCTCCGCCCACGGGAACCAGGCCTCGGTCTCGAGCGCGACCTGGTCGTCGCCGCAGACGAGCCCGACGGGGACGGCCCAGGCCCCCAGCGCGAGGGCGTTGATGCCCGCCTCGCCGACGGGCCTGCCCTGGAGCGTCGTGAGGGTCGGCGCCCCGCTGTAGGTATGCGCGATCGTGCCCGTCGGATGCCCCGCCCGGGCGTGGTAGCCGACGAACAGCGCGACGGCGAACCCGCCATCCGGCCCGGCGCCCGCGACCATGGACCACGGCTTCTGGCCCTGCAGGAGCACCGCCCGCGGGTCGAGGTCCGGCGGCGTCAGGTTGAACATCCCGCCGTGGCTGTCGTTGACCAGGATCTCGGTTGCGCCGCCGTCGATCGCGCCCTCGATCGCGGCGTTTGCCTCGCCGACCATGAGGGCCACCGCCGCGTCGTAGCCGGGATCGCCGCGGTCGGTCGGACGGTCATGGCTGATGCCGGCGATGCCCTCCATGTCGACGCTGACGTAGACCTTCACGCGACCGCCGCGACCTCCCGTAACTGTTCCGCGAGCGCGTCCGGATCCGTGACCGGGAGCCGGCACGCGAAGCCCCGACACACGTAGGCGGTCGGCCGGTTCTTGAGCATGATCCGATCCGCCAGGAGCGGAACGACGCTCTCGACGCTCTCGCCGCTCTCGCCGGCCTCGGCCCGGAGAGCGATGACGCGATTCGGCGCGTAGCCGCCGGCCGCGACCGAGAGCAGGTCGTTCGTCGCCGCGTCGGACGTCTCGCCGACGATCGCCACCTCCGCGACGGGCGCGAGGGCGAAGTCGGTCGCCTGGAGCCACTGCGCGAACGCGGTCGGGTAGCGGACCGTGTACGGCGTCGCCGTCGCGAGGGCCCGTTCCGCCGCTTCGCGGTAACGCGATTCGCCGGTGAATGCGGCGAGTCGGAGCAGGACGAGGGTCGCCATCGCACCGCCGGAGGGCGTGGCGTTGTCCTGGATGTCCTTCGGCCGCGTGACCAGCCGCTCATGATCGGTCGCCGTGTCGAAGAAGCCGCCGGCCGGATCCACGAAGCGGTCGAGGATGGCGTCCGCAAGGGCACGGGCCGTCCCGAACCAGCGCTCCTCGAACGTCGCCTCGTACAGGGCGAGCAGCCCCTCGGCGAGATCGGCGTAGTCCTCGAGCACGCCCTGGCCCGATGCGCGCCCGTCCTTCCACGACCGGCCGAGGCGGCCGTCCGAGTCGAGCAGGCCACCGAGGATCGCCCCCGCCGCGCGCTCGGCCGCGGCACGATAGCGAGTCGAGTCGTCCTGGCCGTCGCTGGCGAACGCCAGCAGTCGCGCGGCATCGGCGAGAGCGCCGATCGCGAGGCCGTTCCAGGCGGCCAGGGCCTTGTCGTCACGGGCCGGCTGGGTGCGCCGCCTCCGGACGTCGAGGAGTCGCGCTCGTGCCCGCGCGAGCCTGGCCTCGATCTCCACGCCCGGGATCGCGTAGAGCTTGGCGAGCTCCGCCGTCGGCCGGGCCCGGGACAGGATGGTCGTCCCCTCCCAATTGCCCTGGTCGGTCACGCCGTACGAGGTGGAGAACAGGGCCGCATCGTCGCCGAGCGCCTCCCGGACCTCCGCGGCGCGCCATGTGAAGGTGGCGCCCTCCACACCCTCCGTGTCCGCGTCCTGGCTGGCAGCGAGCGCCCCCTCGGTCGTCGTCAGCTCGCGGAGCATGTAGTCGAGGGTGCCGGTCGCGACGTTTCGGTAGGGCGCGTCACCGGTGAGCGACCAGGCGTGGAGGTAGACGCGGGCGAGCTGGGCGTTGTCGTAGAGCATCTGCTCGAAGTGGGGCACGAGCCAGATCGCATCGGTCGCGTACCGATGGAAGCCGCCGCCGAGCTGGTCGTGGATTCCGCCGTCGGCCATCCGGTCGAGCGTCCGTCGAGCCGGCGAGAGCGCCCGCGAGTCGCCGGCCGCGGCCCGCCGGAGCAGGAACTCGATGGTCATCGGCTGTGGGAACTTCGGCGCTCCGCCCCAGCCCCCATTCGTTGCATCGAAGGTCTGATCGAGCAGCCCGACCGCGGTGTCGAGCAGGTCCGGTCCGGGCCCGGGCCCGGCGGCGTTGGTCGATTGCGCGGACAGCTGGCCGACGAGCCGGTGCCCGGCCTCCTCGAGCTCGCCACGCTGCTCGCGCCAGGCCTGGTCGATGCCCTGCAGCAGTTGCTGGAAGCTGGGCAGGCCGTGGCTCGGCCGGTTCGGGAAGTAGGTGCCGCCGTAGAACGGCCGGCCCTCCGGCGTGAGGAACACCGACATCGGCCAGCCGCCACTGCCGGTCATCGCCTGGACCGCGCCCATGTAGATCTGGTCGAGGTCCGGCCGCTCCTCGCGGTCGACCTTGATCGCCACGAAGCGGCTGTTGAGGTACGCGGCGGTCGCCTCGTCCTCGAACGACTCGCGCTCCATGACGTGGCACCAGTGACACGCCGCGTAGCCGATCGAGAGGAAGATCGGGCGGTCGAGGAGCTTCGCCCGTGTCAGCGCCTCGGCGCCCCACGGGTACCAGTCGACCGGGTTGTGGGCGTGCTGCAGGAGGTAGGGGCTGGTCTCGCCCGCCAGCCGATTCGTGTGGCGGGGCGTCGAGGTTGGCGGAGCGTCGACCTCGGCCATCAGGGAGAGCGTAGCCCGATGCTTGCGTTGCAACCCAGTTCACGATCGGCGCCGAACCCAAGTTGCGCCGTACGGCTCCATGGGCAGCTGGCCGCCCCGCCGCTCCTGCAATGCTTTTGCAACCTTGACACCCCTCCGAGTGGTGCGTAACGTCCGGGCCAGCCGGTCACGGGCAACCACGTCGAGTGGTGGAAGTGCGCGGGTGGCCCGCGCAACCGTCGCCATGGAGCTCAGGTGGCCCCGCGATGTCGGACCGGCGGCGCGACCCGCCGGTCCGACACTTCCTTGCTCTCTGTGATGCGACGCCGTGCCCTTCCCCATGGTCCGGCGTCGTATCTGCCTACCCTCGCCTCCATGACGAGGAACGCCGTACCCGGCTTCCAGCCGTCGCGTCAGGGCTTCCGGTTCGCGAACCGCTGGCCGTCGGGGCCGGCGCGCACGTGGCAGCTCTGGCTGGTCGGCGTTGGCATCGGCGACGTCGGGCGCGGGCTGTGTGGCGGGATGGCGTTCGCGGCGCGCGATCGCTTCGAGCGCGGCGAGGCCGCGCCCGCGGATGCCGCGGCGCCGCCGCCAGGCTCGCCGCTCTTCCGAGAGATCGTGGATCGGCAGTTCGATTCGTTCGGCCGCCTGTTCGAGGTGCCCCTGCGGTTCCTGGTGGCGTCGCTCGGGAGCGAACGCCGCCGCTGGCGCGCGACCGCGGCCGAGGCGTGGCCCGCGATCCGAGCGGACGTCGACGCCGGAACCCTCTCGATGATCGGCCTCGTGCGCCGACCCGGCGTGTACGCACTCGAAACCGACTTCGGCCACCAGGTCGTGGCCTACCGCTACGACGAAACCGCGGCGAGGGTCGCGATCGGGGTCTACGACCCGAACCGCCCCGGCGACGACACGGTGGAGGTTGGCTTCGAGCGCAGACCCGATGGCGGGCTCAGGCTGTGGCAGTCGACAGGCGAACCGCTGCTCGGGCTGCTGCACCTGCCCTGGCGGACAGGCGGGTATCGAGCTAGCGGGGCCTGACCCGGGCGAGGTCGGCGGCGCCTGCGTCCGCAGCGCCGGCGTCCACGGCGCTGGCGTCCACGGCGCTGAGCTCGACCGTACGGACTTGCCGGCGCCGAGCGTGGATCGTCTTGCCCCGCAACGTGGCGATCGCCGCCGCGCCCGTGCCCAGGCTCAGGACGCCGCCGAACAGCAAGGCAGTGGCGGCGCCCAGCCCCGAGGCGACGGCGCCCGTGAGCAGCCCGCCGATCGGGGTCGAGCCGGCGAAGACCGTCGTGTACACGCTCATGACCCGCCCACGGAGGTGGTCGGGCACCATCAGCTGGACGAGCGTGTTGGCGGTGGCCGCCATGGCGATGCCCCCGACCCCCGCGAAGAACATCGCCACGATCGCGATCGGGAAGGCGCTGGTACCGGCAAGGATGATCTCGGCGAGCGCGAGCGTGGCGCCACCGAGCCCGATCAGCAGCGGCACGGTTCGGCCCGAAAACGCGATCGACAGCGCGCTCACGACCGAGCCGAGGCCGGTCGCGGCCATCAGGAAGCCATACGCGGTGGCGTCGCCGTGCAGCGTCTGCGTGACGAACGGCGGGATCGTCACCGTGAAGTTCATGCCGAACGTCGACACCAGGCCGACGGTCGCGATCGCGAGCACCACGTTGCGGGTACGGGCGACGTAACCGATGCCTTCGGCGAGGTTGTCGAAGACCGCCTGCGCGGACGTCGGCCGGTCGAGGCCAGGGCCGAGGTGCAGCTCGTCGTCGCGCATCGCGAACAGGGCCACGATCACGGCCAGGTACGAGATCGCATCGATCAGGAACGCGGCGCCGACGCCGACGGCCCCGATGGTGATCCCGGCCACTGCAGGCCCGATGACGCGGGCCCCGTTGAACATGGCCGAGTTGAGGGCGACCGCGTTGCCCACGTCGTCACGGCCGACCATCTCGACCGCGAACGCCTGGCGCGTCGGCAGGTCGATCGAGTTGCGCAACCCGAGCAGGAAGGCAATGAAGATCACGTGCCAGACCGCGACCGTATGGGTGAAGACCAGGATCGCCATGGTCAGGCTCAACAGCGCGGCGAAACCCTGCGTGGCGAGCATCGTCGGGCGCTTCGGCCATGCGTCGGCGACGATGCCACCGAACAGGCCGAGGACGAGCACGGGCAGCCACTGGACCGCGGCCACGACGCCGAGCAGGAGTGGATCACCGGTCAGCTGGAGGACGAGCCAGCTCTGTGCAACCGTCATCATCCAGGTGCCGACGAGGGAGAGGCCCTGGCCGGCGAAGAACAGCCGGTAGTTGCGGTGGCGCATGGCGCTCCAGCCGTCGAACCGGGCGAGGCGGCGCAGGGTTGGGCGGGCGGAGGTCATTGCGGCGGCACGTGCGGCCGAACGTCGCCACCCGACTCGATCTCGGCGAGGTGGCCTTCGAGGTGGCGGCGTCGATCCGTCGCCACGCGGATCATCGACTGTAGGCGCTCGATCTTGGCGCGCAGCGTGGCGACCTGGCGGTCGATGCGCTCGATCCCGTCGTGAAGGACTGCTAGCCGCTCGATCGCGCTGCGGCTCTCGCGGAAGCGGGTCCGGTTCGCAGCGCGGGCGGTCTCGTCCTCGAGCAGCCGGCCGATCTCGGCGAGGCTGAAGCCGGCGTCGTCGCGCAGGCCCTTGATGAACTGCAGGCGGGCGACGTCGTCGGCGTCGTACAGGCGGTAGGCGCCCTCGGACCGGGCGGCCGGCTCGAGCAGGCCGACCTCCTCGTAGTAGCGGATCGAGCGAGCCGTTAGCCCGACGAGATCCGCCACCTCCTGGATGCGGAGCAGTGGCTCGTCCTCGAGTGAGGGTGCCTGGGTTGGGGCGCGGCTGGACATCGCCAACATCCTACCACAACCTTACCGTTTACGAGAAGGTTAGAGTTCCGGGCGATCCGGCGGCGCTCTGTCACCCGGCGACGCTTGCCGACGAGGCGCTGCCGCTACGCTGCGCTGATGGATTACGGACTCGCGCTCCCCTCACTCGGCTGGGAGGCAAATCGCGACGGCATCCTCGCCGCAGTCGGGCTCGCTGAGGAGCACGGCTTCACCGACGTCTGGGCGACCGACCACATCCTCGTCGACCGCGAGGGCGCCGAGGACTATGGCCGCATCTATGAGGCCGTCACGACGCTCGCCTGGCTCGCCGGGCAATCGAAGAACGTTCGACTCGGGGCCAGCGTCATCGTCGTCCCGATGCGCAACGCGGTCGTTCTCGCCAAGCAGCTCGCCACGCTCGACGCGCTCTCCGAGGGCCGGCTCATCGCCGGCTTCGGCGTCGGCTGGAACGAGACGGAATTCGCGAACGTGGGCGTCGGCGAACGCTTCCACGTCCGGGGCGCGTACACCGAGGAGGCGATCAACATCTGCCGGCACCTGTGGTCCGGGCGTCGTGAGCCGTTCCATGGGAAGTTCGTCGAGTTCGAGGACTTCAACTTCGAGCCGCTCCCGGCGCAGGGCGGAAATGTCCCGATCTGGCTCGGCGGCCGCGACGAGCGGGCTCTGCGCCGGGCGGGCCGGTTGGCGGACGCGTATCACGCCTCGGCGACCTCGCCGGCGTCGCTGGAGAAACGGCTCCCGATGGTCCGCCAGGCCGCTGCGGAAGCCGGCCGCCCGGTGCCGCGCGTGTCCGCTCGTGCGCGCCTCGAGCTCGACGCCGGCGCCGAGTCGTTCTACACGATCCACGGGACCCCGGCCGAGGTCGCCGCGGAGATCCGGTCCTTCGCCGTGCTCGGCGTGGACCACCTCGTGCTGGCCTTCCCGCCTCGCGACCCCGCCGGCCTGCGTGCCGCGGTGGGGCGATTCAAGGACGAGGTCGTCCCGCTCGTTTGAGGCACCCGCGCCGACTAGAGCGAGGGCAGCTCCTGCCGGTCCGTCTGGGCCGGCGCGAACAGGTCGCCGACCCGTTCGACCCGCTCCACGACGGTCCGGATCGTCCAGCGGTCGCTGCGCAGGTCCGGGTCGTCGAGCTCGTCCCAGGTGATCGGCGTGGAGACCGGCGCGCCGTCCGCCGGCCGCACCGAATACGGCGCGACGAGGGTCTTGATGTACGTGTTCTGGGTGTAATCGAGTCGCGCCTTGCCGCCGCGGCGATCCTTCGACCACTCCCACGACACGAGGTTGGGGACCGTGCTGCCGACAGCGCGCGAGAGCTGCTCCACCCAGTCGGAGGTCTCGCGGAAGGTGTACCTCGGCTCGAGCGGGATCCAGACCTGGATGCCGCGCTTGCCCGTCGTCTTTGCGTAGCCGCGGACGCCGAGGTGGCCCAACGCGGTCCGATACAGGCGGGCGAGCGTGAGGGTCTCGTCCCACGTCGTCTTCGTGCCCGGGTCGATGTCGATCAGGGCGAACGTCGGCTGCATCGGGTCGTCGATGCGCGAGGTCCAGGCGTGGATCTCGAAGGAGGCCTGGTTGCCGAGCCAGCACAGCGACGCGACGCGGTCGGCGATGAGGTGCTCGTTGGCCTCGCGCTCCTCCACCCCGACCTCCCGCCAGCGTCGCAGCCACGGTGGCGCCGTCGAGGGGATGTCCTTCTGCCAGAAGCTCGGTCCATCGGCGCCGTTGGGGAACCGCTGGAAGTTGAGCGGTCGGTCGGCAAGGTGCGCGAGCATCGTTGGCGCGATCCGAGCGAAGTAGCGGATCAGCTCGCGCTTCGTTACGGGCGCCGGCCCGGCGCCGCCCTTCGGCATCGTGCCGTCCGGCGCCGGCTCACCGAGCTTCGGCTTGAACAGCACCTTGTCGAGGTTGGTGAGCTTCAACTCGAAGCCGCCGACGCTCCAGACCCCGTCCTTGGTCATCGCGTCGAGCGCAGCGAGCTCGTCCGGTGTCGCGGACCAGGCGAACTCGTGATCTCCCGCGGCCGCGCCGCCGCGTTTTCGGTGGCCGCCCGCGCTCCCTGCGCGAGCTGATGCAGTCGAGGGGCTCGCTGATGGTCGTCGCGGTCGGCCCTCTGCAACCGCGTCACCGTGGCCTCGCCCGTCGGCATTCGCCTTGCTCGCCACCGGCCCACCCTGCGCCGGATCGGGAAGTGCTGCCTCGGCGTCATCGACGGCTTCGGAGGCAGCCATCGGCTTCTCCCGCACGACCTCGATGGCGGGCTTGCCGCCCTCGTCGAAGCCCTTGAAGGCGGCCTGGCGGACGATGCCGTCGCGGGTCCAGCCGCCGAGCTCGGCGCGGATCACGACCTCTGGCTGGACCCAGACCACGCTGCGCAGCTCGCCGCCCCAGCGGCCCTTGTAATCCTTCGGCGGCGGCGGATCGAACGGCGAATCGTCCGTCGTCAGCGGCGCGAGGCGCTCGCGAAGTCGCTTGCGAGTCTGGCTGTTGAAGCCGGAGCCGACCTTGCCGGCGAAGTGCAGCTTCTTCGCCTCGCCGCTGCCTAGGTAGTAGCCGACGACGAGCGCACCGAGCTCGCTCGCCGCGCCCTCGCCCGGTGTCCAGCCGCCGACCACGAGCTCCTGCTCCGGCCGGACCTTGATCTTGAGCCAGGTCCGGGCGCGCCGGCCGGGCTCGTAGACGGACCGGCGGTGCTTGGCGACGACGCCTTCCAACCCCTGTTGCCGCGCCGCCTCGAGGAAGACCAGCCCCTCGCCGACGACGTGATCGGCGAATCGCACCCGGGTGTCGGCCGCGCGCAGCACGGAGTGCAGGAGCTGCTTGCGACTCTCCAGCGGGACGTTCAGGAGCGACCGCCCGTCGAGGTGCAGCAGGTCGAACGCCTGGTAGACGAAGCGGGTCGAGGCGCCGCCGGTCGCCTCCTGGAGCAAGCTGAAGTCCGGCAGCCCGTCCGCGCCGATCGCCACCACCTCGCCGTCGACGATCGCCTCCAGGGCCTCGATCCACGTTGCCTTCGTGAGCAGCTTCGGGAAGTAGGTCTCGCCGTCGTTGCCGTTGCGGGTGTAGACGCGGGCGGTGCCGTCCTTGACGACCGCCTCGATGCGGTAACCGTCCCACTTGATCTCGAACAGCCAGTCGTCGTCGCGGAAGCCGCGATCGGTGAGCGTGGCCGCCATCGGCGGGATGAACGCCGGCAGCTTCGCCGGCTTGGCCTCGCTGAGGTCGATCTCGGCTGCGGCAGCCGGCGCCTGGCTGATCCAGATCGCGTCGCGATCGGCCTTGACCTCGTCATTCGTGCGGCCGGTCTTGACGCTCTCGGGGTGGTCCTCCGCGTCCCAGCCCGGGCTCGAGGCGTCGTCGCGCTTGTGGATCAGGAGCCACTGCTCGCCGGCGTCGTCCTCGAACGGCATGCGGCCGCGCTCGCGGGCGGCGCCGCCACGGGAGCGCGCACCGCCGCTCCCTCGCCCGCTCGTGCGCACGATCGTGAACCGCCCCCCGAGCTTCGCGCCCTTGAGCGTGAACTTCAGCTCGCCATCCTCGACGGCCTGCCGCCCATCGGGCGTCTCGGGCTCGGGCAGCCACGTGCCCCAGTCCCAGACGATGACGTCGCCACCGCCATATTCGCCCTTCGGGATCACGCCCTCGAAGTCGAGGTACTCGATGGGATGGTCCTCGACGTGGATCGCCATCCGCCGCGCGGACGGGTCGAGGGTGGGGCCGCGCGGGACCGCCCAGGAGACCAGGACGCCGTCGATCTCGAGCCGGAAGTCGTAGTGCAACCTGGTCGCCCGATGGCGCTGGACGACAAATCGGCCGCCCTTCGCGGGCGACATCGCGGGGGCATCGCCGGCCGGCTCCGGGGTCTTCCGGAAGTCGCGTTTGCGCTGATATTCCTCGAGCGGCATCGGCACAAGTTTGGCCGCGTTTTGGGCCAAATGTCAGGGGCCGTGCAAGGTTCGGGCGTACCGGCACGTCGGACCGGAACGTCGGGCGTCCAGTTCCTTGCAGATGGCATTACCACGGTGCCGCGAAGCACAGGCCCTTCGTCATGGCCTCCCGGGTACCTCCGGGTCACGGGACGCATGAGAAGGTCCGGCTAATTTCCACTCAGATGTCTACCTTGCCGCCCCGTCGCAACCCCCGACACCGCGACGCAAGGCCCGACTCGGCGAGTCACCGACCCGGCCGCAGTCGCGGCCAGTCCGTGGCCGAGTTCGCCCTGCTCCTGCCGGTCATGCTCGCCTTCCTCGGGCTGACGATCGACTTCGCCCGCGTCTTCCAAACCTGGATCACGCTGGAGTCCGCGACGCGCGACGCGGCCGAGTACGCGGCCAGCTCCGCCACCGACAGCGCCGACGCGCTGACCAAGGCGCAGCGGACGATCTGCCTGCAGTCGCAGAACATCCCGGGCTTCCAGAAGAGCGGTCTGGCCTCACCGAACGATGTCAACCAGTGCCTGAAGCCGACCGTCACCGTTACTTCGTTCACCCGCGTCACCGATCCGGCCGTCGCGGACGGAGCGAGCCCCACCTATCCGATCGGGACGGCGACGATCACCGCGACCGTTCCGTTCTCGCCCCTCTTCGCCTACCCGTTCCTCACCCAGAACGGCACGATGACCGTGACCAGCCAGGAAACGTTCAGCGTCGCCCAGGGCAGGCAGTGATGCGGCGGCAGCGGGGCTTCGCCGGGCGACGACGCTCGAGCGGCCAGGGCCTGGTTGAGTTCGCGCTGGTCATCCCGATCTTCCTCGTGATCCTCATCGGCATGGTCGATATGGGCCGGGCCGTGTGGGCCAACAACTCGGTCGCGAACGCCGCCCGCGAGGCGGCGCGGTTCGCGTCTGTTCACGGCGGCAGCTGCAAGGACCTGCTGGGATCGTTCTGCGCGAGCTCGAACTATTGCCCGGTCGGCCCCGCGGGCCCGAAGACCGCGGTCCCGTCCACGTCCACGTCGTGCCCGTACCCGTCGAACTCAAAACAGAGCATCTACGACGCGGCCACCGGCCAGCTCATTGGTGGCGGGACCAGCAACACGACCACTGCCTGCTACTTCAACCCGGTGACCACGACCAACTGCAGCGGCAACACCGACGGCAGCGGCGCCAACAACACGCGCGGCATGGCCGTTACCGTCACGGTGTCCACCACGGTGCCCGTGATCATCCCCTCGTTCTTCGGCACCAACACGATCAGCGTCAGCGCCACCAGCACAATGCTGGTCAACCACTGATCACGTGAAGACGAACCGAGCTTCGAACGCGCCCGAGCGGGAGCGCCAGTCAGGCCAGATCCTGCCGCTGTTCGCCCTGGCGATGATCGTGATCCTGGCGATCGGCGCCCTCGTCCTCGACGGCGCGAGCATGCTGGTCACCCGCCGACACCTCCAGAACGCCGGCGACGCCGCGGCGCTGGCCGGCGCGAACACGCTGCAGAAGGTCAACACGGCACACGTCTGCAGCACGGTCTCGAGCTCCCCGCCGGGCGCGCCGCGGTCGGACATCGTCACCGCGGTGACGACGAGCCTGAGCACGAACTGGCCCAGCCTGACCTCGAGCAACTACTCGATCACCTGCCCCGACGGCTGGGACAACCAGGCGGTCCAGGTCGACCTCCACATCGCCGCCGCCGGCTTCCTGGCCAAGGCCATTGGCTATGGGGCGCCGAACGTGTACACGACCTCAACCGCCGTGAACGGACAGATCGCGGGCTCGAACTATTCGGTCGTGCTCCTGGATCCGTACAACTCGTCGTTCCCGAATGGCCGAAAGGGCTGCCCGGCGATGCTGATCTCCGGTGGCCCGACGGTTACTTTCGACGGCTCGGTCATCATCGACTCCGCGTGCACCGCGGCGAACGGCGGAGCGCTCGGAACCAACGGCAACTCGGCCACGGTCACGATGGCCACCGGCAAGACGATCGGTATGGTCGGTACATACAACCTGGGCCCGCTGACGATCACGCCCGCGCCGACGACTGGCGCAACCTCGGTCGCCGATCCGCTGATCACGCTGGACGCGATCAGCACGACCGGCATGACGGTCCGCTCGGCGAGCAAGCTGACCCTGAACAACACGACGCAGGTTCTCCAGCCGGGCATCTACACGGGCGGGATCCAGCTCAAGAACTCCTCGATCGCCCTGCTGCGTCCGGGCATCTACGTGCTGGACGGCGGCGGACTCGACATCGGCGCCCAGGCGTCGTTCTGCTCGATCTCGACGACGTCGACGGCGACGGACTGCTCCGGCTTCGCGACGGGTGACTGTCCGGACACGACGTGTGGCGTGCTGATCCTGAACAAGGGCACCACGAATGGCAGCGGCGCGATGGGCCAGATCACCGTGGGCGCCGGTGCCACCCTGAAGCTGAAGGCATATGACGAGCGGGCCGTCAGCGGCGGGGACTACCAGTACCGGAACATGTTGTTCTGGCAGGACTCGACGCCCAATGCGTCCTCGAGCTACGCGCAGCCGATCCTGGCGCTCAACGGCGGCGGCACCGTCGACATCAGTGGCACGGTCTACGCGCCGCAGGCGGGGGTCACGATGGGCGGCGGCTCGGGCGGCAGCGGCGGCGCCACCAACCTGACCGTGCAGTTCATCTGCTTCGACTACACGATCTCGGGGAACTCCACCTTCCACTTCTACTACAGCGACGCGGACTTCGCCCGGCCCAAGGACTACGGCCTGGTCAAGTAGCCGCGCCGTCGCCGGCGGGCACTTCGCGTTCCCCAGGCCGATCGTCGCGCCCCCGGTAGGATGGCCCGACCGATGCGCAGCTTCCTCGGTTGGGTCGTGCTCGTCGTGTTCCTCGGCGCAGCCGCCTCCATCCTGGTCCCGATCGTGGCCCGCCCGCTCATCGCCGAGGCCGTTCGGGCGGCCTCGCCGTTCGGTGCGGCGCCCCTCGAGGTCGACGTCGCGGTCAGTGCGACCGGGCTGCTGCGCGGGACGATCGACCGCATCCACGTCACCGGCGCGAAGCTCGCGACGGAGGGGCTCACAATCGGGCGACTCGACGTCACCGCCGACGACGTGGGCGTGCTCGACCACGCTTTCTCGTCGATGACCGGAACCCTCGAGGACGTGGTGCTGCGGCGCGGCGACGGGAGCGAGATCCAGGCGCGGCAGGTCCGGCTCGCGGGCCCATCGACGGGGGTCGAGGCGACGGCCGCCGTTGGCCGTGACGCCACCCTGGGACTGGTCAGGAGCGCACTCGAGGCCGGCGGGCTGCCGACCGGCAACGTGGCGCTGGTCGACGGCGGCGTCCGTGTCACGGTCCTCGGCCAGCCCGCGGTCGTGACACTCGGCGCCGTGGACGGCGCGGTGACCATCGCAGGATCGATCGCCGGCGCCGGGCCCATCGTGGTCTTCGGACCGGAGCCCGGGGAGCTGTGGCGGATCACCGGCGTCACAGTCTCGAGCAACGGCCTGGACGTGCGCGCCCTCCTCGACCTCGGCCCGCTCCTCAGCGGACGCTGACCCGGCGCGCCTCCTTCACCGCATCGCGGACGCCCTGGCGCCAAGCGGCGCCGTGGCCGGGCAGCACGTACGTCGCGGTGACGGCCTCGAGGCGCCCGAGCGAGTCGACGGCCTCCGCGCGGTCGGCGTTGAACGGGGAGAGCTGAGGGCCGTGCCAGCCGGTCGCCACCGAGTACGTGTTGAGCGCGTCGCCGACGAACAGCGAATCGTGGCCGGCGAAGTGCAGGGCCACGCTGCCGGGCGTGTGGCCCGGCGCGTGGATGACGAGCGGCGCGCCCGGGACGTCCAGCGTCGCCCCATCATCGAACGTCTCGACCTGGCCGAGCCCCTGAACGCGGGCGAGGCCGTGCCGCAGCGAGAACCAGAAGAACCCGATCGACGGCCCGAGCCGGAGCGACCCCGACAGGCTGGCCGGGTTCTTGATCTCCTTGCGGGCGAGCGGCGCGTCGAGCTCGTGGACGCGGCTGCCGATGCCGGCCTGACGGGCGCGCTCGGCGAAACCGATGTGATCGTCGTGACCGTGGGTCAGCACGATCGCGCGAACGTCGGCAAGCGACCGCCCGATCGCGGCGAGCTCAGCCGGCAGGCCCGCCCAATACGCGGGCACGCCCGCGTCGACGATGGTGATGCCGCCGGCGTCCTCGAGGAGGTAGCTGTTGACGATCTCGTCGCCGAGGCGGCGGATCCGCGGCGCGACCTCGGGCATCGGCGGGCCGGCGGCGGCTAGGCGCTCTTGCGGCGCCGGGCTGGACGCTCTTCCGGCTCGCCCTCGGCGGTGGTCTCTGCCTTGTTCGCGGCCGCCTCCCCGCCGGCTGCGCGCTTCTCCTTGGCCTCGGCGACGGAGACGGGTTTGCCCTTGGCGTCGCGCGCCGAGGTCGCGGCCGTGACGCTCGCCTGGAGAGCGGCCATGAGGTCGACGAGCTTCGTCGGCTCGGCCGGCTCCTCGACCTCGACGGTCTCGCGGCCCTCGATCTTCGATTCGATCACCTGCATCAGCGCCTCGCGATACTCGTCGCGGTACTGCGCCGGATCGAACTCGCCGGTCATCGCCTCGATCAGCTGCGCCGCCATCTTCTTCTCGGCCGGCTTGATCTCCGCGTCTTCCTCCGGCAGGTCGAGCTCGCCGAGGGCGCGAATCTCGTCGGGCCAGTACAGGGTCGAGAGCAGCATCGTGCTCTCGAATGGGTCCATCGCCGCGAGCGCCTCGCGGTCACGGATGACGATCTTGCAGATCGCGGTGAGGCCCTTGTCCTGGAGGACCTCCTTGAGCAGCTGGAACGCCTTCCGCCCGATCCGGTCCGGCTCGAGGTAGTAGGCCTGCTTGACGAACCTCGTGTTGGTCTCGGCCTCGGTCGAGTCGACGAACTGCTCGATCTCGATCGAGCGGACGGTCTTGAGCGGGAGCTTCTCGAGATCCTCGTCCTCGATCACGACGTAGCGATCGGGCGCGTACTCATAGCCCTTGACCGTGTCGGTCCGCGGGATGATCTCCTCGTCCTCGGGGCACCAGATCTTCATCTGGATCCGCGACTTGTCCTTTTCGTGGAGCATGTGGAAGCTGACCCCGGCGCGGGATTCGGTCGCCAGGTAGAGCTTCACCGGGATGGTGACGAGGCCGAACTGGATGGCCCCTTTCCACATCGAGCGCGCCACGGACATGACCTCTCGCTGACCACTCGCAGCTCGCGGCGAGCGGGACAGCGACTCTACCACCCGAGGCAACGCGGCCCACAAGACGATGTCGCGGCGCGCCTCGCGACGCCGCGACGAATCTCGTGACGTTGCTCACCGAACGGGCCGCGGATCGGCCTGGCGCCGGCGGGCGCCGAACTACTTCGGGGCGAGCCGCGCTCCGGGCGCGGTCTTGGGCTCCGGGATCTCCCGGAGCACTCGGCGACCCTCGCCCCAGAAGAGGTGGGCAGGGTCCCACCAGACCATGGCCGCGGTGAGCACCGCCAGCGCGATGTTCAGGCCATCCGGCAGGCCGACGAAGTAGGTCGCCATCGCACCCGCCGTCCAGCCGACGTTGAACCACAGGAACGTGGCCAGGATGCGCTTGTTCATGGCCGAACAGTGGCGTCCGGCGACGTCCGCTTCCAGCGTACATTGGTACCGCTCGGGTCACCCCTCGCGGCCCGAAGATCCCCTGCGCCGCGCAATGGTCGCGGCAAGGTCCGCGGAAGTACCATCCGCCGCGCAGTCACCGCCGGGGGCCAGCGGAGAGGTTCCATCGCCCCATGCGGCGGAAATGGCAAGCGCGCGCCGAGACACGATCCGGACGTGGACAGGGTCTGGTGGAGTTCACGTTGGTCCTGCCGGTTCTGATGGTCGTCCTGCTGGGCGCCGTCGACTTCGGACGCCTCATGGAAGCGCGGGTCACATCGGAGGCGGCTACCCGCGCCGGGGCGTCCTGGGGAGCAGGCATCCTCGCCAACTCCACGGAGCCCCTCGACCCGGTCTTCGCGTTCTCGACGAGCAAGTGCGGTTTCGGACCGACGTGCAACATCGAAGCCCGAGCCTGTGCCGAAGCGGCTGGCCTGCCTGGCTATTCGGGCGGGCCGGCGCTCCAGGGCAGCGGCGATAGCCCGATCACCTACCGGGACTGTGCCCACAACTACGCGAGCTCGACGAACGTTGTCGGGAATGTCTGCAGCCCGAGCGCGACCCAGAGCAATCCGTTCCTGACCGTCACGTGGCGGCACGCCAACGGGACCACGTTCACACCGTCGGGAGCCACGCCGGCGGTGGTCGGCGACACGATCGAAGTCGACGGGACGTATTGCTTCAAGACCCTGATCCCGTGGCCGCTGGTGCCGAAGCAGATCACGTGGTCGACCGCGGCCCGCTTCACGGTGCAACCATGAAGGCCCGCCGCGACCGGGGGCAGGGACTCGTCGAGATCGCGCTCGTCCTGCCGATCTTCATCCTCATCGTTCTCGGAACGATCGACTTCGGCCGAGCGATCTACATCTATTCGGTCCTCGCAAACGGCGCGCGTGAGGGCGCCCGGTACGCGATCGTCCACGGTTCCAAGGCGCAGACGATCGACGGTTCGTGCGCCAGCGGGCCAGGCACCGTCACGAGTGACGCGCCCGGCGCACTGGTCGTCGTGGCCACAGGGGCTGCTGCCCCCTCGTGGGCGACGGTGCCGGTCGGATGCGCTGCCCCGGTTTCCGTGCCGGCCGTCGGGCTGGAATCGTCCAAGTACCTGGCGACGGCTTGCTGGGGCAGCGACTGCACCGTCCCGAATGACTGCGGCGCCGCGGGGACCAACGCGCCGCCGAGGTCGAACGACCCCGATCAGCCCGTCACGGTCAGGACCTGCTACCGCTTCTCGGCGATCCTGCCGTCGATGTTCGGGGTCGGTCCCATCCCGCTCGCGGCGCAAGCCACCCTCTACATCGCGCACTAGGAGGTACGACAGCGTGCGCCCGATTCCAAGGTCAGACTCCGATCGGTCAGGACAGGTCCTCGTCCTGTTCGCACTGACGCTGGTGGCGCTGCTCGCTGCCCTGGCAGTGATCCTCGATGGGGGCCGCGTGTACGCCGAGCGGCGGGCATCACAGAATGCCGCCGACGCCGCGGCGATGGCGGGCGCCGCAAAGCTCGACTCCTCGAACCCGGGCGGCTCGCTCGCCGCGGTGCTCGCCGCCGCGTGCGAGGCCGCGAACAAGAACGGCGGCTTCGGCAGTGGATCGGTCGATGCAACCTGTGGCACGACCGGCTCGGACGTCAAGGTCCACGTGCCAGGTGGAGACCTCGGGACCATCCTCACGAACGTCAATCCCATCTTCGAGAATCCCGGCTACGTCCAGGTCGCCGTTCACACCTCGTTCAAGTCGTTCATGTCCGGGCTCCTCGGGCTCGGCGACTTCCAGGCGAGCGCGCTCGGCGTGGCTGTGAACATTGCCGGGAACGGCCTGGGTGATGCCCTGCTCGTCCTCGATCCAATCCATTGCGGGGCGCTCACCCTGAACGGCACAAACCTCCTGACCGTGAGCGGCGGCAACGTTCAGGTCGACTCCAGCGCGGAGAAGAGCGCCGACACGTTCTGCGCGAACAAGAACGCAGCGGTGAAATCGGGCGCCGGTACCGGCGGCATGACCAACACGAGCGGTGCGAACAACATCGTGGGCAACGGCGACCCGGACAACATCGTTCCGCCGTGGACCCAGAGCTCCTACAAGCCGGATCCGCTCACTCGCGTCACGGTGCCGCCGTTCGATTCGACATTTGCGAACCCCGCGGGCGCCGCAGGTGGCACGCCGAACGTGCCCTCGCCCTGGAACCCACCCGCGGGCGCCGTCGCGGCGAACCCCGGCGTCTACTGGGGCGGCATCAAGGTCTCGAACAACACCACGCTCACGCTCGCTCCGGGGACCTACATCATGGCCGGCGGCGGGTTCAACATCCAGGGCGCGAACAGCACCGTCGTCGCGACAGGTGGCGTCACCTTCATCTACACGCGCGATCCGTACTGCTACACCGGCGTGCCCTCGCCTCCTGCAGGCTGCAACAACACGGCCAAGAAGAATGGCGACATCGACGGCGGGGCACCGTCAGTCGGGCAGTCCGGCGGCTTCTGGGGAACCGTGGCTTCGCAGCTGCTGGCGCAGGTCCCGAGCCCGGATCCCTACCACCTGAGCAACATCCTGATCTACCTCGATCGAAACATACGCTCGTCGGGCACCGATCCCTGCCCCGCGGTCACGCTCGACGTCGGCGGTGGGGGGTACTTCAACTTTGCGAACGGCAGCATCATCTACGGGCCATGTGCCTGGGTTCGGCTGCATGGAACCTCCGATCCGCCGAGCCATGGCGGCGCGGTCGTTTCGTGGCAGGTCCTGATCGATGGGACCAAGAACCTGAACCTCGGCGGCCCGGCCGTCGGCGGTCAGCCGTTCGCCCAGTCAAACCTCGTCCAGTAGCGCGTCGCGGCCCGGCCGCGCGCGCGGCAGGGCCTGGCTAGGCCTTGAGCTCGCCCGCTGCGGCGTGGGCTGGGGCTTTCGCCGGGGTCGAGGTCGTCGCCGAGGTCGAGTGCGTCGGCGCAGCGGCTCGGCCACGTGACCACACGAAGCCGAGTGGATCGGCGATGACGAACGCGCCGACGAGAATACCGATGGGGAGCGCGGCGGCGGCGAAGATGCCGGTGGCGGCGCTGAAGAAGGCCCAGCTGTAGGAAGCAGTCAGGAACCAGAGGAATCCGCCAAGGATGCGTTTGCGGCTCATGGCCGCAGGATCCGACCGCCTCGGCGCGCCCGCCATGGCCAATCCGTACTCGATGCGGACGCCGTTCGGCGCTCTGGTGTAGCGATCTGTGACGACCGGTAAGCAACTAGGAGTGGGAGAGCTCCCGCTCCGCCCGCGCGATCCAGGCGAGGACGGCCTCGCGAAGCTTGTCGAGGGCATTCGAGACGTTCTCGGATGTCGTCCCGATGCTCGTGAGCTGCGTCTTCAGGCTGCGCACTGCATCGAGGCACTGCCGGATCTCGTCGAGCGACGCCGCAACTTCGGCGACATTGACCTCGGCTTCGGTCTCGCGGACGCTCGTGATGGCCAGCAGTCGGGCGAGGCGAACCGCGGTCGCGAGCGTCGTGGCGTCCGGATGTGCCGGGTCCAGCACGGCGTAGACGTCGCCGGCGCGGACGTCGAACGGGGCGATGCCCGCGGGCGCGTGCACAGGGGTGAAGACGACGAGGGCCGCCGCCGCGTCGCGATTCGCCTTCGCGGCGCGAAGCTCGTCGCGCATCTCGCGGCCGGACATCCTGCGGTCTTTGGCCTCGATGACGACGCGGAGCTCGCAGCCGCGCGCGGCGTCGGGATCGAGCGTGAGCACGAAGTCGCCCTTCTTCGACCGGCCGGCGTCGCCCGCATCGGTGCCGCAGCGCTCGAGCATGTCGTTCGCGCCGCGCGCGATGTCACCGAGCATGGACTCGAGGAGGTCCTCGAAGTCCGCGCCCTTCGCGGCCGACTTGAGGCGCTCCCCGGCGCGCGCGGCCCCCGCCGCCTCGAGCGCGACGAGCCGCTCCTGGATGGCCCGGAACCCTTCGGCCATCTCCGTCCGGAACTGATGCAGCGGAGAGCCCAGCCGCGTCGGATCCAGCAGCAGCGCCAGGCGCGAGGAGTCGCCGTCGAAGTAGCTCTCGAGCATGGTCGAGATCCGCCCGATCGCCGAGTCCCGCCGGCTGGGGTCGAACAGCTCGTCGACCATCGCTCGCAGCTTGCCGCGGTCCCCGAGGAACGCCTCCAGTGTCCGCGGCAGGCGCCCATCGCCGTCGGCGAAGTTGGTCCGCAGCACCTGCTCGAGCGCCTGTGCGGCCTTCTCGTTGGTCACCCGACTCACGTCCGCGAACCGTTCGAACTCGGCGCGCACGGCGTCCACGTTCAGCGTGACGCCGACGCTCTGGAGCGCCGTCAGGCCGATCCGGAGGGCGCGCTCGGCCAGGATCGCCTGGTCGTCCATGGGTTGCGCCGCCAACCAGGCCGCGAGCGGCCCGTCGGACAGCGTCAGGCGATCGACCTCGATGCGGTCACCGGCGACACGGACCCCGGACGAGTGGCTCGGAAAGGAGACGATGCGGGCTTCCATGGCGCCAAGTGTCGCCTGCCTGTTTGTCAGCTTGTCTGTCACAACCGCGAGACAATTCCGGCGATGGGCCGGCTGATCTACTCGATGAACGTCTCGCTGGATGGCTACGCCGCGGCGCCCGACGGCGGGCTTGACTGGGGCGTCGTCGACGAGGCGATCCACACGTGGTGGGCCGATCGGGTGCGCGAGGCGGACGCCGTCGTGTGGGGGCGCCGGGTGTATGAGCTGATGGTCGCCTACTGGCCGACCGCCGACTCGGATCCGAACGCGACGCCGGCGATGCTCGAGTTCGCCCGAGTCACGAACCCGAAGCCGAAGGTCGTGTTCTCGAGGTCCCTCGACGCCGTGACGTGGAACGCCCGCCTCGTCCAGGGCGACGTCGGCGACGTCCTCGCCAGATTGCGCGAAGAATTCGAAGGCGACCTCTTGCTGGGCGGGCCAACGCTCGCAGCGCAGTTCGTGAGGAGTGCGCTCGTCGACGAATACCGCGTCGTGATCCATCCGGCGATCGTCGGTGCCGGGCTGCCGTTCTTCCCGAACCTCGATCAGCCCGCGGGCCTCCGGCTGTTCGAGACACGGACGTTCGAGTCGGGCGCGATCTACCTGGGCTATTCCGCCGCGCGCTGACGCGGCGGCGAGCTACTCAGCTCCCCCGGTACGTCGTCATCGAGAACGGCGACAGCAGCAACGGCACGTGGTACGAGCGCGACACGTCCTCGACCCGCAGATCGATCGCGAGCCGGCGGAAGAACCGGTCCCCGGCGCCTTCGCCCGCGGTACGGCCGGCGAGGCTGAACTCAAGCCGGTAGGTCCCGGGCGAGAGCGGTCGTTCCAGCAGGTCGGGGATCCGACCGTCGGCGTCGGTCAGCGCCTGGGCCAATCGGATCGGGCGGTCGTCCTCGCCCAGCTTGTACAGGCTGACGTGGATGCCGGCCGCCGGCAGCCCGCGCTCGGCGTCGAGGACGTGCGTCGAGATCGTGGGTGTTCCGGCGTGGGCGTCGGCCACGTATCCTCCCGGCCATGGGCCAGCTCGAGATCACCGTCGGCGGCGACCTCCACTTTACCGCCCGCTGGGAGCCCGCCGCGCCGCAGACGATCGAGGCGATCCGGCGAATGCTGCCGATCGATTCGAAGCTGATCCACTGTCGGTGGTCGGGCGAGTCCACCTGGATCCCATACGGCGAGTTCCGGCCGGTTATCGACTATGAGAATCACACGTCGCACCCGGCGCCGGGCATGCTCGCGATGTACCCGGGCGGGATCAGCGAATGCGAGATCTTCTTCCCGTACGGGGCGTGCACGACGTCGTCGAGGGTCGGCCAGCTGGCGGCGAACCACTTCGCGACGATCGCCCCGGACGACGGCTGGCAGGACCGTTTGCGCGAGGTCGGCCGGCGGGCGCTGTGGGAGGGGGCGCAGGGCATTCGTATCGAGGAGGTCGGCTGACGCCCGATCTGCTGGTTCGCGGTGGCACGGTCGTCACCGCGACGGGCTCCAGTCGGGCCGACGTTCTCGTTCGCGACGGCTCGATAGAAGCGATCGAGCCCGACCTCCGAGCCATGGCGGACGGCAGTTCGATCGAGGTCGTCGACGCGACGGGGCTCCTCGTCCTGCCGGGAGCCGTCGATGTCCACACCCACACCCGAGTCGCCACGGATGCTGAGCCGGACCGTTTCTTCCAGGACTCGATGGCGGGTGCGTTCGGTGGGACGACCACGTTCCTCGCCTTCAACAACCCGGGCACGGGCTCGTCACCCGCGGCGGAGCGATCGCTGCTCGCCGGCCTGCGCGAGTGGCGCTCGGCGACGGAGCGAGATTCGGCGATCGATTACGCCGTTTCGCTGGCCATCTCCGGTCGGATGGAGGACCCGGTGGCCGAGCTGCCGGCGATGGTCGACGCGGGCGTGGCGACGGCGAAGGCGTTCATGGTCTTCGACTTCCGGCTCGAGGATCGCCGTCTCTTCGACGCGATGCAGACCCTCGGCGCGCGTGGCGGGATGCTCCAGGTCCACTGCGAGGACCCGGTGCTGATCGACACGGCCGTGGCCGACGCGCTGGCGAGAGGCGACACGGCGCCGCAGTTCCACGCCGCGACCCGCTCGACGGAGGCGGAAGCCGTCGCGACCCACCGGGTGATGGCCTTCGCTCGAGCCGCCGACGCCCCGGTCCACGTCGTCCACCTGTCGTCGGCGGGTGCCCTGCGGCACGTGCGTGAGGCGAAGGCGCGTGGCGTTCGCGCCCATGCCGAGACGTGTCCGCATTACCTCTCGCTCACCGACGCGCGCTATGCGTCGACCGACATCGATTCCGTCGCGGAATGCGTCATCTCGCCGCCGCTTCGACCCGCCGCCGACCAGGCTGCCCTGTGGTCGGGGCTGGCCGACGGCTCCCTGGACCTCGTCGCCACCGATCACGTTCCCGACCGGTTGGCGGTCGAGAAGGCAGCGGCGAGGCGAGGCGTCTCGTTCGACCGGATCAGCAACGGCGCGCCCGGCATCGAAACGCTGCTCGCGATCGCCTACAGCGAGGGCGTCGCCAAGGGCCGGCTCACGGTCGAGCGCATGGTCGACGTGCTCGCAACGACCCCGGCCCGGCTCTTCGGCCTCCGGCGGAAAGGGGCGATCGAGGTCGGTCACGATGCGGACCTCGTGCTGTTCGACCCGGCGGCGCGCCGCACCCTCCGCGCGGCCGACCTTCACCACACCAGCGACTACACGCCGTACGAGGGTCTCGCGTTGACCGGCGCGGTGCGATCGGTGTTCGTCCGCGGCCGCCAGGTCATCCGCGACGGCGTCTTCGTCGGCGACCGGGGCTACGGCCGGTTCATCGAGCGAGGCTCAGCCGGCCTGTCGTAACCGGTCGATATGGCTTATGAACTGCCATCGGCCGTATCACACGTCCAGGCGGGGGTAGGCGGGCAGGGTCAGGAACTCCACGAGCTCGTCGGCCAGCACGAGATCGTCGAGGAGCCTGGCCGCCTCCGCGAGCCGACCCTCCCCCGCCCCGCCGAGGGCTGCCAGCTCCTCGTCCCGGATCGCTCGATAGCGCTCGTCGGTCAGCGGCCGGCCGTCGTCGAGCGCCGTCGCCGTCGTCCGCCACTGCCACAGCTGCGAGCGGGAGATCTCGGCGGTGGCCGCGTCCTCCATCAGGTTGTTGATCGCCGCGGCGCCGTTGCCGCGGAGCCAGGAGTCGAGGTACTGCAGCGCGACCGAGACGTTGAGCCGGGCCCCGGCCTCGGTCACGCGGCCGCCGTCGACGCGAAGGTCGAGCAGCGCCGCCGGATCGCCGGGGACCTCCGCGCCGAGCGGCGCCTCGCCCGCGCGGGCGTCGATCTGCGCCCGCCGCGAGCCGAGCACACCGTCGAACACCTCGGTCGCGAGCGGCACGAGGTCCGGGTGCGCGACCCAGGTCCCGTCGAACCCGTCCGACGACTCGCGCTCCTTGTCGTCACGTACGCGCCGCATCGCCGCCGCGTTCACGGCCGCGTCCCGGCGGGACGGGATGAACGCGGCCATGCCGCCCATCGCATGTGCGCCGCGCCGATGGCACGTCCGCACGAGCCGCTCCGTGTAGGCGCGCATGAACGGCACGGTCATCGTCACCTGGGCGCGGTCCGGGAGGACATGGGCGGAAGGGCCACGGAACGTCTTGATGCACGAGAACAGGTAGTCCCAGCGGCCCGCGTTGAGCCCCGCGGAGTGATCGCGGAGCTCGTACAGGATCTCCTCCATCTCGAAGGCGGCATGGATCGTCTCGATCAGCACCGTCGCCCGGATTGTGGACGCGGGCAGCGCGAGCGCGTCCTCCGCGAACGAGAACACCTCGTTCCAGAGCCGCGCCTCGAGGTGCGACTGGAGCTTCGGCAGGTACAGATATGTCCCCCTGCCCCGCCGGCGGCGCTCGGCGGCGTTGTGGAAGAAGTACAGCCCGAAGTCGAACAACGACCCGGACATCGGCTCGCCGTCGACGCTGACGTGGCGTTCCGGGAGGTGCCAGCCGCGGGGGCGTACGAGCAGCGCCGCGACCCGCTCGCCCAGGCGGTAGCCCTTGCCCTCGGGCGAGGTGAACGCGAGCGAGCCGCGGACTGCTCCCTGGAGCGCCGCCTGCCCGCCGACGACGTTCGACCACGTCGGCGACAGCGAGTCCTCGAAGTCGGCCATGAACGCGCGGGCGCCGGAGTTCAGCGCGTTGATGATCATCTTGGGCTCGGCCGGGCCGGTGATCTCGACGCGTCGATCGATCAGGTCCGAAGGCGGCTCGGTGACGCGCCAGGACGGGTCCAGGCGGATGGACGCGGACTCGGGCAGCAACCCGAGCGCCGCGCCGGCGTCGATCTGCGCCTGCCGCGCGTGGCGGCGAGCCAGCAGCTCCCGACGAGTCGGCTCGAATCGGTGGTGGAGCGCCGCCAGGAACGCGAGCGCACCTGGGGTCAGGACCGCATCAGCGCCGGGCACCGCCGGCCCGAGCATCTGGACCCCCGCCGGCGCGCGGCCCTTCAGCACCCGTGCCCGCGCCTAGCCGGGCCGGCGACGGTGGACCGTCGCGTCGATGAGACCGTGCGGCTCGGTCGTCGAGACGAAGACTTCGCCGGGGTTGTCGAGACCGAACTTCGACAGGTCGACCAGCCAGTGATGGAGGTTCGGCAGGACCATCCGGACCCTGTCGATCGACGGCTCGGCGTCCATCATCGCGGTGGCCATGATCCAGATCGAGGCCTGCACCGACGGGCTGAAATGGGCCGCGAACGCGTTCTGGAGCGCGGCGCGCGCCGTCTCCCACGTCGCGTCGAAGTCGATGTCCCCGCCCAGCACGCGGTCCCCCGCGTAGGCCCACGTGGCGCGCAGCTTCGTCGCCATCAGCCGGTCCTCGGCCTCGGGCAACGTCGTGTACTGGTCGCGGTCGAAGCCGACGAAGGCCGACTTGGTCGTCTTCATGAGGGTCAGGTCGTCGACGCCCGCCTCGACCCTGACCGACCCGGCCCGATCGACCTCGACATGCGCGACGCGAGTGAGATGCCCCGCCCGGCTGAACGCATCCGGTGCGGGTCCGGACTCGGTGGGGATCCGCAGCCAGGGCTGCTCGCTGATGTCAACGATCGCCCGGCTGCACACGTCGTAGCCGACGAAGTGGCGGGCGAGCTCGAGCCCGAACGCATCCGGCGAACCCGTGAGCCGGTCGCGGGCGAAGGCGTAGACGGTGTTCTTCATGGTGTCGGTCGCGATCACCCCGGCGTTGGCGCCCGCGGTGTGGACGGCGTCGAAGTCGCCTTCCAGGGCCACGGCGACGGTGAGATCGCGCAGGTCGTGCTGCGTCGCGCCGCGGCGGACCGTGACGAGGCGGATGCGCGACTTGCCGTAGCGGTTCTCGCCGAGCTCGTAGTCGGTCATGAGGTCGCGCTCGGAGTCAGGCACGGGAGCGCGGAACTCGTCAGGCACTGGAGCGCGCCTCGGCGATGTCGACGACCGCGTCGAGCGCCCGGTGGAGCTCCGAATCTCGGTCCCGAGTGAGCGCCGCCGCCATGTCCGGGAGGAGCTCTGCACGCGATCGACCCGCCACGAAGACACAGTAGCGGAAGCCGAACCGCGCCTCGTACTCGCGGTTGCGGCGGTCGAGCTCCGCCGCAACCCGGCCGCGCTCCCGTGCCGCCTCGTCGGCGAGATTCGCTGCTGCCTCCTGGTCGTACCCCTGCTCGCGGAACGACATGGCGGACACCGATGCCGGTGGCGCCCCGAGGCGCGGATGCGCGTCCACGAGCTCCACCTGCAGGGCCTCCGGCATCTCGTGCGCGACCTCGCGGGCCCGCCCGAACAGCCGCTCCGCCGTCCCGAACGGCCGCGCTGCGGCGAGCCGGTACAGGAATCCCGGGGCGTTCTCGAAGAGGGGCCCGATCGCGGCGACGAACTCCGCAGCCGGCATCTCGTCGAGGGCCCCCGCGTCGAGGGCCGCTGCGTCGGACGTCACCGGGCCGCGCGTCACCAGCCTTCCGCGTCGCGCAGGAGGCGGTGCAGGATCCGGGCCGAGACCACTCGTCTGTACTCGGCCGTCGAGCGCACGTCGTCGATCGGCTTCAGCTCAGCGGCCAGCGTCTCCGCCGCGCGATCCGCGACGTCGGGCGTCGGCCGCGCACCGTCGAGGATCGCCTCCGTCGCGCGGGCCCGGATCGGCGTCGCCGCCACCGAGCCCAGCGCCACGCGGACGTCGCGCCAGCCCGCCGTGCCGAGGTCGTCCCACGCCAGCGCGATGACGACCTTGGAGATCGCCTGCGCCTGCCGTGTCCCGACCTTTCGGAAGCGCAGCGGGCGTCGGGCCCGAAGGGGGATGCGGACCTGGAGGATCAGCTCGTCCGGGGCGAGCGCCGTCTTCCGATAGTCCACGAAGAACTCCTCGGCCGGGATGCGCCGCTCGCCCCGCTGCCCGCCTACCAGGAACATCGCGTCGGCGGCGAGGAGGATCGGGAGGGTATCCCCGGCCGGTGAAGCGTTCGCGATGTTGCCGCCGATCGTGCCCCGGTTCTGGATCTGTGCCGCCCCGATCGTCGCGGCCGCCTCGACCAACGCCGGCAGGTGCTCGCGACACAGGGTCGATCGCCGGATCTCGGTGTACGTGGTCCGGGCGCCGAGGACCAGCGCGCCGTCCTCCAGCGAGATGCCGCGGAGCTCGTCGAGCCGCGACAGGTCCAGCATCCGGTCCGCGATCGGCCCGAGCTCGCCGGTGATCGCGACCATGACGTCCGTGCCCCCGGCGATCGGCCGCGCGGGGCCGGTCGCGAGACGCTCGTACGCCTCGAAGAGGTTGCGCGGCGTGTCGATCGGCGGCTCGGCGGGCAACGGTCGGGACTGCTCAGGTGCCCGTCACTGGACGGGCGAGGCCACGGCCGCGATCGCGTCGACGATCTTGGTGTAGCCCGTGCAGCGGCAGAGGTTGCCCGCGATCGCCTCGCGGATGCGGTCCTCGTCGCCGTCACCGCCGCCGTCGAGGTACGCCCGCGCCGCCATGAGCATCCCCGGGGTGCAGATCCCGCACTGGGCGGCGCCGTGCTCGAGGAACGCCGCCTGGAGGGTGTCGAGAGCTCCGCGCTCGCGGGCCGCCAGCGAGAGTCCCTCCACGGTTCGGACGATGCGCCCATCGACCTGGCAGAGCGGCACGAGGCACGCGTCGACGACCTGGCCGTCGAGCAGCACGGAGCAAGCGCCGCACTCCCCCTCGCCGCAGCCCTCCTTCGTGCCGGTCAGGCCGAGGTCCTCGCGCAGCACGTCGAGGAGGCGGCGCATGCCAGGAGCGTCGACCTCGGCCGGGGCGCCGTTGACGAGGAACCGGTAGGCGCTCACGCGGCGGACGCTCGCTGCAGCGCCGCCAGGATGCGCTCCGGCGTCGCCGGCAGCTCGTGAATCCACACGCCGGTCGCGTCGTGGATCGCGGCGACGACCGCGGGCGCGCCGACGTCCATCGGCAGCTCGCCGACGCCCTTGGCCCCATGCGGCGCGCCGCTGTACGGCGCCTCGACCAGGATCGAGCGGATGTGCGGCGCGTCGAGGGAGGTCGGGATGAGGTAGGTCGCGAGCCGGTCGTTGAGGTAGCGGCCGTCACGCAGCTTGATCTCCTCGATCGTCGCGTAGCCGATGGCCTGGAGCGTGCCGCCCTCGACCTGGCCCTCGCACAGGATCGGGTGGATGACCACCCCGACGTCGTCGACGGCGATCACGTCGCGGACCCGGACCTCGGCCGTGTCGAGGTCGACCTCGACGCTCGCCACCGCCGCGGCCCAGCCATACGCCGGGTACGCGTCACCCATGTACGTCGCGTCGTCGAAGACGACGCCGGGGTATGGCTCGAACTGCTGATCGATCCGGGTTGGGCCGTGCTCGCGGGCGTCATCCCGGAACGCTTCGTGGAAGGGCACGGCTGGGTGGCGCGCCTCGACCTCGGCCTTGAGCCGGCGGGCGGCGAGGATCGTCAGCCCGCCGACCACCATGACCGTTCGACTGGCCACGGTCGGGCCCGAGTCGAGCACCTCGGCGGTGTCCTGCGGCGCGTACTCGACCCAGTCGACCGGGACCCCGAGCTCGCCGGCGACCATCTGCGGGAAGACGGTCTTCGTACCCTGGCCCATCTCCGTGTTCGCCGTCAGCACGCGGATCCGGCCGTCGGCGGTCAGCTCGACGGAAGCAACGGACTTGAGCATCACCTCGCCCGAGCCGGTGAACCCCGCGCCGTGCCAGCCGAGCGCAAGCCCGATGCCGCTGGCGATCCGGGCATCGCCGGTCCGGAGCGGGCCGCTCGGGATCGTCCCCGAGCCGCGTCGCTCGGCCGCCTCGCGGCCCGTCCGCTCGCGGACGCGCTCGAACAGGCTCGCGCTGAGTGCCTGCTCGAGGACCTCCTCGCCGGCGACGCTCTCGCGCAGCACCTGGCCCGTGGGTGTCGTGTCGTTGAGGTGGTAGATGTTCCGCCGGCGGATCTCCGCCGGGCTCATGTTCAGGGCCTCGGCGACGCGGTTCAGCTGCGTCTCGACGGCGAACTCCGTCTGCGGCGCACCGAAGCCGCGGAATGCGCCGTTGGGCGGCGTGTTCGTGCGGGTTGCCTTGCCCCTGAGGCGCACGTTCGGGCAGCGGTACGGCCCGCCGGCGTGGAGCACGCCGCGGGAGAGGACGACGGGCGTGAGGGTGCAGTAGGCGCCGCCGTCCATGACGACCTCGATGTCCTGCGCGACGAGACGGCCGTCGCGCGTGACTCCGGTTCGGTGCCGGACGATCGCCGGGTGGCGCTTCGTGGTCGCGGCGATGTCCTCGTGCCGCTCGTAGATCATCCGCACCGGGCGGCGTGCCTTGAGGGCGAGCAGCGACGCGTGCAGGGCAAGCATGGAGGGGTACTCCTCCTTGCCGCCGAAGCCGCCGCCGGTCTCCTCCTGGATCACCCGGGCCTGGACGGAGGTGAGCTTCAGCGCCCGCTTGAGTGCCTTGTGGATGTAGTAGGGGCACTGCATCGAGCCGTGGATGACGATGCCGCCGTCCTCGCCCGGCACCGCGATCATCGCCTGGTTCTCGATGTACAGCTGCTCCTGGTGGCCCACCCGGTACTCGCCCTCGAGGATCAGGTCGGCGCTCCGGAAGCCGGCCTCGAGGTCGCCCTGGGCCACCTCGTACTGGGCGAAGACGTGGTCGGACTGCTCCGGGTCGAACAGCGGCGGGAGCGGCTCGGTCACCAGCTTGATCCGGCTCTTGACCTGGCGGAGCGTCTCGCGGTCCGCCGCGGCGAGGAGGGCGACGGGCTCGGCGTGATGACGGATCTCGCCGCCGAGCGGCACCAGCAGCGGCTGGTCGTCCTTGATCAGGCTGACGACGTTCTCGCCGGGGATGTCCGCGGCAGTTGCGATGACCACATTGGACCAATCGACGTCGGGGTCTGGCTCGATGGCGATGAGCTTCGCCCGGGCCTCAGTCGAGCGGATCGTGATGCCGTACCAGGCACCGGGGAAGACGAGATCGTCGGTGTACCTGGCTGCGCCAGTGACCTTCGCCGGGCCCTCACGACGCGCCGGGAAGCCGGCTGCACGACCCGGCACCCACTGGCCGGCGTCGACGACCAGAGCCCGCTCGACGACGTCGGTGCCGGGGGTCAGGGTGCGCGTCGGCATCGGGCGGAGGGCTCCTCCCCGGTCACGCTGTCTCGTTGCGCGGGAGCCTACCAGTCACACCCTGCGGCGAGGAAGGGGCCTGCGCGAGCCACAGGCCGAGGAGGACGACGGGCACGCCGAGGAGGGCGGTCGGCGTGAGTGGCTCGCCGAGGAGCGGCACAGTAAGCGAAACGCCGAACAAGGGGACGAGGACGGTGTACGCACTTGCGCGCGCTGCCCCGAGGCGCCGGACGCCCTCGGAGAAGGTCACGAAGCTGATCGCGGTGCCGAACGTGGCGAGGTAGAGCACGCCGCCGATCGCGCGGCCCGACGCCGCGAGCGGGTCGCCGAACCCACCGGGCACGATGAGGGCGAGGGGCAGCAGGATCACCGCCCCCGCCGCGGCACCGAGGAAGGTGATCGCGGCCGCGTGGAAGCGCGGGCTGGCCGCTCGGCTCACGAGGGTGTAGATCGCCCACAGGCCGGCGGAGATCGCGAACATCGCGTCGCCGAGCGCCGTCGCCGGGCTGCCCTCCAGCTCCGGCCCGACGACCAGCACGAGGCCCGCGATGGCGATGAGGACGCCGATGGCGCGTCGCGGCAGGATCCGCTCGCCGAGCGTCGCCCGGGCGAGGAGCATGGTCGCGCCCGGGATGAGGCCGGGGACGATCACGGCGCCATGGCTCGCCGGGGCGAGGGTCACGCCATAGAGGAAGAGGACGTTGTAGCCCGCGACGGACGTCAGCGCCACGCCGAGGATCAATGGCAGGTCGGCCCTGGTCGCGCGGACGTCGACGTCGCGGGCCCGGCAGAACAGGTACAGCAGGACGGCCGCGATCGAGAAGCGGATGAAGGCGACCGTCAGCGGCTGAATCTCGTCCGTGGCCCAGGGCGCGGCCACCCACGTCCCGCCGAAGGCGGCAGCGGTGACCAGCATGAGAACGCGGGCGATCGCCTCGTTCGACACGTGGCCTAATCGCGACCCCGCCGCAGGGCGCGGCCCGGCAACCGGCCCGTGTGCGCGCCTTCCTCGACGACGGGGATCCCGTTCACGATCACGTGCTGGATCCCGTCCGGAAAGCGCCGCGGCTCGTCGTACGTCGCGTTCGAACGGACCGTCGCCGGATCGAAGACGACGACGTCGGCGACGAAGCCGTCCGCCAGGCGGCCGCGGTCCCTGAGCCCGAGGCGCGCCGCGGGCATCGACGTCATCTTGGCGACGGCCGCCTCGAGCGAGAGCAGGGCCTCGTCGCGGACGAACTGGCCCAGGATCCGCGGGTACGAGCCGTACGAGCGCGGCGACGGCTTCGCGCCGATGAACGTCGAGTCCGTGCCCACCATCGACACTGGGTGTCGGTAAAAGCGGCGGATCCCGTCCGTGTGCGGCCCGGGCGTCACCTGGTTGAGCCGGAGGCCCTCGGCGAGCAGGAGGTCGCATAGCACATCGACCATGTCGCCGCCCATCTCCGCGCCCACGTCGCCGAGGGTCCGGCCCTCGAACCGCAAGTTCTCCGGCCGCGCGAAGTAGCCGAGCCGGATGTCCGCGATCCCGCCGGCGCCGGCGTACAGCACGCCCCGCCCCCGCAGCTCCGAGCGAATCCGCTCGCGCACGGCACGATCGGCGAGACGCTCCTTCGCGGGGCCGGGGCCGCCCTCCTGGACCCATGGCGGCACGGTGATCAGGAGGCGCGTGCTCGCCCACTCGTAGGGATAGGCGTCGAACGTCACGTCGAGGCCCTCGGCGCGCGCTTGGTCGACGAGCGCGAGCATCTGCTCCGGCCGTCCGGGGAAGGTGGCCCGGTGATAGAAGTGGGTGATGTGGGCCGGCGACGCCCCGCGCCGCCCGATGTCGATCGCCTCCCGGAACGGGTCGAGGAAGCGGTCGCCGAGCGTGTAGCGCACGTGGGTGTGGTAGAAGCCGCCGAGGCGCGCGGCCTCGTCGGCGAGACTCGCCAGCTCATCGGTGGATGCGTACGAGCCCGGCGGGTAGTCGAGCCCCGACGACAATCCGTAGGCGCCCTCCTCCATGGCCTCGACGAGCATCGACCGCATCGACGCGAGCTCGGCGGCGCTCGGCTCGCGGTCGGTCCAGCCCGTCGTCACGAGGCGCAGCGCCGAGTTGCCGACGAGGAACGCGACGTTGAGCCCCACTCCCCGGTCGAACCGGGCGAGGTAGGTTTCGACCGAGTCCCAGTCGAAGGCGAGGTCTGGCAGCCCGTCGAGGCCGGCGTTCATCTCGACCAGCTCGGCCAGGCGCTCACCGCTCGGGATCGGCGCATACGACAGCCCGTCGACCCCGACGACCTCGGTCGTGACGCCCTGGCGGACCTTGGGCTCGTGGCGCGGCTCGGCGAGTAGCATCAGTCCAGAGTGGCTGTGCAGGTCGATGAAGCCGGGAGCGACGACCCGATCCCGGGCGTCGATCAGCCGGTCGGCCCGACCGATCGCATCCTCGATCGCCGTCGGCTCGCGGAGCACGGTCAGGCGGGCGCTGGCTCCCGCCTGCTCCCGGCTGATCCCGATGGCCCCCGCGAACCCGGGCGCGCCGCTGCCGTCGACGATGGTCCCGCGATCGATCAGCAGCTCGAAGTGGGCCTTCGCGTCGGGCATGCCCGCCATCTTGGCAGGCCCGGCGCTGCTAGGATCGCCCGCCGATGCACCTCCCCGACCGACCGCCGTTCGCGCTGCGGGGCCGCGTCCTGACGCCGCTCGCGGCGGGCGGCATCGGTGATCACCCGGACGGCCTGATCGAGGTCGATGCGGCGGGACGGATCGCCTGGGTCGGCGATGCGACCGATGGCGCAGCCAACATGGCGGTGTTCGACCTCCGGCCGCTGGTCCTGCTCCCCGGGATGGTCGACCTGCACGCGCACCTGCCCCAGCTGCCGAATGCCGGGCTCGGGGCGGGTCTCGACCTGTTGACCTGGCTCGAGCGCTACATCTTCCCGCTGGAGCGCCGCTTCGACGACGCCGAGGACGCCGCCCGTCTCGGCCCCGCCGCGTTCCGAACCTTCGCGGCCGCCGGGACGACCACGATCCTCGCGTACGGCGCCGTCTACAAGGCCTCGATGGACGGTGCCTTCCGTGCCGCCGAGGATCATGGGATTCGGGCAATTCTCGGCAAGGTGATGATGGACCGGATCACCTACGACGAGACCATCGACCCGGCGACGATCCTCGACCGATCGCTGCGCGAGTCCGAGGACCTCATCTCGACCTGGCACGGCGCGGACGACGGCCGCCTCGGCTATGCCGTCACGCCTCGGTTCGCCGTCTCGTGCACGGCCGACATGCTCCGAGAATCCGCGGCCCTCGCCGCGCGCACCGGCGCCTGGTGGCAGACGCACGTGAGCGAGGACGCGGGCGAGATCGACGAGGTGCGGCGCCTCTTCCCGGATGCGCGCGACTACGTGGACGTCTATGACCGGGCCGGTGGGCTCGGCCCGAAGACCATCCTGGCGCACGCGATCCATCTCTCCGATCGCGAGCTGGCGCGCCTGGTCGAGTCCGACACTCGGGTCGCCCACTGCCCGGCGTCGAACCTGTTCCTGGCCTCCGGGATCATGCCCCTGGCGCGCTATCGCGAGGCAGGCCTGGGCGTCGGGCTCGGCTCGGACGTGGCGGGTGGCCCCGACACGTCGATCTTCTCGGTCATGCGGGTCGGGGCCTATGCGCAGGCGGCGCTGCGGACCGTCGCGGGCGAGCTGCGGCCCGTGCTCGGCCCGCTCGACTGGCTCCGCCTGGGCACCCACGACGGCGCGCGGGCGCTCGGCCTGGAGTCGCGGATCGGTTCGATCGAGGCGGGCAGGGAGGCCGACATCATCGCCGTCGACCCGCGACTGACGGCCGCCAGTCGCGAGCTGCCCTATGACCCCGGTCGCGCCGAGGCGGCGGAGGTCATGAGCCGGCTCATCTTCCGGGCCCACCCGGACATGGTCCGCGCGGCTTGGGTGCGAGGCCGCCGCCTCGACGGACCACCAGGGCTCTAACCGCGGCGATCCGATTCCGATCGGGCGAGGAGGTCGAGCAACGTCGTGGTCGTCGCCCAGCTCCGGATGGTCATCGACCTGTAGGCAGGGGTGCCCATGATCCTGTTGAGGCGGCTCTTCGTCCGCAGGGCGCCGAGCCGCTGCGAATAGATCACGCCGTCGCCCGGCCACACGACGTCGACCCCCGGGCGCGGATCGAAGACGGGCATCGTCGCCGGGGAGGCCAGTCCGATCAGGAAGACGACATCGCTGAAGTACGTGTCGGGCTGTTCGCCGAACCCCGCCGGCTTGTCGCGAACGACTCCACGAACCTGCTCGTGGGTGAGCACGAGGACGGCGACGAGCTCGGAGTCGAGCCTGAACGCCCGCGGGAGGGCCGCCTCGATCTCCGCCTTGATCTCGGCCGGGCCCTTGTCCGAGCGCAGGATGACATTGCCGCTCGCGATGTACGTCGAGACGTCCGAATAGCCCAGCTCCTCCAGCAGCCCACGCAGGCGCGCCATCGGCACGGGGTTCTTGCCGCCCACGTTGATGCCCCGCAGCAGGACGAGGTAGGTCGTCACGGCGCCGAGCAGCCGACACGGGCGCGCATCAGTGCGGGAGTTGGGCCGCGCAGTCGACGACGCCGCGCGGCGGGCGGATCAGCGGGTGTTACTTGCGTTTGGTGCGGAACTGGTTGAGGTGGGTCGTCCAGTCCGAGCCGCCCGTCGAGTTCGTCGCGCAGGATCCGTGCCAGCCGCAGACGCAGGTGATCGTCTGCTCGCGGTGCTTGTACTCGTCGATGACGTGCCGGAGCGGCTCCGGCTCACCGGTGCGATTCGCGGGGCGAGTAAGGGACAACGGACGACCGTTCAAGGGTGGGCTCCTGGGCACATCCGGCCGCTCTCGGGGTTGCGGCAGCGGGCCCAACAGTATCGCCGATCCGTCCATTCCCTGCCTGCCGCGCGGCCCCGATCACAGCACTCGACCCGGGTTCAGGATCCCCAGGGGGTCCAACGCCCCCTTGATCGCGCGCATCGCGGCGACCGCGCCCTCGCCACGCTGGACCGGCAGCCACTCGCGCCGCGCGGCGCCGATCCCGTGCTCGGCGGTGACCGTCCCGCCGAGGTCGAGGGCGGCCCGAAAGATCTCGTCCCTGACCACGTGCGTGAGCCGCGCCGCATCCGGATCGTTGCGATCGAAGATCAGGTTCGGGTGGAGGTTGCCGTCGCCGGCGTGCCCGAACGTCGCGCAGCGCACCGCGTGCGCCGCGGCGATCCGCTCGATCGCGGCGAGGAGCTCCGGCACGCGCGCCCGGGGCACGCCCACGTCCTCCATCCGGAC